>Ga0247834_1004057_pt1 | contig 19043 bp, 8 predicted proteins | sample LaCruzMarch2015__8_FD_187118 | JGI IMG/M metagenome (GOLD analysis project Ga0247834, IMG submission 187118) | Freshwater microbial communities from meromictic Lake La Cruz, Castile-La Mancha, Spain - LaCruzMarch2015_12m | ecosystem: Environmental > Aquatic > Freshwater > Lake | place: Spain...
ATAAACAACCTTCGTATGCGCAGTCGCGGTTCGAACCGAAGCGACAACAAGTAAAAACCGATGGAGAAGCAATGGAGATCCTTGAAGACAAGGCCCTAATATTCAAAACCAGAAACCCAGAAAAGTACAGCGTCATACCTAAACACAAAGTCATGGAACGTGATGACGGTGGTTTTGATGTCGCCGTTTACTGGGGGCTGGATGAGGTTAGGGTTCTGAAGAACCTCGGCGTAAAAGATGTGCCCTCGCCAATCACACGCAAGTACAAGTGGCCCGGTCGTTACAAGCCAATGGCGCACCAAGTTGAGACTGCTGCCTTCTTGACCATGCACCGCAAGGCGTTTGTGTTTTCGGAGCCCGGCACAGGCAAGACGCTATCGGCGCTATGGGCAGCGGACTACTTGATGTCGCTTGGCAAGGTTCGTCGCTGTTTGATTCTGTGCCCCTTGTCCATCATGCAATCTGCATGGCTGGCAGACTTAAGCAACAGCATCATCCATCGCTCGGCCATCGTCGCGCACCACACGCAGGCTAGCCGTCGCATCGAGATGATTCAGCAGGACTATGAATTCGTCATCACGAACTACGAAGGCGTGAACCTGATAGCCGATGAGATCAACGCTGATGGCCGCTTCGATCTGGTCATCGTGGACGAGGCCAACGCATACAAGACGATCACCACACGCCGCTGGAAAGCATTGAAGTCCATCATCAAGCCAACGACCCATGTGTGGATGATGACTGGTACACCCGCATCGCAGTCGCCAGCCGATGCGTATGGCTTGGCCAAGATCGTCAACCCCGATGGAGTACCGAACTTCTTCACGGCGTGGCGCGACAAGGTGATGAACAAGATCACGCTATACAAGTGGGCGGCGAAGCACAACGCTGCTGAGTTGGTACACGAGGCACTGCAACCAGCCATCAGGTTCAGCAAGGAACAGTGTCTTGACTTACCACCAGTGCTCACCACCACACGCGAAGTACCCCTCACACCACAGCAAGCCAAGTACTACAACCTCTTGAAAGATCGCATGCTGGTGCAAGCCGCAGGCGAAACAATCAGCGCGGTCAATGCCGCCGCTGGTGTATCCAAGTTGTTGCAGATCAGTTGCGGTGCTGTGTACACAGACGAGAAAGAAGTCGTCGAGTTCGATGCCGCACCACGCCTCGGTGTGCTGGAAGAAATCTTGGAAGAGACAGCGCGTAAGGTCATCATATTTGCGCTGTTCAGATCAAGCATCGACACCATCCAAGCGCACCTGACCAAGAAGAACATTGCCAATGAGTGCATCCACGGGGGGATTACCCCAACAAAACGCTCAAGCATCATCCACAGATTCCAGCACGAACAAGACCCGCGTGTGTTGGTAATGCAACCACAAGCCACAGCCCACGGGATTACCCTGACTGCGGCAGACACGGTTGTATTCTTTGGCCCTCTGATGAGCGTGGAGCAGTACATCCAATGTATTGCGCGAGCCGACCGCAAGGGACAGAACTCGGACAAGGTCACGGTCATACACATTCAAGGCTCACCCATCGAGAAAAAGATGTTCAAAGCATTGGAGGGAAAGGTAAGTGAGAACTCACTTCTAACTCAGATGTTTGAGCTTGAAATAAATTCTTGAAAGGAGTTGCAAAACAAACGTAAACGTGTAAACTGTCCAACCTTAGACAAACAATAACAGGAGAAGCAAGTGAATGAAGAATCAATTCCTCTAGATAAGCTGGTAAAAATTTACCGCAAAATCAAAACTGAAATCGACGCGATGACCAAAGAGTACGACACCAAGTTGGAAGAACTCAAGGCCGCGCAAGACGAGATCAAGTTTGAAATCAAAGACCAGATGAAGGCACTGGGTGTCACATCTGTCAAGAGTCCCTTTGGGACTGTGTCCATGCGTCAATCGACGCGCTACAACACAAACGACTGGGGCTCATTCAAGGAGTTCATCCTTGAGCACGGCGCTGTCGAGTTGCTGGAGAAGCGTATCGCTCAGACCAACATGGCACAGTTTCTTGAAGAGAACCCGGGGGTTCTGCCTCCGGGACTGAACTCCCACTCGGAGTTCAACATCGTTATCACCAAACCAACCAAGTGAGTTTTATATGTCAAACATAACGCTTTTTTCCCCCTCAAACGTCCCTGCATTTGCTCGTAACAACGAACTGTCCGATACAGCCAAAGCCCTCACAGGTGGCGGCGTATCTAACACCAAGCGCATCTCCATCAAAGGTGGTGTGTTTCGTTTGCTAGCAGGTGGCAAGGAGATCGCTGCCATTGATGACCGCCATCTGGAAGTCATCATCGTCAAGGCCGCACCCAAGGTCAGCCGTATCTTCTACGCATCGTCCTACGATGCCGACAACATCACCGGCCCTGACTGCTGGAGCAATGACGGTGAGCGTCCCGACGCTTCCTCTCAGAACAAGCAGTCCGATGCTTGCATCTCCTGCCCCAAGAACCAAGCCGGTTCTGGCCAAGGCAATAGCCGCGCATGCCGCTACCAACAGCGTTTGGCTGTGGTGTTGGCCAACAACCCATCAGGTGACGTGATGCAGTTGACCTTGCCCGCCACTTCAGTGTTTGGTAAGGAAGAAGGCGACAAGCGCCCATTGCAGGCTTACGCCCGCTACTTGGCCGTGCAGAACCCGCCTGTGAACCCTGAGCAGATCGTGACTGAGATGCGCTTTGATACCAAGGCCGAGTCCCCCAAGTTGTTCTTCAAGCCTGTGCGCTGGTTGACCGACGACGAGTACGAAGTCATCAAGACGCAAGCCGAGAGCGACGATGCACAACGCGCAGTGGTCATGACCGTGGCACAAAGCGATGGCGTGAAAGCCAACGCTCCCAAGATGGTGCTTGCTGGTAAGCCGCTTGTTGTTGAAGCGGAGGAAGAGGAAGACGAAGCCCCTGCCAAACCAGCCAAGAAAACCAAGCCCGCAGTTGATGCGGACGAGGAACCTGAAGTGCGCAAGGAAACACCCAAAGCCGCCGCCGTGCCTGCCAAGAAGGGCAAGCTCGCCGACATCGTGTCCGACTGGGACGATGAATAACTAGGAGGATGGGGCTTCGGCCCCCGCAGTATGGCCTACTCACAAAAAACAATTGACGCGATCATGCGAGCGCCCAAGACTTCAGGCAACCAGCTTGGACGATGGGCCGCGCATCACAACTTCTCAGTTGTTCGCATCTCAAAAGCCTTGGGCGTGTCACGCCAGACGGTCTACAACTGGTTTGAAGGTGGCGACATCTTCCCAGCGTATGAGCACCGTGTCGAGACGCTCCTCACAATTCTTAGATCATCACATTCAGCGGACGACGCATGGAGAAAAATATGTCAGCACTACGGCCTCGCACCTTAAGCAACACAGAACTTATAAAGTACTTCGCCATGTACATGGAAGACATTGAATTTGGTGCGCCTGTTGATTGGCAAATTGAACTTTTACGCCGCTTTACTGCCATAGCTCCTGAAAAAGAGATTTCACCGCACAACCCTCAACAGCTCGATCTGTTCTCTTAAACCCGAAGGATTCTCATGACCCCGCTTGAATTTCTAGCGGTTGTTTTGCCGTCTCCGAACAACGGGTTGTATTGCGCGGCAGAGCTAACTACAAAAAAGAAAGAACACACGTTTGTTCAAAAAATTGAGGAGATAGAGCCAACCGTAGGTAAGTGGATTACACAGAACAAGGACATCTATTTTGCGTTGTCCACATTTGAGCAGTCGGGTAAACGCACAGCAGACAACGCTCGCCATATCCGGTCGCTGTTCATTGACATGGATGGGTATGAGACCAAGAAGGCGGCTGCCCTTGCGTTGGATGGGTTCCTTGCCAAGACTGGCATCGACCTGCTGGGCAGTCCCTATATCGTCAATTCAGGCGGTGGGTTGCACTGCTACTGGCCGTTCACAGAAGATGTGTCGGTTGATGAGTGGAAGCCTGTTGCCGAGAACTTCAAGCGCCTGTGTAAGCAAGAAGCTTTGAGTATCGACATGACTGTGACCGCAGATGCGGCAAGGGTGCTACGCATCCCTGAGACGTTCAACAACAAGGCTAAGTACGCTACGCCGCGCTCAGTGCGCATACTGGCTGTTGGTGACACGTTTGACTTTGAAGACTTGGCCAAGCACATCGAGCAACAGCTTGTCTCCCTGCCCGCACTCCCACGCCAAACAGCAGTCGCACCCTTGGCTCTGCCCGGCCAACGCCCTGACGCACCCCACACCCTTACCACGGTCAAGTTGTTTGAGAACAGCATCACGTTGTTCAAGAACATCTACAAGAAGACCAAGGCGGGCGTTGGTTGCAGACAGCTCGAGTGGTACGTTGAGAACGCTGACCAAGATGGTGTGGAGCCGATCTGGCGTGGCTGGTTGAGCATTGCCCAGAAGTGCAACGATGGCGAGAAGGCCGCGATCTGGTTGACTGACCTGCATCCATATCCGCATGAGCGTATGCATCAAAAGCTGTCTGAGATCAAAGGCCCATACCCCTGTACCAAGTTTGATTCAGAGAACCCCGGCATCTGTGACGGGTGTCAATTCTTTGGGAAAGTCACCAACCCTTTGGCGTTGGGGCGAGAGACGGCGGTAGTCACCGCCGAAACAACGATTGAGTTACCCGCCACGGACGGCCAAGAAGCCAAGCAATTGAAGCGCCCTGAAGCGCCTCGAGGCTATGCCTACGGTGTACGTGGCGGGGTGTTCATGGAGAAAGAAGACACGGATGCCAACGGTCAAGTGACCAAACGCCAGATCATGTTGCTGCCTTACGACCTGTTCCCTGTGGACATCCTGAGCAGTAACGGTGAGCATCTTGTGCATATGTTGGCTGTGCGTGACTACAAGACTGTGGACATATCGTTCCCCCAGAAGTCAGTGGTGAGCAAGGACGAGACAGTCAAGGCACTGGCACAGCAGAACGTGCTGGCCGCATTTGGCTCAGGCAACGACAAGAATTTGTACGACTACATCAGAGCATGTGTGGAGAAAATGAGCAGCGAAAAACGACCCATTGAAGTACCGTCCAGCTACGGCTGGCAACCCAACGACACCTACGTCTTCGGCGGCAAAATCTATGCTTCAGGCAAGGAGGCCATCGAGGTGCCCATGCCCGGGCTGGAGAACATCACGATGAACTCGCGGCCCACAGGTAGCTTGGAAGTCTGGCGGCAGTTCATCAACCTGCTGGTACGCCGCAAGCTGTGGGATCACTTGGCCATCATCCTCATGGGTGCTGGCTCCTCGCTGATGCGCTTCACAGGACTGCACGGCTTGACCGTTCACTGCGCCTCGACCGAGTCGGGTACTGGCAAATCACTGGCGCTCGATGGCGCGGCTTCGATCTGGGGTCACCCCATCCACTACCGCACCGGTGCGGGTACGTCCCCTGTGGCCATGCAACAGCGCCTTGGTCTTCTGCACAGCAACCCGCTTATCACGGACGAGATCACCAGCAAGAACCGCGACGACTTCGAGTGGTTCCCTGCATTCTTGTTCAGTATGAGCGAGGGGCGCGGCAAGGAGCGTATGGAGTCGGGAGCCAACAAGGAACGGCTAAACCTATCCACATGGTCGTCCACTGCCATCATGTCTTCAAACACCCACGTTGTGGACTACCTGACTGGCTCACGCAAGCACTCGTCCGAGGGTGAACTGCGCCGCCTGATTGAGTACGTGATGGACGAGAAGCTGGAGCTGGATGCCGATGAGATCGAGATTGTCAAGTGCTTGCAGAACAACTATGCCGTGGCTGGCGAGGCTCTGGTGCAGTACATGGTGGACAACATCGACCTGCTCAAGACACTAGTGCCCGAGACTGTGCGCCGCATGTACACCGAGTACAGGGCTCCCAACGACGAGCGTTTCTGGATGGGCGGTATTGGTTGCGCCATCGCCGCAGGCATCCTCATGAACAGCACACACGCCAACATCGCTGAGTTCCCCCTGACCGAGATCATCGACAGCTACCGCAAGCGCATCGTCATTCAACGCTCCAGCATCAAGGGCGGTCACCGCAGTGCCGAGGACGTACTCAACGCGTTTGTGCAGGAGTACCAAGGCAAGTTTGTGGTGGTGAAGTACGGCGACAAGGCTGGCCCGCTGGCGCATCTGGGTGACGGCTCGATGGTGGACAAGCACACAACCCGCGCTGAAGTTATGGGCCGGGTTGAGCACGGCGTAACTGCTGGCCATGTGGACTTCTTCATTGAGGAGCGTATGCTCAAGTCGTTCTGCTCAAACATGAGCTTTGGCTACACCAACTTCAAGCGTCAACTGGAGGATGAATTCACTGTCTCCTACGTCACCAAGAAAGACATGATGGCCAAGACCAGCGCACCGCCAATGAGGGTGTCGGCCATGCACATCAGCCGCAAAGTAACGGAGTCAGATGAAGCACTTATCAATCACGTACCCGTGGAGCAAAGTTGAGAAGGGGCAGGGGTTCTTCGTCCCCTGCCTCGATACTGCCGCCATCAAGCGTGAGGGTTTGAACAAGGCGCTGACCCTACGCCTGTTCGATGCCAAAGCCATCCCCTGTATCCGTGACGGACTTATCGGGGTGTGGTTCTATCGACAGCGCTGACAAACTGTTCGGCTAGCTTGTTTTGCAACTTTTTAAGCTGCTCAATTCGCAAGTCTTTTTGTTCAGTCGTTAGCTTTGGGTTTACACGTATGGCACGTTCCATGCTGTACAGCTCGCCCATTTCTTTTCTCAAACTTCCAGCATCATCAGCAAGTGCCAGTTTGTTGGAGAACTTTTGAGCAAACGCCCGCGCTTCTGCACCTTGACCACGAGCAATTAAATCTTCAAAAGTTTTTTGCGCTTGCACTATCTCATCCATGCGGTCGTATGCACGATCAATAAGCCAGCGGCCCTCTTTTTGGAACAACCCGCCAATAAAAGGTTGTTGCGCCGCAGACAAAGATGCCTTTTGTCCTTCTACACCAGAGCGCAAAAGCGGGTCAAGCATGTGCATGGCCGAGATACCCATCGAACCTGTGTAACCGCGCACAAGATGTTCCAGCATAAGTGGCGACACGCCAATCACACCGGTGGCAGAACCAACAGCCTTGGCCAGTTCTGTGGTGGTTTCGCGGTAACGCATGGATGCTTGCAACTGCTTCTCTCGCGCTGACTCAATTGGCCCAAAAGCCGTTTGACCGTAGGACAGTTCCAACAGCGGCTTGCCGGCAATTGGGATAACGCCCGGTGCAGATTGAAGAATCAGCTTGCCCATACCCAGCACAGCTTCTTTGGCTTTGGTGTCGCGCATAGCTACATCCAAAATCGCTTCCGGCAACGCCTTGAACAAAAGACCCACCTCATAGGGAATTGGAATCTTCAACGGGTCTTTCACACCGGGGATGCGCACAAAGAAGTTGTTGTAACGCTCTTCGGGGCTGGCTTTCTTGTAGGCTTCATCGTCTTGCATGGACAAAGCGTAGGCCATAGCAACAGTGCTCAACAACAACCCCCGCGCAACAATCTTGCGCTGGATATCCAAACGCTCAGAGAAAGGCATGCGCCCGCGCATCGAGCGGTACAGCACGTCCAAGCCCTGAACCTGTGCGTTAAAGAACGGGATCATTGTGCTCAACATCTGCATGCTTGGCGACAAGCCACGGCGGCTAAAGTTCTGAGACTCCAGCGCACGAAACTGCGCTTGTGCTTCGGAAAAACCTTTGTTCAAAGAGTCTTGGTAGATAGTGGCACGGGTTGCAGCGTCTGCTTGCAACGCCATTGTGTCCAACCAGCCCAGCATCTTTTCCCACTTGCCCTTACCGCTGGCAATATCTTGCATAAATTTCTGCATGTCTTTTTCGTTGCCGCTGTACACGTTGCTGCTGATGGCCAAGCCACGCATCAATGCTTCTTCCGACTCGCTGCGGCCAGACCGTATACGGCCTAATTCCTTGAGCGCGTTCAACACAGGTACACCGTCCACCCCAGACAAAATGAACGAGTTAACAGGGTCACGAATCAACTGTCGAATTGCATAGGCAGGACTGCGAGTAATAAATTTGCGCAAAATATCCGCAGGTACGCCCATCATCTGCACCAGCGCAGGGATGGTAGTCTTAATGCCTTCCATTCCTTTGACAATCAAGTGTGCCGGGATGCCAAAAGTATCGGCATCAATTACCGCAAAAGCGGGTTTGCCGTCAATCTTGTAGTGAACGGTGTTCACATTGGCTGGGCCAGAACCTTTGCCAATCTTGGTTGCAAACCCCGCCTTAAACATGGCGTCTGCCGTTGTCTTTGTGGCTTGGTTTTGCAATCCCATGCGGGTCAACATGAACGCATTCTGTGCGGCGCTGGTTAACACAGGCAGGATGTGCTTGTTGTCGCCCAACATGCGTTGCAAGTCTGGGCTGTCCTTGATGTTGCCAATAGTAATAGCGTGCTCGCTGTCAGTAAACAGTTTTACAACTTCGTTGTCTATGCGATAGAACGGGATGTAAGGACGGCCTTTGAAAATGGCAGCATCTTCTTTGGAGATTGCGCCGCACTGAGTCACAAAGTCAATCAAACCGTCATTAAACTTCTTGTACTCTGCTTTGGCCGCATCCATAGACTGTTGCACTGCGGGGTGTGCTTTGAGGTATGCAACGTCGCGCTCATACTCGGCTTTGGCCGCTGCCGGGTTCGCAGCTTGCAGACGCGCCCAGCCGTTTGGCATAGCAGAAGCACGTTCTCCAGCAATGATCGAGGTCAACATGCGCTCAGCTTCTTCTGCTTTGAGGTTGCCTGTTTTCGCAGCTTCTCCCAAATGCTCAGACACAGCCATCAAGTTCGCGCCTTCTTGTGACTGATAGCGGTACTCTGTGCCTGTGCTACGTTGTTCAGCCACAATCTTCACAGGGCCATAGGTAATAAACTGCCCCGCCGCTTGCGTGGTTTGGTCAGCCGTGCGCATAAAGTACTGCGTCTGGAATGCTTCGGTTGAGGTAAGTTTGCCGGCGCCTTCTGCTTCAACAATAGCTTTATCCGCCGCCGCTAAGCGGTCAACAAGCTGCACCCTACCCGCTAAACCAAACAGGTTGCCTTTAAAGGTTTCCCATCTGCCGGGGCTTGAGCCAATAAACGCAGACTCAATGCGAGCAGCAGCACCAATTAAAACATTTTCATTTTCTAAAATTGTTTGAACAGGCAACGGCGCACCCAAATTTTTCATTTGCGTTGCTACATCTCTAACCAACTGTATTGGATTAGCAACTTTGTCTGTAAAAACAACCAACGTAGGGTCAGCCGGTGTTGCGGCTTTAATCCCTTGTTCTTTCATTACATTTTCAATATCTTCTGCAAGAAAGCGTTTGGCTGTTTTAAAAATGTTTTGAAATTCTTTTAACGCTTCTACGCCGCGTTCTTCTACGGCATTTTGAATAGCGTCTTGAGTTACCCAGTCTTCACCTTGGTTGTAAAGTGCTTCCATCATGTCTGCACGATTGCTCACGTCAAAACCATAATAGTCAAACGCGTCACCAATATACTCATCGTAGTAGTTTGGATTTTTTAAAAGTCCTTTAATGTTGTTTGGAATATTTTTAAATAGGGTAGTAAGAAACTCCCCACCATTGTTCATGGTCTCATAAATAGCATCAACAAGCTGTTCGTTGTCCATTGCTTGCTCAACCGCAGGTAACTTCATAGCGCCAACAGCAGCGCCAGCACCTTTTAAAAACTGTCTGCGACTTAAACCCGTGTTTAAAACAAGCTTACCAAAAGAATACACCGCATTTGTGTTGTCTATTTGTTCTTTTATTTTGTCGTAAATATTTGCGTCTGTATTTTTTAAATCAGTTGCATTTTTAAAGTAAAAAACTTTTGGTTTTGCTTCAGCAGTTTTTAACAATTTAGAAGTTAACTTAGAAACATTTTGTTCTGAGTTATCAAAACCAACATCTTGTCTAGACTGTTCAGCAGTAAAAGTTCTAGACTGCATATACAACTGGTCAATCAAGCCAGACACTTTGGCGCTGTTAATATCAATTGGCTTCACGCCAATAAAACGCAACAATGCGTTAATAAAACCTTCAAACATTGTGCCTTTGTACCAAGGTTGTTTGTCCATCATCTGGCGCAACTCAGGATTGGACTGAACTTCTGATACAAATTCTTTAAGGTTTTCTAACGCATACTCGTTTTTAAAACGCCGTATCGAGCTCATCTTATTAAAGATAGCAATCAATTCCCGTTTGGCTGCTAATTGTGCGGGGGTTAAATCAGATTCAGGCAACACAATAGCAGACATGGTTGCGGCGTGCGTAGCTTCGTGGATAACGTCGTTTTCGTTTAGTCCCGCCTTGGTCAACAGCACTGTGTTAGTAACGGGGTTGTATGCCGCAGGAATAGATTTTCCGTTTTTATTAAACAACTTCGGAACAAGCTCTACTTTAGTGTTACGGATAAATTGCGCCAGCTTGGCAGCGTTGTCACGAATAAACTGGTGGGGGCTACTTTTAGCAATTTCATTTAAAGAATAAATCAAACTGCCGTTGTACAGCTCACCCAGTGCATCTGTTGACAGCGGGGTAGCCGTGGCAGAACCAGTGGTTGCTAATTGATCCGAGTCTTCCGAGTCCTCAAACGCTTTACCCAACCTTGACTGCGGGGTGCTAGCCAAATCTTTTTCAACGGCATCTGCGGCCTGTGCGTCTGCTTGCGCAGTGCCTTTGAAACCTTGGGAAGCAGCGGCAGTTTTGGCAGCTTCGTACTTGCGGTCGGCGGCATCGTATGCAGCTTGCTTGGTGTCCACATCGTCTTGCGCAATTTCTTTGGCCGCAGAAGTTTTGGCAGTGCGCAGATATGACTCGGCCTGCACCAACTCAAGACGCGCTTCACGGCGCTTCTCGTTGGCGGCAATAACTTCCAGCGTTTCGCCGCTAGCCATCAGGCGCTGACCTTCAACCATGCGGTCACGGATTTGTTCTTCAGTCAGCCCGTCAGTTGCCAGTTTGTACTGCGCTTCCAAAGTTGTCTTACGTTTTGTACCGTCTTTGGCGGCATCCAGCTTGCCTTTGAGCGTAACTAAACTAATAGCGTTAGCCGACTCAGGGTTCAAATCAGAAGCACGGAGCTTGATAGCGCCAGCCTGACGTGGTGGGTTTTGTGAACCTTGTTTAACATCAAGTGCCGCGCCAAGGAATTGACCGGGGGCTTGACGAGCTTTACGAACAAGCGGGCCTTCTTTGCGAGGAGCCAAACGCTCACCGGGTACAGGCGCTTGTGCTTCAAACACGTCTTCATTTATGTCTGCCTTGCCCGCGTACTCACCTGTGATGGTAACTTTGCGTTCGCCTGCGGCATACGCTTCGGCCAGCTCCCGCTCGTAACGTTGAACAGCCAACGTAGCTTCTTCGCGTTCCTTGGCGTTAGTAGCGGACTCCAACGCGGCTCTGGACATGCCGAGCATACGCTTGGCGTTGTTTTGTATTGCTTGCGCCAACGTGGTGGTTGTGTCGCGCTCAACACGCAAAGAAGGGAGCTTTTGAAGTTCGGTAGGTTCGCCACGCAAAATGGCTTGACGGCGTTCTTCGCGCGCTTTTTCTTCAGCCTGCGCTGCGGTAAGCGGGAGAGTTTCTGCTTCTTTAGCCCGAGCACGAGCTTTTCCTTGTTCTTCTTTGAGTTTGGCTTTGGCAGCAACAAGACGTTCTTGCGTGTTTTTCAGTTTGGCAACGGCGGCATTGCGTTCTTTGATGGCGGCGGGTAATGTGGCATCTTTACCTTGGCGCTCAACTTCTGCTTGTAACGCTTGAACGGCAGCACGGTACTGTTCCCGCACGTCTTTACCCATCTCATATTGATAGGCCAGCATGTCCCGACGCGCAATCTTGTATGCCAACACAGCTTTGGTGTGGCTTTTATCCACTGGTGTTGCGCGTTTAATGACATCAGCAAGATCTGCCTCGACCACCACCGGGGCTTTCTTGCCTTCGTTCTTGGCGATAGTTTCGTACTCTGCCTTGAGTTGGTTGAGCTTGGCATCCAAAGCCGCAACTTGGGCTTCGGTGTTTTTCAGCATGGCTTCGTATCGTTTCAAAGGCTGGACGTACAGATTGGTTGGGGTTGCACCCTTCTTTTCTTTGGCAACGTCAATGCCTTTGATGATGGCGCTCAAGCCATCAAACTGTTCTTGGGTTCCAAACCGCCCAATCTCTTCTTGCAAATCCTGAATTTCGGTGTAGACATCCGTAGATTTTTCGGGAGAGAACGTGCCGTTGGCTTGTGGATCAAGCGCATCAACTGCCGCTTGCAAACGGTTCAGTCTTTCTTTGGCTTGCTCAATAGCCTTTGGAACAATAAGGGTTGTTTTTGATGCGCGTTCTGTGCGGTAGGCTTCCGCCACAAACGCCGCCAATTTGTTTCGCCGCGCAACCGCTGGATTGCTGGGATCTGTATCTCCAGCAGCTTCTTTTTGTGCTTCTCTCAAAGCTTTTAGCGTTGCTTCTTTTTCAGCCTTGTCTTGCGCAGTCATTGCCGTTGTAGGTGTTTCTTTAAAAACAGCTTTTTCAGCGGCTTTAACTAAGCTTGCAACTTTTTCAATTTCAGCGGCGGCTTTGGCAACTTCGCTTGGCTTGGCTTCCTTGGCCTTGGGCACAGACTTGATGCCCCAGCTTTCTTTCTTTTTGGGTGCGGTGCGAACAAACCCTTCAGCAGTACGGTAGCCTTCTCCAGCTAACAGCCGCTTGGCTTCAACTTCGCCGGGGGTGGCCCCGGTAATAACCGCTTGCTGCTGTTCATACGCACGTTGCTTTGACTCCAGAGCCTCGTATGCGGCCTTGGCTTTGACTTGATCGGCTTGTGCCTTATCCAACGCAGTACGCAGAGCCGTAGGCAGAGCGCCAGTCTTCTTGGCGGCAGCGGCCAAGCGTGACATATTCAACAGGCGTTGAACTTTTTCAGGTACGCCCTTCCAGTAGGCTTCTTCTGCGGGCGATTTGAATATTGTTGCCTCGCCTTTGGCGTTTTCACGGAACGGTTGAAAAGTCCCATCAGGCGTTAATTCGTATTTTGGTGTTTGCTTTGTGAATCCAGCAAGCGGGCCTCCATACACTTGGGTCTTGTCTTCATACCGCTTTTGCAACTCTGCGGCGGCTTCGCGCAGGGCTTTACCGCCATCGCTGTCCGTTTTGGAAAGAGCGGCGCGGATACTTTCAATGGTGGACTGCAACTCCACGTATTTGGTGCGGGCAGTATCCACCTCTTCTTTTGAAACAGGCTTAATCGCTTCTTCTTTAAAGCCAGCCAACCGCTTATCAAATCCGCGCTGGCTTTCTGGAACTTCTGTTTCTGCCGCACGAGCTTTTAAAAACGCATCGTACTGTTGGCTGCGCTCACCGGTCGCAGACTCACGGCGGCTTTCCAAGCGCTCAATCTCAGCTTGAATTTCTTTGACGCGTGGGGTATCCCGCTTTTGAAATTTTTCAACCAGTGCTTTAAGTTGTGGAGTCTCGGCTTCAGCGCCCAACCGATTTGCATCAGCTTTGGCTCGCTTTAGTTCTACATACAAGTCGTCAAGCTTTTTATCCAGCGCTGCGATCTCAGAGCGTGACTCTTCCAAACCACCAAACAAGTCACCTTGGGTAGGCTCGGCCTTGGGCGCGGCACCGGGTTGTTCCAGTTCAACCAACCGGTTGTATTTAATTTTTGCTGCGGCAATATCGTTTTGCACAAACTTGCGTTGGGCTTTCAGTGCGTCCAGTGCTTCAACTTTGGCGGGGTCTTTTGGTTTGCCAGCAGCTTGAATCTGCTTGTTTAAGGACTTCAACAAAGACTCTGCGTCTTTTAAACGCGTCAACTGGTCTTGTGCTGATTGAATAGGAAGTTCGGCTACGCGACGCGGTGCAGGTGCAGGGGTGCCTTGTGGTGGTTTAATTGCGCCGGGCAACAAACGATCCAATAAATCAACAACACGGGCATCAGTCTCTCTAACAATAATATTGTCCGCAACCGCACCTGTTTTACGATACTTTTCACCAATAGCAATGCGGCGTTCAAGGTCGGCCAAAGACTGTTGTGTAACTTCCAGTTCTTTTTGAACGGCAGGTTTGAAGCGTGGGGGTGCTTCGCCTTCTTGCAACACGCGGTCTTTAAGTGCGGCCAGCTCTTTGGCAAACATGTCAGCTTCGGCAGGTGCGTCGGGCGCTCTGTCCAACTCCATCTGCAAGTCAACAACACGCTCTTTCAGTGTCTTTTGCAAGTCAAAACGGTCTTGCTGGTACTGCGTGTTCTCTGGACTTTGCTTAATTTTTGACCAATCCTGCTCGCCTTGGGCAAATTGGTCACGCAGTTTGCGAGCGTCTTCAAGGCGCTGTTTGGCCAGCCCAATTTGAAACGGGGTCAACTCATCTTTGCGTTCTGCAAACCCACGCAGCTTGGCGAACTCTTCTTCCAACGACTCGCGTAATTGTTTGACGCGTTCACGACCAGCGGCCATTTCTTCGGCCAGCTTCCTGTCGCTAAGTGGCTCGGCGTAGACCATGCCCGCTTTTGTTTCTTCAAACAATTGTGGTTGTACTTGTCCTTCCAACTCCCGCAGTTTGGGCAAAATGTTCAGTACTTGCTCTTGGTCGCCAAGCTCACGGGCTTTATCTAAAGAACCTTGCAATTCCTTAAGTTTTTTCTGGGTAGCTTCTGTGTCAGGAGCGGCTTCAACATAAGGTTCGTACTGGTCAAGCTGATCCAACGCTTGTTTGTATTGCTGGGCTTGTTGTGCGTAACGCTCCATGTCCGCATTTGTTTTCGCCGTTTTCATGCGAGCGCGGGAATCATCCAGATAGCGTTCTAGTGCGGCGCGGCTGTCCGTTAACTCAGCACGGGTAGGGATCAGTGGCTGGATTGTGGCTTGTAGTTGTTGGCGTTGATTGCCTAGAACAGCTAGTTGTTGTGTGTCGCCTGCTTTTTGAGCAGTTTTAATCTTGTCGTCCAGTGCTTTGATGCGCGGCGTAAGAGCCTGAAGCTGGGCAAGCGGTGTTTGATCTTGTACTGTTGGAGCGCCAAACAAATCTGCCTGTGCGCCTTTGGTCTTCATGCCTTCCGCAGTAACACGCGCTTGTTCTTCTTCCTCGCGCATGGCTTTAATGCGCGGTTCGGCTGCGCGGTAATCGGCTACCAATTGCAGGGTCTCATCCGACTTCTTCAATGCATCACGTTCTCGCCGGGCTTCTCCCACATCGGCTTGGGCAACCAAATCGTTTTTAGCGGGCTTAACACTGGCACGTTCGTCCAGTTGTTTCAGTTGTGCTTGCAGCCCTTCGTAGCGTTGGCTAACGTCTTTTAAGAAATCGGGGGTTTGCTTGTACGCTTCTTGCTCAGCTTTGAGGCGTTCGGCTTCGGCAGTCTGTTGTTTAACCAGTTCCGTTTCTTGAGCCCGACGTTCTTTGGCTTGCGTTTCTTGGGCGTAAGAACGCTCAGAATATCGACCAACAGCGCCCAGTGGCCCAAGCAAACCTGCTTGGTAAGCGGTTTCGCCGTATTCTTTTAGCGCATCGGGGCTTGTAAGGGATAACCCTGCTTGCGCACGTTGAAGCATTTGCTGGGTAATTTCAGTGGGGATTTCAGCCAATGCGCCTGTAGCTGTACCCTTGGTCAATGTGGCCAACAGCCGTTCATCTGCCAGTTTTGTGGCTTGCGCTGAAGTGCGCCCAATCAAGGCTTCTGTGGGAAGCCCGGTCAGTTTGCTAACTAATCTGCCACCCAAGGGGATAAAACTTGCCGCAATATCAAGCCCGGTTTGGGGCACGGCAGTGCCTGCGGCTGTAGCAACGTTTACTGGTTTGCCTTCTGCTGCTTGACGTTCAACGTTGCCGCCCAAGTGTTGCAAGAATGACGGTGCAACCAAGCCCGCAGTACCACCAACGATAGCACCCACAGGCCCAAACGGCGAGCCTGCCAAAGCGCCAAGACGAGCTCCGCCAATAGATGTGGCTAAGTTGGGAAGTTGTTCTGAGATTGCGTAGGGGACTTGGCTGATGACTTCGCCAGCGGCAGACAGCAAACCTTTATCTGCGTAGGCTTGCTTGACTTTCTCCATGCTGACTTGTTGGGCATAGCGTTGGCTAATATCTTCGCCGCGCTCCAACCCGGCCTTGGCTGCTTCTTCTCCAGAACCAACCAGTGCTCCAAGACCAGAGCGCAGTTGTGAGTACGTAGACTCAGCGCCCTTTTGCAGTCCGGCAATAAGCCCTTCTTTAGGTGTTTGCGCGTTTAGCTGTTTCCTAATTATTTCCGCTGCTTTTTCTCGTGAGACGCTGTCTGGAAATTCAACTGTTCGTCCATCTGGTAAAGCAACGGTATAAGGCATTTACGTTCCTATCCATTCAATTTTTCCAGTCTGCTCGTTGTAGCGCAGACCACCGCCTCCGCCCCCGGAAGCTGCTGGTGCATATTGTGCCAGACCCGGCGTGGCAAGTAAACGCTTTCTCAACGCATCATCGCGCAGGCGTGTTTTGGTAGCTTCGTCTGCCATCTTGTAGTTAGTATCAGCCAACAACATTTTGTCAACGCTGTCTTCCACTTGTTTGTACAGCATAGGAAGTTTGTAAGCCTCAGTACTAATTTGAGCAATTTCTTTTTGCCCGCTAACTTGTGCGTTGGTGCGGGCCATTGCTGCCGCATCCGCCATCTTCTGTTTCTCGATGTCAGCAGCGGTAATGTAAATAATGCGCTGGTTTTGATTGACCTGCTCAATGCCTGTCTGGTAAATACCCCGTGCGTTTGTTTTGTTTGTGTCAAACAGTTTGGCAATACCATCAACCATCTTGCCTTCAGCAGCAGAATTTCTGTCTGCGGCGCGGTTTTCCAGCTCCAGCTTGGTTTTTAAGTCTCCGCGCTGGTCTGCCAGACGTGCTTGTTCAATATCAGCAAACGCCTTGTCACGCTCACGTTGGGCCTTTTTAAACTCTTTAAGCGCAGCTTGCTGATCTTCCAAGCCAACCATTGCGCCTTTGCCAATGTTTTCAAAAGCATTCTGAGATGTGCCTGACATCATGGCCAAGCCCGCCTTAAAGATGGACATGCCGAGGGCTTTGTCTTTGTCGGTTGCAGATTCGGCTTCTTCTTTTTGCAAACGCGCTTCGTACTTTTTGTACGCTTCTGGCAGTCCGGCAATACCCTGTTCAAAACTACCAACAGCGGCTTCACCTATTTTCTTTTGGCGATCCACATAACCTTGCAGTTCTTTGCGAACTTCTTTGTCGTCACCCAACGCAGCAGCTTGTTTAGCGGCGTCTTCTGCGGTCATTGGCTTTGTATTCAGCGCAGGTAAACCCGGAGCAGGTTTAGCCGCAGGTGCAGGTGCGGGCGGTGGTTTTTTATCCAACACAGACAACGGACTTTTGTCTTGAGCTGGGGGTGGAGGGGGGAGTACAGCAGGTGAAGCAACAGCAGCAGGCGCTGGGGCTGGCTTTGTTGGCGCAACGTACTGCGGGTTGAGAACATAGCTCTTGGAGGTAGGGTCAAGAACGTACTGCTGTTTGCTTGCCTTGGGTGTACCGTCAGGCGCGTACGTTGCGCCATACATGCGATCCCACTCGGACGTGATCGGATCGCCGGGCATGCGCTGAGCTGGACGAGGGGGGACACCGCCATTAAACATGCGAGGAACTTCACCACCACCCTCAAACGCAACAATGCCGCCCTCCGCCATACTCTGCATGTTCGGCGCGGGCAGTGCACCAATCCCGGTATCTTCGGGCATGGGCTGGGCCATGCCAGCAATCGCTTGGTCAACCACTTTGGGCTGCTGAGGAGCTCGCATCTGTGCGCCTTGACGCATCTGCTTACGGCGGTTGGACTCAGACAATGCCAACGCCATCACGTAAGGGTCATTCTTGTGCATAGCCGCATACTGCTGCAACGCTTGGTCTGGCATGCTGGCCAGTCGGGAGGTGATCTGGTTGACGTTAATCATGGTTTTCCCTTACTGCATCTTCATCAGTGCCAACTCAGCCAATCCGGCTGGGCGTTTTTCTTTGATTTGACCGCCTGCGGCTTTACCGGTTGGCGTACTGCCAAACCCGCCCAACTGCGACAAGCCATACGCCGCTGTGCCAAGTCCGGCCAACTGAGAAACGGCAGAAGGCGGAGCCTGATACATACTGGTTGTAGACGACTGCATCGGCAACCCGCGAGTCAAGGCGTTCATATTGCCCAACTGCATCATGGGATACTGCTGGGCCGTAGCGTAATCTTGAATTTGTTGATTAATCTTTGATTGCTCAAACGCTTGCTGCTGCCCGCCGTATTGGTTTTGCATGTTGTAAATACCTTGTTGCGCGGTAAGCCCTCGTCCACCAATATCGGCCAACTGATTGGCCGCAGCTAACGCGGCTTGTTGCCCTTGCAACCCATATCCAGCACCAAACTGCCGCGATTGTTCCGCTGCTTGCTGACCTGCTAAGCCATACTGCGCACGTTGCTGTGCGGCAGTCATGCCAAGACCAGCGCCGTATTGACGTGATTGTTCTCCAGCTTGTTGTGCTTGTTGAAAAGCTTGTTGATTAGCCAATTGAGCCTGTAAGTCTTGACCCGCACCAAGTTGTTGGATACCAAGCTGAGCGCCGAGGTTTTGCGAGCCAACGTTAAAACCCATTTGCTGGTTTGCCAAAGCCGCTTGCATTGCTTGTTGGGCGTTCATACCCATTGCTTGATTTCTAGCCGCTTGGTTTTGTACGTTCGCTTGTTGTTGACTACTTAAATTAGCAAGGGAGGTTTGTAGACCCGTCTGTGTGCCAAGTTGTTGGATACCAAGCTGAGCGCCGAGGTTTTGCCCGCCGACAGTAAGACCGGCCTGTTGGTTTGCCAATTGAGCTTGCAAACGAGCTTGTTGCTCGGCATTAAATTGTTGTTGGGCTTGGCCGTAAGCTGATTGAAGTCCCTGCGCTTGAATAGCACCTTGTTGATCAGCCAACGCGCGGTTAGCTTCCGCGTCCATAATCGCTTGGCGAGAACCTCCGAAAGCTCCTGACTGCACAGCTTGTGCGCCGCGACCAGTACGGGCTATGTCTGCTTGACGTTGTGCCGCAGCT
>Ga0247834_1004064_pt1 | contig 19007 bp, 38 predicted proteins | sample LaCruzMarch2015__8_FD_187118 | JGI IMG/M metagenome (GOLD analysis project Ga0247834, IMG submission 187118) | Freshwater microbial communities from meromictic Lake La Cruz, Castile-La Mancha, Spain - LaCruzMarch2015_12m | ecosystem: Environmental > Aquatic > Freshwater > Lake | place: Spain...
GTGATCGTTCTAATCCTCTTTTAATTGAAGCTATAAAGAAATTAAAAAATGAGGCGTATGGTCCTTATTCAGTATTAAAGATTGTAGAAATTCCAGATGACATTGAATGGCAAATCACTGCCGTCAACGGAGTCGAGATTATTCGTGAAAAACACAGGATTTGGATGTAGAATTTTTTTTGTTTATATAATGACATTCAGGAGAACAAAAAGTTGGTTTGCCATTAATTGATTTTTTAAACCAACTTTTTAATTTTCTACAGGTTTTTTTACAAATTAAGCAATCAAAAACAATCCAAGCGTTCTTAGATTTATACTTTTTATTACATTCTGAAGAGCAAAATTTAGATTTTAAAGTTTTACTTTTAATTACATTGTATTCACAATTGCAATTTAAACAAGTTAAATTTATTCTTGAATTCATTTGTTTTAATTTAATGCCGCATTGCTTTGAACAAGCTTTATCTAACGCCCCTTTTTGCACATGCGAAGATGGAATTGTAAATATCTTATTGCATATTTTACAATTAAATGTAGAATAATTTGTATTTTTTATCATGTTATTGTGATAACATTTCATGCTGCAATATTTAGTGTTTTCTCTTTTAAAACGTCCCTTCACAATTGTAAACTCTTTATTGCATTCTTTACAGTTTAGTAATTTTTGTTGATATAGACTTTTTTTTATCCAACCGTATAATTTATTATTTCTTTTATGAGAAGGGCTTTTAGCGCACATCATAGTGGCGGCATACAAAAGAGATCTACTATTGGGATAAATTTTAACAAGTAACTGATGACAAACATAATGTTCTTCTGGAGTTAGATCTACTAAATTATCTTTATTATTATTTCCTCCTAAACATTTAGGAATTATATGATGACTTTCAAGATATCCAATAAGTGGAACTCTAGTTTTAGCACGATTGATTATGTCATAATAAATTTTTTTATAATTCATGTGTTAACTAATATATACTATAATATTACACTAAAATTTACATATCTATTTCAGAAAAAGATAGATAATGGAGATAATTATAAATGAAGCCGCGAATATTGAAACGTGCAGTTGAAACTGCTTATGCTTTATGCCCAACCAATTGGAAGAATGTAAACAATTCTCATATAGCTTTTCTTGTTAAGAAGAATAAGATAGTTAAAATTGGTTGGAATAGAAAAAGAACTCATCCTGAAATATCGAAGCATCCGTATCATGATGGATACGTTGGTACTCATGCTGAATTAGATGTTATTCTCAAATCAGGACTTGACAGTCTCGACGATCATTCTATGATCGTGCTTAGAGTTGATAGAAAAGGACGATTGGCAAACAGTAAACCGTGTCCCGGTTGTTTGAGTTTGCTTAAGTCTTATAATGTTGACGAAGTTTTTTATTCAGATTGTGAAGGCAAGATTGAAAAATTATCAAATTAACCTTGATTATATCTGAGTATACGTTATTATAACCGAAATGAAGAAAGATTTATATATGAAGAAGCCTAACGAGAATATAGTTATTCAAAGTGATGATCTAAAGTTCGATGGAAAGAATATTATTATTCCAAGTTATTATGCAGGTATCATTTCTGAATACCTTGCAAATGTAGATTTAAAAGCCGCAAGTTTTAATGATGCTGATAAGCATGATTATTTAGCGTTTTGTAGTTTCTTTGAAGCCATACTTGATTATAAAGATAAAGGAAATTAATTTATGGGCATGTACGATACTATTATTTGTAAATATCCATTGCCAATGCCAGATGACCCCAAAGGTTATACTGGCTCACATGATTTTCAGACTAAAGATCTTGACCTAGCTCTTTCATCATACGATATTGATGAAAATGGTCAATTATTTATTCATCGATATGAAGGTGAATGGGTCGAAGGAAATAAAAATTCCGAAAGTTTATTCGGAAGAATGGGTCATTTTAAAACTACTAAGAAATGGCTTGAACAATTAAACATCACCGCCACTATTGTATTCTATGATTATCAGCATTCACAAAATACTGATTATGATTATTTTATAGAATATGAAACTATTTTTGTAAATGGTAAAATAATTTCAGCAAAATTAATTAACTTTGAAGCTAAAGATAATGCCGAAAGAAAAAAAAGAGATATTGAGTTTGAGGAAAAGCTAAAACGGCATCATGAATTCATAAAGACTTGGAAATACAAGTATTTTGTAAAGCCATATAATAAGATTATTAGTTATAGTTTCAGTAGACTTAGTAAAGTTTCATATAACTTATCGCATTTCATTTCCAAGATAGAAAGAAAGATTAGAATATGAAAGAAGAACAAGATTCGGCGTTTCTTATTTGCGATTGTTTTAGTCATGGGCTTCTTGTAGAGAAGTTTGAAGGCGAGGAGGAAGTGAGCTTAAGTCTTTTTGAAAGAGGATTAAATGGTAGAATTCTTTCTTGGTCATCAAGACTAAGATGGTGTTGGCAAATACTTAGATATGGAAAACCTTGGTCTGACTTTGTAATATTAAATACAGAGAATCAGAAACGATTAAAAGAATTTTTATGAAATTCAAGAATTTCGAGGGTATAGAATATACAGTAAATTATAACAAACCATTATCAGCATTTAATGCTTCTGGTTTGTGCGACTCTCCTGATACAGAACATCCTCAAATTCTAGTTGATCCGACATTATTTACTCGCCGCCAATTAAACGTATTGATTGAAGAAGTATTTCATGCTCATCTATTTGATTTACCAGAAAAAAAAGCGAGAAAGTTTGCTGCTAATCTAGGTAAACTTGTGTACAATAGATTTATAAAGAAATGAATTTAAGAGATATGTTAGGGGACGAAAAGCATTTCGATCCCCTTTTTAAATTAGAGTTCCGCAATCATAATATAATTGGTTTTAATAAAAAACTAATTACATTAAAGCATCCGTTTGAATGCGATTCTCAAGATGATAGTTGTCGCAATCATGTTATTAAGTTTTTGAACGATGAAGGTTATTTAGATCAGTGCGAGGATAAAGTAATTATATTTGATATGTATACTGATCTTTATGATGATGAAAATAGCGAAGAATAATATTTTATTTTTTCACATTTGCCGCTATGATATGTACAATTAGAATATAAGTATGAAAAAATGTTTATACTGTAGCGAGTTTATCGACACTGAAAACGACGATTACCAAAAAGTTGGTAAGAAGTTAGTTTGTGTATTTTGCTACGAAGATTATGCAGATGAAATAGACAACAATTTCGTGGAAGATGATGAAGATAATTGTCGAGAAGAAGAATAAATAGTGTAATATATATTAGCGCAAATATAAACTGTTCAAACTTTGATCTATTGATTAAAAAACAGTAAGACCCGAAGCGCATCGAACTTGTGTTTGATATCGGGTCTTTTTTCGTCCCCACTCCTCACTTTTTTCAAAAAATCTTGCGTTGACCGCTTGACAGCCTCTAAAAACCTGATAAAGTGATCGCGTATGGAAAACCCATCACCTAAGATTGGCCGTGGTCGTCCTAAGGGAGCCACTTCTACTATCGAAATCACGTTGGGCGAGCTTCTCGCGAAGCTCAACAACGATGCTAACGCCACCGTTACTGTTGGCCGTGTTTGGTACAACAAGTATCAGAACGTGCCTGTAGCCTCGGTTATGGACGGTGATTCACTTCCTCAAGAGATTCAGAATCAGCTTGACGAAGAGCCTGTTGCAGAGTTCACTATTACCCAGTAATGAACTACTTTGACCCAGTAATGAACTACTTTGACCCAGTAATGAACTACTTTGCTGAACTTGTTGGGCAAGAAGAAGTCAAACGCAAGCTTTCATTTTATTTGGAAGCTCATGCTAAGACTGAACTTGTACCGTTTTTAAACTTCGTTGGTGCAAAAGGTCTCGGCAAGACTGCGTTTGTTCGCGAATTTGCTAAGAATATTTACAACACCTCTGGAGTCAGAAAGCCACTGCTTGAACTAAATAGTTCTAGTATTAAATCGGGGAATCAGTTTTTCGAACAAGTTTTTCTGCCCCACATTCAAGATCAAGAAATTATTTGTTTCTTTGATGAAGCGCACTGTCTGCCAAGAGACTTTACTTATGCCTTGCTATCTATTCTCTCTACAGAGAAAGATCATGTAATTGATTATAATGCTGGTAAAGCAAATTATATCTTCAATTTCAAGAAGCATCATTTTATATTCGCGACAACTGAATCAGATAAGCTATTTATTCCGTTGCGTGATCGATTGACGACAATTGAATTTGCAGATTATAATACCAACGAACTAAGAGAGATTTTTCAGAAAGCTCTACCGAACATTGAATTTGATGAAGAAGCATTGTCAATGTTGTCTGAAACTTCCCGAGGCAACGCGAGATCTTGTGTCCTTCGCGCCAAAGAAGTCAAGCTTTACGCTGATCGATTTGAGATCACGCGATTTACGAAAGAAGATGCTGAGAAATTGTTTTTTATTCTTGACATTCTTCCTCACGGTTTAAATAGAATTGAGTGGCAGATACTAAATATTTTGCGTAAAGAAGGTAACTGTAATCTTTCTATGCTTGCTGCAAAAACTGGATTGTCAAGAACCGCGATTCAGCGCGATCATGAATTGTATCTTATTCGCAAAGGATTTATTAGTATTGATAATGTAAGATATATTACTGGTAATGGTTGCAAAGTATTAGAAAGTGTAAAGAAATAAGATATTATAGTTTTGCCTCCAAAGCATAGACGGCGATGCAGGGGTTTTGTAAACCTCAGAGTTCAGTTCAAGTCTGAATGGAGGCTCCACTTTTTATGAAAAGAATTTTGTATAAAGATGAAATCTTCAGGTTGAGATCTGAAGGTAAAACAGGAAATGAAATTTCTAAGCTTCTCAAATGTTCAAGGACATTAGTTTCTTATTACATAGATCTGGGTTATCAGAAAAGCCATCAAAATCGATCTAAGACTTTTAAAAAGACTAATAGATTTGCAAAGAAAGAAGAAATAAGAAACAAGTTTGGCGGCAAATGTCAAATTTGTTCTTATGACAAGTGTCAAAGCGTACTGAGTTTTCATCATCTTCCCGGTACAAATAAAAAGTTTACTATATCTGATGCAATAGTAAGAAAAAGAAAAACAGATGAAGAATTGGTTGAAGAGTTGAAAAAATGTATTTTAGTTTGTGCGAATTGTCACGGTGAGATTCATGCGGGGATCACAGAAATTCCAGAAGGTATCAAGAACCCCTTGACAAGTGAAGAAAGTGTGGTAGAGTAAGTACGTTCTTTAAATTTTTGCGGGTTGGAGAAGTGGTCATCTCGTCACGCTCATAACGTGAAGATCATCGGTTCGAATCCGATACCCGCTAAATTTCCCCTTGACAATCGGTGAAAGCATGATAGATTGTCGATGTTCTTTAAAATAAAAGTGTAAAGCAGTCTATTTTTAGTGTATAATATCGTGTATGGCTAATTCAAATTCCTACATGAAAGATTACATGCTCGCTCGTTATCATAAAAGAATGAGTGAAGTTAGAAATAAACTCGGCGGCAAATGTTTTAAATGCAATTCAATTGAAGAGTTGCAACTAGATCATATAAATCCAAAAACTAAAAATTTTACTGTCGCTAAATTATGGAATAGTAAAAAAGAAGTTTTTGATTTAGAAATCAGTAAATGTCAATTGTTATGTAAAAAATGCCATGAAGAAAAAACTTTGCTTGACATGGGCAGACTTTCAGCTAAGATCGCGCATGGCACGATATCAAGTTATAGATATTGTAAATGTAAATTGTGCAAGAAAGCTAAGTCTGAGTATATGAAGGGTTTCAGAAAAAAGAGAAAAGCCCTTGACAACAAGACTAAAACGAAGTAGAGTATAGACGTTCTTTAAATAATGCGCTCAATGCCACAGTAGACCGGCATCGGACTTTTAATCCGACTTGGTGAGGTTGCAACTACCTCTGGGCGCACCATTTTTTTGAGTAAAGAGTAAGAATATGTTTCTTGTCCGGTAAATATATTCTGAAATATAATTGGAATTATACTTTACTCATTACTTTTGTTCTTTTATAATTTTAAGCAGTGAAGTCACTTATGTATCAATGTGTGTTGATTATGTAAGATTGGAAATACGTTTCCCGCTGCTTATTTAATTTAATATGTAGTAGTTTCTATGGGCCGTTAGCTCAAGGGTGGAGCAAAGAACTCATTTAGTAAAGTGCCTTATAGAAGAAATTCTATATTGAATTGCGTCAAATTCGGTGAAACCTAAACTAGAAATAGTAGGCAATGCCGAGCCAAGCGAGATTAATTTATTAATCTTGAAGGTGTAGAGACTTGACGGCGCGTTCCTAAAGTATTAATACTATGGAAGTGGCAAAGTCCAGAGAGAATAGAAATATTCACAAATCCGAATTCTTTGGTTATTCGTTCGAATCGAATACGGCCCACAGAGACTATTATGTATATTTTATCGTAGGTGAAGCTGGTAGTCTAGCGCAGTGACTTATAATCGCTGAGTATTGGGGCAGAACCAACATCTACGACGGCCCATTCGACTACTGGCTAGGTCGTCAGGTTTTCAACCTGAAGAAGAGAGATCGATACTCTCATGGGCTACCAATTTTTGTTCTTTTACAATCTTAAGACGCACAAGAAAAAAGTTAGAACCTTTACCTTTTTAGTGTATAATATATACATGAGAAAGTATAGAGATTATTCTGATCAAGATGTTATTAATATAGCGAAAACTGTTTATAGTATAGCAGGGCTTTTAAAAGCTTTAGATTTAAAGCCAGCAGGAGGCAACTACGCCAATGTAAAAAGATTAATTCAAAGATTAAATATCGACACTTCACATTGGACGGGCCAAGGCTGGAACAACGGAAAGCAATTAAAAGACTGGAAAGACTATACAAGAGCAGTAAGATTGAAACCGCATTTAATTAAAACAAGATCTCATAGTTGCGAAATTTGCAAAAATTCAATGTGGTTAAATAACTTAATTCCTTTAGAAATACATCATATAGATGGTGATAGGACTAATAATGAATTAAATAATTTACAACTTTTATGCTGTAATTGCCATGCGACTACAGATTTTTGGAGAAATAAGAAGAAGGTAGTTGACAAGACAGTGATTGCAGTGTAGATTGAGCGTGTTCTTTAAATGGCTTAGTAGACCAACGGCAGAGTCAGCGAACTTTTAGCGTTAATTTGAGTGCTTGGAGAGAAATTTCCAAAGTAGAAATCGTCAAATTCGGGGAAACCTTTAAAATGGCAATCCCGAGCCAAGTTAGATTAAGAAATTAATTTAAAAGGTGTAGAGACTTAACGGCGATCATCTAAAACAGAAATGTCATGATGAAGAGAAAGTCCAGACCACAAATCAGCAATGAGCAACGAAAGTTGTAGTGGTACGAAAATTCGTCAAGTGTGGATTCGACTTCCACCTAAGCCACCACTTTCGTTCTTTTATAAATTTATTCGATGTCAGCAAGCTCACAAATGCTGAAGATATATTAATTGCAATAATATGTTTTTGGAGAGTGAGTGGGTGGATTTATACTAGTGTAGATCGTAATTATCTTTATCGAAGCCCTTAAACCAACATCGAATATATTTCTCGCTAGAAGGACAAATGGCTTTATGCCCCGTTCTGTAAAAAGACTTACTTCTAGTGGGGTTTATTTTATATGTCAACAACCCCTAGGCTAAAGCCATAGGGGCTTGTAATGCCGCTGTTTGTGCAACAGAGGGCTTACATACGATTGGTTGGTTGACGACAACCTGCCCATAAGTCAAACGGTTAGTTTGTGATACGGGAAGTTTGGATGTTTTGGCTATATTGATTGCAGCGTTAACATCCGCATCATAAATAAGATCGTTTTTAGAGTAAAATCTACAACCTCTTCTTTCTCCTTCAATTCTTCCAGTTACGGAATCTCTTTGAGAAGTATAAGAAGGGCTAACAAGAGTCACGGTTTTACCTTGATTCTCTGCCTTGTAAGATATTATTCTACGAAGTTCAAACATTGGCACTTGGCTAATGGAACGCTTATTTTGATATTTATGTTTTTTTACTTTAATTCCTTTGAGATTTTCTAGAACAATAGTGTCTGCTTCGGTTCTTAAAACCTCATTGGCAATTAAATGAGATTGATTTCTATTTTTGTTTGCTTCTTTATGACGAAGTTTGTGAAGATGTCTTCTAGCACTTTTAGTGCCTTTAGATTTCAAAGTATCTTTTAAGTGACGAAGTTTGCGTTTGTCTCCATTAAATTTTCTATCAACTATGATTCGTCCATCACTAAGGGCGACACTACGACGAATTCCGATATCAACTCCCAAAGCTAATTTTTGTTTTAATGATTCTTTAGATTTATTATCAAACGGTAGCGAAATGTATATTTCTGCATTTTCAACATAAATCAATGGATCAACATATTTGTATTTATTTAATAATTCTACAAGTTTTGGATACAATTGAAATTTGAAATTCTTTTTTCCATTTGATGTTGTAATTTTTATTGATCTATCCGTAGGAAACGAATACAATCTCTTATCCAAGCGAATAGACAAGTTCTTTTTCTCAATTGGTTTTTTTAATTTGTGTTTATTTGATTTAACGCTTCTATAGGAGGCTAAACATTCTTGTTCAGCTTTTATAACGACTTGAGAGTTTACATAGGGGAATTGTTTACGAACATTGTGGTAAACTTTTGAATGTAAAACAACGATAGAATTCTTTTTTTCAACAAATTGAAGAGGGGATGCAATATTAAAAATCTTTTGATGATCAATCATCATAGACTTCAAATCGTCTAAATCAGATTGACAATCGCTCAAAAGTTTGGTATTATATGTTATCACTTCTATAATATATATACACTAGATTTTCAAAAAGTGAAAAAAACTTTATAAATTTTTAGATATTTTGAAAAAGAATAATTTCCATACAACTTCGCACTCTAAACATTTGCTTCAATGTCATCTTGTGTTTAGCGTAAAATATAGGAAAAAGATACTAAATGGTTTTTTGGCCGATGACTTAAAACAAATTATGTTTGACATTGCCAATGATAGAAATATTATTATTAAAGCAATGCAAACAGACGAAGATCATATACATCTAATGATAGATTATCCTCCAACTAAATCGGTTTTAGAAATGGTTAATAATTTCAAATCAATATCAACAAATAGAATATATAAGAAACACAAAACATTTCTTAAATCTCATTTTTGGAAGGAAAATGTGCTCTGGTCAGATGGTTATTTCGTTTGCTCTATCGGAGAAGCATCGCCTGACACAATCAAAAAATACATTGACAATCAAGGTTGATTGATGTAAAGTAAATGCAAGGTCGGAATTCCTCCCCTTGGCTAAAGCCGAAGGGGTTTCCTTCCTCCAAGAATATGAAAATAGTAATTAATACAAAATACGGCGGCTTTGGCCTTAGCGAAGAAGCTGTTCTGTTATATGGTAAAAAGAAAGGATTAAACATAATCAAAGACGAGAAAAAATCTACTAGGTTTTGCGAATATTATTATATTGACGAGATAAAACATGATAATCATTTTGCCGATTGGGACATTGAAAGAAATGATCCCTGTCTTGTTGAAGTCATTGAAGAGCTTGGAACAAGTGGGCGTTACGGCGATTTGAAAATCGTTGAGATTCCTGATGATGTAAAATGGTACATTAGTGAGGATCATGGCATAGAAGAAATCCATGAACAGCATAGAAAGTGGTCATAATTTATGCCAAAAGTAATTTTAGCACCAAAAGAAGGATGGGAAGATAATACTTATTATCATGTTGAAGCTAGTTTCGGAGATAATGACAGTATTAGTGGATATGTTTTCTTTTCATCTTATTTGGTAGAAGGTAAACCAAAAAGTGGTTATTTTCTAAAAAATGATTATTTTTTCAGTGACGCAATATATTTGAGAGTAATTGCCAAACTGACTTCGCAAAAAGATGTTGACAATGTGCCGCGAAGGTATAAGATAGTAAAAGATTTTTATCCTTTTTGAAAAGTGTAAAAAGATTTAGTGGTCAGAGTTTAAAATTTTCTTGACTTTCTGATGAAGAAAGTCATAATAAATCAGTAAGTGATAATGGCCTCGTAGCTCAAATTATAGAGCAACTCGTTTCTACCGAGAAGGTTGGGGGTGAGATTCCCTCCGGGGCTACCACTTTTATATTTGATAGTCTAAAATTTGTTTCGCTTCAAATTTAGCCCAATATCCTCTGTCGGGCTTAATTATTTGATAATGTTTGCACCATTTAGCTATAGCTACGTCTGAAACTCCAAGTTTTTTAGATAGCTGGACAGCAGATACGCTCCAAACAAGTTCATGCAATTCAGATTTTAATGGGCGAGCAACTTTTCTTCTCTTGAGCCTCATGCAAGGCATACAAAGTTTGGCGTTTTTAGTTTTTTGTTGACCGCATTGACAGAAACTATAAACTGGATCAATAATTTTTTTCTCTATTCTTTGTGGCTTTTCTTTTTGAATTAAAATTTTCTTTCTATCTTTTATACAGTTTTTGCATTTAATGTTTTGATAGTGACGGAATTCAACGCCACAGACTATACAGTTTTTCCTGTTTTTTTCTAACTTGTTTTTTATGTACTCTTCATAATTAAACTTAATTTTATTTTCCGCCGTTGAGATTTGATTGATTAAATTAAGTATATATTCTTGATTGAAACACAACGAATAGTGTATTTCATAAAGCTTATATCCAAGAGATTGTATATAATCATGGCGATCTTGATAATACTTTTTTAATTTACCATCTCTTTCGTAATGTTGATTACCGTTTATTTCAAAACCAATCATTTTTTCTGGGAAAACGATATCAAGTGAATAATTACGATCACAATTTGGAGTAAATTCTTCAATAAAGTTAAAATTATTTTCGCGCAAAATCTTTTTAAAATTCTCGCATGGTTCTGATTTAAATTTATCTTTTGATTTCCAAGGGTGTTTGTTAGGATTATCTCGCAAAAATTGCTTTCTTTTTTCAGATAAAAGTCTTTTTGTATTTTCTGAAAACTTATTTAAACCTAAATCTCGATAACATTTTTGACAATGATTATTAATATTTCTATCGTTTATTGACACGTTGCAGTTTTGGCAGTATTTTAAAGGCTTTTTATGACGACTCCATCTTGTTATAGAGCTTGCTTTGCAAGAGCATTTTTGAGAACAATAATGGTGTTTCGAAGTTGATATTCAGTAATTTTCTTTTAAAAATTCTTTGCTACATAACGAGCAGCTAACTAAAGTTTTCATACGATTCGAACCTACAATATATTATACACATAAAATAATAAATTGCAAGTTCGAATCTATATTTACCTTAATACATTTTAAATCCACTTAAATCAACTTCATTAACTTTATATCCACTAGTTAATGAAGATATTGTATTATTTACTTCATTTATATAACTAGGTATATTTGTTGCTAAACCAGCAGATGTTCCAAATGTCATATACCATGCGCCAATTACTACTATCTCGTTATTGATAATAGTAGAAACAATATTACCACTGTCGCCGCCGATCAAAGCTTCAAAATATTGAGATCTATTAGTATCTTTAGATATATTTATTAATGTATTTGTAGATCCATAAGTAGTATTAATCATACCATTTTCTCCAATCAAAGCTTTTCTTTCTTGATCTGAATACAATAAAGGAAAATTAGTCGCGCCGCCAAAATATTTAAGATAATTAGCTGGTAATACATTATATACTTTTAGTGAAGAATCTACTTCTTTATTTAATTCACCAATTAATATATCAGTGTTGGCGACTCTTTTTGTTTTCATGACGTTATAAACAAGTGAAACATTATTATTGTTTATAAAGAAAATCATGAATGGCGACTGTGAATAAGGCACATGATTTGCGAGCAATACATGTTTTTTAGTTATAAGAGTTCCGCCGCCAACTCCTCCAAGAGGAACAACGGCAGCAGCATAACCACTTAGATCAAGACTTTTTGCCCAGCAATTATTATTTCGGGGCCAATTATAAGGATTAGCATAAGGAGTTAATATATTTTTTTCTTTCTTATCTTTAATTAAATTATCAAAGGTACTAGATATATGAGAAAATAAATCTAATTTTGTTTGAACAGAATTAACGCTAGAATTTGAGATTGTAATTTTTGCTTTGGCTGCATCAAATAACGCTTTATTCTTAGCTTCTGCGATTATTTTTTGGATTAAAATTGTGTGATCTGCGACTAGTTGGTCTAAGGTTGTCATACATATTTGTTTACACCGAAAAACTCCGCTTGACAAGGTTAATTTTTTCTGCCATCATGTTCGCACTGAATGAAAATAGTAATTAATAGAAAACACGGCGGCTTTAGCCTTAGTGAAGAAGCTGTTCTATTGTTTGGCGACAAAAAGGGTCTTAACATCATAGCTAAACAAGATGAAAAAATTAAAACCATTACTCATTATTATTTAAACGAAGTAAAAGAAGAAAATGGATTTGGTGAGTGGGAGATTGAAAGAAGCGATCCAGTCCTTGTAGAAGTTGTCGAACAGCTTGGCGATTTAGCGGATGGACATTATTCTAAATTAAAGATTGTTGAAGTGCCTGATGATATTAAATGGTATATTCATGATTATGATGGCTTAGAAGAAGTTTATGAAGAGCATAGAAAGTGGTCCTAATTTGAAATACAGGTGTGTCTTTTGCTGCAAAGATAGTGAAGAAATTCCTTGCCAAAATTGCGGCAACGATCATACTCTCTATGTCAAAGGCGAAAAGCACACTTGTCACTGGAGTCGCAGAACTATCTCGACGATGGAGTGCAAGGTTTGCGATAGAGTTATTAGTAATGTTGATTATTTTTCAGGAAATTATGAATAAAAATATTGAACATAGATTAGATACACTATTAAAGAGCGATAAGCCAATGGTTATTGCTGGTAGTTTTAATGATATAACTGAATTGACGGAGCAACAGATTAAACATTTTAAAACCGCTGAATATCTTTGGCATTTGCATCCACATAATAAAGAAGATAAGTATAAAGGAATGCACATGGGAGTATTACTAGATGAAAGTCTAAATTATGTTCACATGGTATTTGGTTCTATACATTTTGTTAATCAAATAAGTGACGGAAAAAGATTGATATGAAAAAAGGCGAAAAATTCATTCACACTGACATCCTTGGCAAAAAATGGGAGTTAACGTATACTGGAACTCGCCGCGAAATTAAAGGTTGTGAGTTTGAATTTTTTGTAGATGATAAAGGCGGCGGCTGTTTCTTTACTGACTCTGAGGTGAAGAAGATGGAGAAGAAAGATTAATATGAAATACAGAAAAAAACCCATAATTATAGAAGCAACACAATGGATGAAGAATGGCGATCATCCATTGGATTACGTTGAAGACCGCGATGGATTTGAGAACGGAGAGTTGCACATCTTTACTGGTGCGGAGTGCAAAGCCAACGGTTTTGAGGGGGACGTTGTGCGTTACTATCGACATCCGAATGTCCCCGGTGATTCTCTTTGTGAACAGTGCGGACAACCACATCACATTCATGGCTGGGTTGATACGCTTGAACAAGGCCATCGTGTATGTCCCGGCGATTACATTATCACCGGAATCAAAGGAGAACACTATCCTTGCAAACCAGATATCTTTGAAGCCACTTACGAGAAAGTAGAAGAATAATATGAAAATGACCAACGATAATAAATTAAAAATCGTAACCTTAAGCCACAACATTAAAGCCTTGTGCTATATACTTGATAAAAAAACATTCAGTGAACATTGTGTCACTAGTGGCACTTTTACTGAAATTGAATCTTTGTTTGAATTGGCTAAGGAATTGAAAGAAATGAACAAAGAAGAATAAAAAATAATATGACCCCCGACATAAATTTGTACCATGAAATCCCTCAAGAAGTCAAGGATGCAGCCCTGCTTCTTGGAAATTATTTCAAAAAACAAGGTATTGACAACTGGGCCTTGTATGACGTATCTTCTCGGAACGCTTCTTTAGATGCTTATAAAAGGGGATATAATTGTGCGCTTGCGTCTGCGATTTCTCTTGCAGAAGAATGCGAAGCAAGCACAACTCTCATTTGTGGATTAGGAGAGGGGAAATATAAAATATGAATATGACCGGCAAAACTTGTGAAGTATGTAAAGAAGGTACTTACGCTGAACGCAGCATTCACGATGATTGGGATGGAAAGCTCACTTGCGATAAATGCAATCATAGAATTGACAACAGACCAAATAAAATAAAAGCAATGAAATTCACGCCAGAAAATATTCGCCACCTTGAGCCAAATCAGATCTTTACTTATGGAGCGAATGAAAAATTTTACCACGGTGCTGGAGCCGCAAAATTAGCCTTGAAATGGGGAGCGAAGCATGGTGTCGCTGGCCTCGTAGGTCAAACCTATGGCATTCCCACAAAAGACCACAATATTCGCACTTTGCCCCTTGACAAGATCCAAGTTCACGTTGATACTTTCCTTGCTGTGGCGTTCTCTCATCCAGAATATGAGTTTTTACTGACAAAAATTGGTTGCGGATTGGCGTTGTATCAGCCAAAAGATATAGCTCCATTATTTAAGAAAATTAAAAACGGCGATTTTGATAACATAATTCTACCAGAAGAGTTTTATAAATATATCTGATATATGAACAAATTGCAGAAATCTCGTTGGCGTAATATTCTTCGCAAAGCTGCGAAAGCTAATCGTTTACATAAAAAAGGTTATCTGGTATTTGATCATTATCGATTTAGATTCAGCGGATTTAAATATTCAGATGGTAAATTATATCAAGGCTCTGAAAATGCTAGAGTAATTTGGGCCGACAAAGAACAACGTTGGGGCAATGTATTAGATATTACCATCGAAGAATACAATGCTAAATTTTTTGATAAATGGCAAATAGTTCATCCAGATAATATTCAAAAACTATGAGAATACACACTGAAGATATATTTTGGGGCGGGTTTTTTGTTTTTATTATTTTAGCTGTTATTGGTTATGCATTCTGGATCAGAGGTAATAACAATAAAGTTAAGCTAATAGATAACTGCCAATATATTGAACATTACAATGGACACGGTTGGGATCTTGTCCATAAAGGTAACTGTACAAACGTCATACATTATAAAAAATGAGCCGCGAATTCATTTACCGAATCTGGGGTATTAAAGAAAAGAAATACGTTATGACTGCATCTCTCTACGAGGATGCAGAATTAATGCCATTAAACGAATACTTCAAGCGCGAAAATTACATCATCCAAGAATACACCGGCCTCAAAGACATCAATTTAAACAGAATTTTTGAAGGCGATATTCTTGATTTCACCGCTAGGTATAAACTAAAGGGCGAAGTGCCTGTTATTTATTACGGCGGATCTTTTGGGTGCATTATCACTGATGATAGTGATTTTAAAGAGTTTTGGAATTTGAGTCATATTGTTCAGCAATACTACCCGAAAATCGTAGGAAGCATACACGACAATGATCTCGCTATTTAAATGGTTCAAGTGGTGGTTCTGGGAAACTCGCAGATGCCAACATTCTTCATTTGACGAATGCCATTCTCGCCTCTATGATATAGGCAGAAGCAAGGGATGGTGGTGCAAAAAGTGCGGCAAATTATTATATAATGTATGAGAGAATTTAAATTCAGAATCTATTCTTTTATTTCTAAGTCTTTTATTTACTTTGATATATATGATTATCCTCAAGGAATTGCTGGCGGTGTAAGTGAGCCGCAACAATACACAGGCTTGAAGGATAAGAACGGTAATCCCATTTATGAAGGAGATATAGTTAATACTATTTACCTCCATGATCCGTATCAATGTGCTGGCAAAGTTATTTATCATAATGAAACCGCTTCATTTAGAATAAAAACTTATAAAAATCTATTACCTATTGTAACATATCGTTTCGTAGATGATAAACCTCAAGGATTAATGATTGTAGTAGATGAAGTGATTGGTAATATTAATGAAAAACCGCCTTGCAAGTTCGATCACAATGGCGAGTGTTTGATTTGCGATTGTTGGGCCACAGATTGTCCTTTCTTTAAACTATCTAAATAAATATGGAATTTAAAATTAAAAAATACACAATACCTCAAAAAGTAATGCTGGGGTTAATTACTTTTGTTTTCGCAGGAATTCCTATTTTGTTTTGGATTTTGATTGCGATTTATTTCTTGTAACATGAAAATAAACATCATAAACGACGAAAAGAATTTCAGATTTTTATATATTGAATTATATTTTCCAAGCATAGGTAAAATTGATAGATTCAATGAATGGACTGATCAATACTTTTCTGGATTTAAAATGAGTTTTCCGACAGAAATTTATTATTTAAATGACCGAGAAGGTTTTTGGCATTTTGCCTTGACTTTTCTGGGCTTTGGATTCAGATTAGTGAACCAACATGGATTCTGAGGAATTAAATATCGCAGTAGCAAACGAAGCGTTTGCAGAAAATAAAGTATATATGCTTGAAAAGCAATTAAAACAAGCAAATGAACGCATCAAACAGTTAGAGGAATTGTACGAAGGTGAAATTGGTGAGCGTCCAGAGTTCCTTGGTTCCAATCTGAAAGGATTACTCATACGCGAACTCAACTTAGCTAACAACCGCATTAAACAATTGGAAAAAGCTTTGGAAGCTACTGCAATGATAATTGGACCACCGGGACATTTAGAATGGGCGACAGACGATGAAATCAATCATGCATGGGGACTGTATATCCAAACAAAGGAGATCAAACCGTGAAACCTACAGAAGAACCAAATATGAACGACATTAAACTCTCAGACACTCACCTTCGCGTTATTAATCGCGCACTTGAGGTCTATTACCGTATGCGAAGTGGGCAAGTTGGGATTGCCCTTGATACTGCTTTTGATAAATGTATTGATTGGGACAGCCGCGATCTTATTGAAAAGATGGTTCGCAAATTAATTATTGATGATAAAGAACTATCTAGCCCCGGCGCAAGTTATGGATTTAATAGTAAAGAGATTGGCGATGGTAAAATTGCTTATGAAATTCGATCTGTCTTTCGCCAATACTTGGCAGTAAAAAATAATGATGGGTTTTTTGATTATACTACTGTAGATTTTCAAGATCCATTGAAGGCCAGCGACGAACCATTGCCAGAGGTTGTCAATTTTGTCAAGTATATTGATCATCTTTTTAATCCCGCTCAAAGCAAAAAAATAAATCAACTCCATAATAAAAAGAAATACAAAGAAGCTTGGGATTATATCGACAGTTTAAAGCTTGACTTGCCAAGGGGAGAAGGTGTAGAGTTGGTCTCAGGATTCAATGGCGTGACCATGCGTATTCACAAGCCTAGAAGAAAAAAAAGATATGAATAAAAGAGCGATAAATAAAGCAATCGCTGAGTTTCTCGGATGGAAAGAGCTTGATTTCCATTTGGATGGCAAGCATATACTTGGTGATCGTCCTACTTTTTCTAATGGAAAGATTATATCTTATACAGTAGATCAATATGTTCCTGATTATTGTAATGATTTGAATTTAATGCGCGAAGCAGAGAGGCTTCTTGATGATGATCAGTGGCTTGAATATATGCTTAATCTACAGGATGTATTGCAGCGAGATCCAAACAGAGGAAAGTGGGTTGTGTGTCAGGATAACATGCAAGCCAACGCATCACAACTCGCAAAGGCGTTTGTAAAAACAATTGGTAAATGGAAAGAATGATATGAACATCCACGTTCCTGAAGAAATAAGAATCAAATACCCTCAATATGATTTTCGCGGCAAACAACGTGAAATGAATAATAGAATAGTAATCGAAGCATATAATCCTACTACTGAAGTTACTTTCTTTTATTCTTTTGAAGAGGATTTTTTTTGGATCGCCGGTCAAATTCCTGATTACAAATTAGAAAAAGCAATATGACAAAAGATCAATTTAATAAATTAATAGAATATATTGATGCCGCGATTGCAGACGCTAATTCTGTCCCTGAATATTCGCCTATTAAACGTTATACTCAGCAAGAATTATATGATTCTTTTTTCTCTAGTAATGAAGAAGAAAATCTATTGCATTTAAAAAAATTACAAGTATTAGATCAAAAGAAAATCATTAGAGATCACCTTTTGTTTTTTAATAGGCTTCTTGATCCTGATGATTTAGGATGGGCAGTAACTGAAGAAGTCCGCAACGAAGCGAGATTATTTCTTGGTATTCCACAAGTAATAATTAAAAAGAAATGACTATTACATTAACTTTTGGAGCTTGGATGATACCATTTGGTATTACCGCAATTGCATTTATACTTGCATGGGCAACAACTTTTTTCTTAGACGATTATTGGGGTGTGATATCTTGGGTTGCAATTTTTGCTGGACTTGCAGCTAGTATTTCTAGTTGGATTACTTGGGGATTAATGTTACTATTAAAATAATAAAAAATTTAATAAAAGATTGATATGACCACATTTATTGATAATAATCTGCCACCTAAGATGATAGATTACGAATACTATCCTCAAGACAGATCTAATAAAGATGTTCTGTATTATATAGAGTTTGTCAAATATGACCCTCACAAATATGACCCTCAACATTTTAAATTCGGCGGAACTTCTACTTGTATTCCCGCTGTTTATTCTGGTTGGGGTTGGGCATTGTATAAGAGGAATTTCTTTGCTGACATTCCTGACGATTCTTTTATACCTCAAGAAGTCCATCCATACAAATTACATTCAGGCATAGTAAATGAAGATCCCAATGCAGTAAATTTACAAACCAGAAAATACCTGCAATTCATGGTTGACGCGATGAATGAAAAAGCCAAAACTAGCAACTCTTAAAGATCGCCTTGACAATGCGCTCAAAGACGATCATACTGCCCTAGAGCAGTTGCAGAAGGTGCTTCCTCTGTCCGAAATTGCCAAGAAAAAATATGATAAACTATCCAATAAAAAGTCTCG
>Ga0247834_1004066_pt1 | contig 19001 bp, 27 predicted proteins | sample LaCruzMarch2015__8_FD_187118 | JGI IMG/M metagenome (GOLD analysis project Ga0247834, IMG submission 187118) | Freshwater microbial communities from meromictic Lake La Cruz, Castile-La Mancha, Spain - LaCruzMarch2015_12m | ecosystem: Environmental > Aquatic > Freshwater > Lake | place: Spain...
TTGAAGGATGGGTTCAAAGCAAGGTTACTTTAGCAAAAGATTATGTTTCTGCTGTTAAAGATTATCTGAAACAACATTACGCCGAATATCATAACGATGATCGTAGTGATGATGGTGATCAAGGTAGTCATGACATGAGCGATGATGCTGAAGCTCTTGCCAGTGCAGGTTTTGGAACAGATGAAGATTATGGATATTACGGTGGAAATGAAGACAATGAGGAAGTAAAAGAAGGTGTGATTATGGAAAAGAAAGGTGCTCGTTGTACCAAGGTTACTCAAAAAGCTCATTCCTCTCGTCCCGGAAAAAAATGGATGAAGTGTGTTCGTCAGGGAGGAAAACTAAAGCGTATTCACTGGGGACAAGCTGGAGTGCGTGTTACAGGAAAATCTGGAAATACCAAACGCAAAAAATCATTCAAAAAAAGGCATAAGTGCGGATCCGCAAAAGCAGGTACTCCTAGAGCAATGGCTTGTCGGGATTGGACATAAACAAACATCATAAAAATTATAAAGTAAGAAAGATAATATAAATGAACTTCAACGACTTAGTAAATCAACTTCTTGAAGAAGCCACCAAGAAAAAAGCCAAACGGGATGCTTGTTATCACAAAGTTAAACGTCGTTATAAGGTTTGGCCTAGTGCATATGCCAGTGGTGCTTTGAGTAAGTGTAGAAAAGTGGGATCAAAAAATTGGGGAAAAAGCAAAAAGAAATGACCACTGAAAAAAATAAAACATGTATAATTTGTAATTCTTTAATTTTTTCAGAAAAAAAAAGTATTCAATTTCATAGAAGAAAATATTGTTCAAAAAAATGTAAACAAAGACAAATTGATTTAAGAAGAAAAACAAATTTAAAAAGAATAGAAAATTGTAGAAAAAATTCTTTTAATTATAGAAATAGAAATTTAGAAAAAAGAAAAAAGATGTATCGTGATTGGTGTAAAACTGATCGGGGAAAATTTTTACGTAGAATAAATGCCTCTATGAGACATAAAAGATTAAAAAAATGCACTCTACTATGGGTAAACAAAAATGAAATTTTTGAAATTTATAAAAAATGCCAAGAGATGAATACAATCGAAAAAAAATATTCTGTTGATCATATATGGCCATTAAAAAATAAAAATTTTTGCGGTCTTCATGTTCCTTGGAATTTAAGAATTATAACAATAAAAGAAAATTGTTCAAAATGTAATAAAATTCCAGTATGACAAAACAATTTAATACATTAATTGAAAAAATTTTAGAAGAAAATAAATTTTCTTTAGAAAAGAAATACGGTCTTCGAGGTTGGTTTATGCGCAATAAAGGCAAAGGATGGGTAGATTGTCGTACTGGAAAGCCTTGTGGTCGTCAAAAAGGTGAAAAACGTAAAGGGTATCCTGCTTGTCGTCCAACTAAAAGCATGTGCAACAATCGAAAGCGTCTTAAAAAGAGCAGCAAGCGTATTAGTTGGAAAAAAGGCGCACCTGCCAAATAATTAAATATCTTTATGAAAAAGGGTATTTGCAAACTGGCTCCAAATGAGGTGCATAAAGGTGACAAGATCAAGAACACCAATCCAGAATGCAAACACTACAAAAGCAAAGGTGTTATCACCAAAGTTAGTAAAATAAAAGGTAAAAAAGGAAACGTTGTTGGAAACAAAGTTGAATACAAAGCCAGCAACGATGGTAAACACTGGAAAAAAGGAGACAAGTTGGAAAAAACAGAAATTCAATTGAATAAAGAAAGTTTTAAACCTTTTCGTTTCTTTTTCGAAAAATTTAAATATCAAACAATAGGTTTAATTGAAAAAGTTTACATTGATGGTTTGGGTAATGTGGATGCCAAAATCGATAGTGGAAACGACAGCCATAATGTGCTTTGTGGAGTAAATGCCGAGATCATTGAAAAGAATGGTTATAAGTACGCGAAATTCACAAGTGTAAATGATGTAGAACTGACCAGACCTCTTCTGGACATGGTCAACATACATATTGGTGCAGGCGAACAGGAAAAACGTCCCCTAGTGGCACTAGACATCGTTTTTGGGGGTGTATTGCACAAGATGGTTCCTTTCAGCATAGGAGATCGTACACAAAATGATCAACCTGTTCTTATTGGTAAAAAATTTCTTTCAAAACTGGATACTGTTATTGATGTAAACAAAGAATATGTGTTGCCTGCTTATGATGAAAATAAAGGGCAATTTAGTGAAAAACCTAGCCTGAATTATATTGTTACACCTCCGGCAAATGTTGGTGGTGGAAATACTGTTGGACGGGACGTTGCTTAAATTTTATATCCCATTAGTTCCAGGCATTGATTCAAATTATAATGGTCTATGCGATCCAAAACATGACTAGGAGCAAATCTGGGTTCTATATCAAACCTTAAACCAGTTTCCTCTCCTGTAAGCAAAATATCATCAACAAAGTCCATGGCTCCGAATTTTTTTAAAAATCGGTAATAAGAATCTTTTTCAAAATCTGTTTCAAGCAAAACTGTATGTTTACAAAACACATGCGCAACCATTGTTAATGTCCGGAAACAAGAAACACTGGACGGAGGATTAACCAACTGTGCATTTATAATGATATGCACATAAATATTTACTAAATAATATTGTGAAATTTGAAGATAGCATTTTGCAAACAATTACAGAAAAGCTGAAGCTTCGCCGCATGCGTTTCAAGGTGGATCCAGCCATCAGCAATCTTGAAGATTTTGATGGTAACACCAGTTATGAAGGTTACATTTTAAATGAAAACGAGGGCGTATTGAATATTCTTGTTGTGGATCCAAACAATCAGGTTCGTCAAACTACTGTTTTTGCCAAAGGATTAAATGTTCTTTCAAATAATCTTAATGAATTTAAACGGAATCTTATTCGTTTGATTATGAATAAAGTATCTGAGCAAGTTTTGCAACAGATACAAAATTCTTCCACATTTGATGAAGTTGAATTGTTGGCCAAACAAAATGGAGGAACAGATGATGACATTAAAAATGCATATCGTTCCTTTAATACAGAGTCCGCATTGAATGAGCAGGATACTCTTGCTTCAGTTACCAGCAAAATACCTGGAGCAAAAAGTGGAGGGTTTATTCGCAGAACTCTTGGTAAAGCTGCAGACATAGGAAAGGATGTGGCATTTGGTAAAGATGCAAACACATTAGGTCAAAAAGTCTCTGGAGCACTCAACATTATGGGTCGGATAGGAAAAACACTTCAAAAAACAAAAACAGATGAACCTTTTAAATTTACTCAACGCAGTAGCATGTTTCATAAAGATAAACCTCGCACTGGTCAACAATTTGAAATCAATTTTAAAAAAAATAATCTCTCTTATACAATCACAGGTACTGTTTTTGGTAATAAAGTTTCTGGAAATGATTCTTTTGTTCAATTAAAAAATGTAAAATCTGATCCTGCTATAGAAGAATATGAAAAAATAAATTCAGTTTTGGTTGATTTTGATTTGAATAGCCCGGGTGCCAATTTTCATATATATGACGATAAAAACAAAATAAGAGATAGTTTTAGCGGAAATCTTTCTTTTGATAGTGAAACAAAAAGCTGGGTTGTTGATGATACATCAAATTCTACAATTCAAGTAAAAACAGGTAAAGAAACAGATAAAAAAACAGGTAAAAAACAAAAAGTTTCTAGCGCACAAAACATGAGAGCATTGGCACAAAATAAAGGTTATGATAAATTTGATGAACCGTATGGTAGCAAAAGAGCTTTGAATAAAATAAAAGGCGAAGAAACTTATTTTGACAGTAATTACAATAAACAGATTCCCAGATTAAAACCATAAATGGTAAATAAAATCATGAATACAATTAATGAAAAAAAGATGACCTCTGCTCAGAAAACCAAAAAAGAAAAAATTGTTAAAAGCATGAAAAAAGGATTAAAGGGCATGAAAGAACGTTACGGAAAACGTGCCAAAGAAGTCATGTATGCTACTGCCACCAAACAAGCCATGAAAGAAGAAGTTAAATTTAATGATTTTGTAAACCAAATTCTGTCTGAAACATATCAATTTAAGAAATAACTTGACTTTTTTTGTCTGAAAATTAAGTAAACTTGGTTAATCCAAGCATATTACATATTATATAATATTAATAATACTAATATAAAATAATATAGATAATATATTGATTAATATAATAAAGATATAAGATATACTATATGATATATAAAATTAATGAAATATATAACAAAGTAAAAGATAAAAAGATATCACTTAAAAAGATAAAAGAATTCTTCTCACTTGGTTTGGAACTGGGAATCTTTAAAGTTTCAGGCAATGAAGGAGGTGAAATCATTTATGAAAATCATGACAATAAGGGTGCAACCAGCAATCAAATTCTTTTGAATGAGCAGAAAAAAGAAGAACCTAAACCTGTTCAACAACAAACCCATCAAGATGGTCCAAGACCTGCACAAGTGGGAAATAAAGTTACAAGTGGTTTTGGCAATCCTTTTGCTGGCACAAGCTGGGGAAAATAAATGGATTGGGTTGAAAAAATACCCGATATTAAAGGAAAACAGTTTGAGAATAAAGTTCTCAATCAACTTTCACAGATTGTTCAACAATTTGATCCTCCTAAACCAGATGTGCCTAAAAGCTATTTAAAACAAGTTAGTTTTGAAGATGCAGTTAAAGAATTGCTTCAATTACAAGCTAAAAATTGATAAATAACAGTAGATGTCAAAAAAAGACAGACAGCTTAAAAAAGCTGCCAAAGCTAAAGATGAAAATGGTATCATAAGAAATGATATTTTTTTAAACTTTAAAATTGATCAAAAATTTCATTTAAACGATCACCATAAAGCTTTTGTTGAAAAAGCCATGGATGAAACTTCACAAATTTTATTTTGTGATGGACCGGCTGGTTCCTCAAAAACATACCTTGCTGTATATGTTGCTTTGACCATGTTAAGAGATAAAAAGATAGATGAAATTGTGTACATAAGAAGCATAGTAGAATCCGCTACACGTAAACTTGGAAGCTTGCCTGGTGAAGTTGATGAAAAATTTAAACCATGGAGCATACCTCTAATAGAAAAGTGTGACGAATTGGTTGGTAAACAAATAACAGAAATGTTGTTTCAAAGCGATTACTTAAAAAGTATACCCGTTAATTTTTTACGAGGAGCCACATTCACAAACAATGTGGTTATTGTGGACGAGGCTCAAAACCTAGAACATAGTGAATTGGTAACAATTTTGACACGTTTTGGAAAAAATTGTAAATTGTTTATTATAGGAGATAGCCTTCAATCTGATATTCAAAAATCAGGTTTTGAAAAAATTATGAAGGCGTTTGATACTGATGAAAGCAACAACAACGGAATACATGCTTTTCATTTTACCGAAGAAGATATTACAAGAAGCAAGCTTTTGAAATTTATTGTCAAAATAATAGCTTCAATAAAAATAAAATAAAATTATTGAATAATAAAGGCATAAGGTAAGATAATCTTATGCGTATAGCTGTAAGCGGTGCAGGCAGGTTAGGTAAAACCACATTTATTAATGATTTTATAAAACAGTGGCCTGAATATAAAACTCCAGAAAAAACTTATCGAAGTGAAATTAAAAAAAACAAACACAGTCAAAACACAGATGGTAAAACGCAATTCAGAGTTTTAAATCAATTGGTAGAGCAGGTTTCCAGTTATAAAAAGGATGACAATGTGATTCATGATCGATGTGCTTTGGATAATCTTGTATACAGCATGTGGGGTCTTGAAAAAGGAAATAAGGGATGTGATCCTTATCTGTTAGAAAAAACAATTCCATTGGTGATGGAAAGCATGCGTTCATTAGATATTATATTTTTAATTGTTACAAGTTCGGCCAACAAAATTGTATTACGGGAAAATGATAATAAAAAAGATTTAAAATATCTAGAAGAAATAGATAATATTTTTAAAGAAATTTACAGCAGATATCGAAAAGATGGTTGTTCTGCATTTTTTCCAAAAAATGATTCTCCGGCAATTATTGATCTGCACGGCACTCCTGAAGAAAGAATAGCAATTGCCAAGCTTTATGTTACTCCAGACGGTGGTTTATATGGTGAAGATCAAGCCATATTCAACCCTCAAGATCTTCTTAAAATGGAAGATCTTATCAAAGATCAAAAACAAGCTTTGGCAGCAGAAAATAAAGAAAAAGAATTATATAGAAAATTTGGCATCTAATAATACAACTCATTTTTGTAAATATTACAAATGGGTCTTATTGTAAATTTTAGCGATTTTGTAAACAAAACAGGAACCAGTCTTTCTGCTTCTGATCATTTGGTTGGTTTTACAACCAATCTGGACGGTTCTCGGCAAGAAATAAAGCTGACAGTTGCAGATCTTATAACTTTTATTGAAAGCAATAGTGCTAACGATCTATACACAATTTTAAATCAAAGCAGTGCCAACTGGAACAACACCTATAATAATGTTTCAACGAGCAGTGCCAACTGGAATTCTTCATATACATCTGTAAAAAACAATTCCTCTTTTTGGACAACTGCATACAATACAGTTCAAAAACTCACTGGTAATTTTATAAATGTAAATTCAAATGTTTTTACAATAAATTCATCAAATCAAGATTTATATAATAAAAAATTTATAAATGTTTTTCATGATGATACTGCCACTGTGACAGTTATGAATAATGTGAGTTACGGATTTAGTTGCAAAATATTCAACAATTCAACGCATTATATCCTTTTAAGTAGCTATTCTCCATTCAATTATAAAGGAAAGGGTGAATATTTGAATGACCAATATGGATTAGTTAATTTGGAATGGGATGGTAATTTTGCTTATGGTTATGGAGATTTGGAAAATGCCCTTGGTCCAGCATATCCAAATGCTTTACTGACAAATGAGGATGCATATCTTTTACAGCAAGATGATTCATTAATTCTTTACTAAATAACTAAATAATACTATGGCCAACAAACGCATCACTCAACTAGACCAATTCACAGGAAATCCGGCTGCAAATGACGTTTTTGTGTTTGTAGAAAATTCATCTCTTTCCACATACAAAATCACATACAGCAATTTGCTTTCATCCAATAATATTCTTGTAAACAGTGTCTATACAAATGTTAGAGACAATAGTGCAAGCTGGGAAGAAAGTGCAATTATAGCCCCGCTTCAAAGTGCCAGTGCCAATTGGGATAACACATACAATAATGTTTCAACAAGTAGTGCCAATTGGGATAACACATACAATAATGTTTCAACAAGTAGTGCCAATTGGGATAACACCTATAATAATGTTTCAACAAGTAGTGCCAATTGGAATAACACCTATAATAATGTTTCAACAAGTAGTGCCAATTGGGATAACACCTATAATAATGTTTCAACAAGTAGTGCGAACTGGAACAACACCTACACTCAATTCAGCACCAATAGCGCTACTTATGCCACAATAGGATTTGCAGATGCAAAGTTTTTACCTCTTAGCGGAGGAGACCTTACAGGAAACATCACATCCACAGGAACAATCAGTACAAACAACGATGCTTCTTTTGCGTCTTTGAGCACAATCAATATAAATGTGAACAATTTTAGTAATACAGTCGGAGTATCGGCTGGAGTTTACTTGTCAATAACAGTGTCAGGAAGTGCATTCAAGATTCCATTGTATCTGGTTTAATAAAATATGAGGAGAAATTTTGCTCCTGAAAATATAGTATGACAAATTTTAACGTAAAAATTAAATTGTGTAAGGTTTGAATATATTATATCGTATTGTTATATTTGAAAGTGCCGTATGAGTAATTCTAATTGTAAAAGCTATTGATGTTCCACTTTGACTAAAATCTGCATTTGATATAAAAGCATATGGAACACCGCTCAGAGCTGGTAATACACTTGTGTTGCTTCCAAAATTTAAATTTATATCATTTACAGAAAGAAACACATTAGAAGGTACACTAAAATTAATAACAGGTGCAGTCAAACTTCCTGCATTAACAGTTGTGCTATCAGACCGATAATATATTCCTGTCAATTGCTGAGACACACTAGTGCTAAGACTTGTAATCCTTGAATCTAATGTAGACAAGCTTGCACTGGTTGTTGCTGAAAGAGAATTGATCTGAGTGTTTACAAGTTGAGTTGTGCTGGCACTGAGTGAAATGTTTTGTGCCGAGAGATTTGTTATTTGTGTGTAAAAACTAACGTTATTGGGACCCACAACGAAATTTGAAAAATCGATTGTGTTTGTGCCTTGTTCAGTTTCAACTATCAAAAGATTGCCATTAACAACCTCTTCTACACGAGGCAATGTTTTGATATTAATTACATTTGGATCCGCCATTGATATTATTTATATTAAAGTAAATCAATACAAGTGAAAAACATTGGTATAGGAATAGTAACTTGCAATAGATCAGATTTTTACAATAAATGCCTTGCAAGCATTCCAGAAAACTATTTTGTGGTTACAATCAATGATGGTGAATCCATTAAAGAACCGATCCGTAAAAATCATGTTTTTATACAAAATAAAATAAACTTAGGGGTAGGAAAATGTAAAAATATATTATTTAAAAACTTATTGGAAAGGGGATATGAGCATATTTTTATAATTGAAGATGATATGTTGATTAAAAAACCTGAAGTTTTTGATGCTTATATACAAGCAAGAGATGTTACAGGAATTCAACATTTTATGTTTGCTTATCATGGACCTGCCAACAAAAATGGAGTTTCTGGTGGTTCCGCATGTCCTCGGTTTATTGTGGAATATCCGCAAAATACAAGAATTGCCATAGTTCAGGGTTGTGTGGGTAGTTTTTGCTATTATACAAGGGAGGTTCTTGAAAAGATTGGATTGTTTGATGAGGTTTTTCTAAATGCTTTTGAGCATGTGGAACACAGTTATCGCATAGCCCTTGCAGGATATACCACTCCTTATTGGAACTGGCCTGATCTGGCCAATAGCATGGATCTTATTGATGAACAAATGTGTTCAGAACATAGCAGCTCCATCCGTCCTCGTAATGATTGGTGGGAAAATATTCAGAAAGGATGCTCTTTATTTTATAAAAAGCATGGTTATAATCCGGCATGGCAAAATTGTGTTCCAGATTCTTCAAAAGAAAAGGTTCTACAGATTATGAAGAAAATCAAAAAGGAAGGTAAAGCATGAAAATAGGATTGTTACTACCAACACGAGAACGATTGAACAATAAAATTAGTTTTATGATGAGTGCTCTTGCTCGTTGTAGTAATCCCGACAATTATAATCTTTACATGGGAATCGATCAAGACGATCCCACATTGGAACGTTGTCAGAAAATGGCAAAAGTTATAAAAAACCTTAAAATAGTTATCATACCACCAAATCCAATAGGCGAATTTCGATTAGGATATTTTTGGAATTTTTTAGCAAAAAACAGTACAGAAGAAATCATTAGTATGGTAGGAGATGATATGGTTTTCAGCACGGATGGATGGGATGAAAAGATTTTAGAAGAATTTTCTCAGGAAAAATGTCCAGACAAATTTAAGTTGGTTTGCGGATATGATGGTCACAGAAACGATCAATTTGCCGCGTGGTTATTCATTCATAGATATTACATGGAAAAAACCGGATACTTTATGCGGGAGGAATTTTCAAGAAATTGGATAGATCAATGGTTGGATAGCATGTATGCATCTTTTGGACGCAAAGTGTATAGAAAAGATATAACTATAACTCATAATCACTGGGTTTTTGGTGCAAGTAAATTTGATAAGGTGGCGGAGAATTTGCGCAAACATGAGGGCGAAAACAAGGAACATTCCGATCAGATGTGGGATGTACTTGAAAATGAAAGAATAAAAGAAGCAATTATGTGGGAAAAAGTTTTGGGTGCAAAATCACAACTTATTAAAACAGTATGAATATTATAGGATTTTGTGTTTATGGTAGTAAATTCATGTATACACATGGAATGCTAGAAAATATAAAATTAGCAAAAAAGTTTTATCCTAATTGGAAGGTTTGGATTTATATTTCGTCCTCTGTAAATTTAAACACTGCCCGAGAATATAAAAATGCAGGTGCTGATATTTTTTTAATAAAACAACCAGACAACGGATATTTTAGACTTTATCGTTACCTTCCATTGTGCGATGAAAAAGTAGAAAGGGCTATTTTCAGAGATGCTGATTCAAGATTAAATGAAAGAGAAGCAAAAGCGGTAGAAGAATGGATAAAACAAGATACAGATTTACATGTTATGAGGGACCATCCTTATCATACCGGACCTTCTATTTTAGCAGGAATGTGGGGAATAAAAGCAAACAAATTTAGAAATTTTAAAGAAATAATGAAAAAATATATCTCAATGGCTAATTGCGATGGTGTTGATCAGTATTTGTTGCATAATGAAGTTTACCCCATATTAAAAAATAATATGACACTTCATGATGAAATTGTAGAAAATAAACCTTTTCCTTCTGAAAGAAAAAATTTTGAATTCGTAGGGTGTCAATATGATGAAAATAACAAAATAATTTTTCCTGAACATATTGAAATATTAAAACAATTTTTAAATAATAAAAAAATATGAAAATTTTAGTAATTCAACAATATGGTATACACAAAGAGAATAGTCATTTTCGTGAATGTTTGTCTTTTCAAAAAGCTTTTAAAAGTTTTGGACATGATACCGATTGCTGGGGATTAGGCCATCCCAATTATGATCAAAAAATAAATTTCAACTCTTATGATTTAATATTAAATTGTGAAAATTATGGAGATGAGTGGTTACCAGATTTTAATGAAATTAAAAAACCTTACAAGATTTTATATTCTATTGATCCTCATGTTAGGGGGATTTATCCATACGAAAAAATATTCAGAGAAAAATCATATAATTTCATGTTTGTTGCAATTCGAGATTTTTGTAATTCACCCGATAGAGCTTGGCTTCCTCCAGCTATCGATGAAGAGTTTTTCTTAAAAAAAAATATATCAAAAGATATTTTTTTAGGATTTGTGGGGAATATTTTAAATAGAAAATCTATTTTAGATTATATGATTAATAATCATGGATTACAGCAATATGTAATGTTGATAGGTGAAAAGATGGTTGATCATATTAACAGATTTAAAATTCATTTTAATAAAAATATAAGTATAGGATCAAATTATAGAAATTTTGAAACTGTAGGTTGCGGCACAGTTTTACTAACTAGTGGCTGCAATGAATATAGTGATCTAGGTTTTTTTGATGGAAAAAACTGTTTGATTTATAATAATTTGACTGAACTAGAAGAAAAAATAAACTTTTGTAAAAAAAATCCAGAAAAGCTTATAGAAATAGAAATGAATGCTCTTGAATTGGCCAAAAAGCACACTTATAAAAAACGTGTAGAATCTATACTTAAATTTTTAAAAACAAAAATATGATAGAGTTAAAAGTGTCCATAAAAGATTCAGAAATTCATCCATCCGTTAAAGTTGTTATGCCATCCAATATTTATGGCTGTAAAATACAGGAAGGTTGTTTTGTGGGACCATTTGTAGAAATACAAAAAAATGTTGTGGTAGGTAAGAATACAAAAATCAGCAGTCATTCTTTTGTGTGTGAAAATGTCACTCTAGGTGAAAATTGTTTTATTGCTCATGGGGTGATGTTTATAAATGATATTTTTTCAGATTCGGATTCTTATAAAAACTGGAAAATAAAAAATACGATAGTTGGAAATAATGTGAGAATAGGTTCAAATTCCACTATTTTACCTGTGAAAATAGGAAACAATGTGATTATAGGGGCAGGAGCAGTGGTAACAAAAGATGTGTCTGATAATTCAATTGTGAAAGGTAATCCGGCTAAATGAAAAATATTTGTTTGATAGGATTGGGTTATTGGGGAAATACTATTTTAAAAACTTTGATTAAAATGGGTGAAAAAAATATAATCATATGTGAAAAAGACAAAACCCGTGTGCAAAATCTAGGATTTAACTTTCCGGTGGTTTCTGACTATAAAAAAATAAATGCAGATTATTATTTTGTGGTTACTCCGGCAGAATCTCATTTTTCCATATGTGAATATCTTTTGAAAAAACAAAAAACAGTTTTTTGTGAAAAGCCACTTTGTTTGGATAAAAAACAGGTTCATAACCTTTACAAACTAAAAGGTAATCTTTTCGTTGATTGGGTGTTTCTTTATAATGAGCATTTCAATTATATCCGTGGAATTTTGCCAAAACTGGGAGAACTTAAATCAATTGAATTTAATCGGCTCAATTATGGTCCTATTCGTTATGACGTGGGGGCATTTATTGATTTAAGTTCCCATGATCTTTCCATGTTATGTGCATTGATGGATTTTCAGAAAAAGAATTTAAAAATTATAAATTATAAAATAAACAATAAATCAATTCAAAATGATAGCAACGTTTGTTTTCTAAATGACAAAGTAAAGGTACTAATTAACAGTAGTTGGGAATATAATCTAAAAAACCGTGACGTTATTTTTAATTTTGATAAAAATATTCTTGTATGGGATGATATAACTCAGACAATTAATTTGAATGGAAAAATTTTGAATTTTAAGAGCGAAAAATCTCCTTTAGAAAATAGCATAGAAACTTATTTTAAACAAAATGAAAATGATTATTTGTATAACAAAACTTTAACTTTGCGAGTTTCTGATATAATACTAAAGTGAAAATAGAATTTAATAATCTTAAACAGCAATATTTTTCTATTAAAAATAAATTACTTCCTAAATTGGAAGAATGTTTTGAAAAAAGTAATTTTATACTGGGTGATCCTATTTCTTTATTTGAAAAAAACTTTTCACAATATATTGGGGTCAAACATGCAATAGCTGTTTCAAATGGAACAGATGCAATAAAAATTGGATTACTAGCTTTGGAACTGAAAGGAAAAACTGCTATTTACATTCAAGCTAACACATATGCCGCAACCGTATTGTCTTCGGTTGTTGCGTATCCTAAAGCTAAAATATTTTTAATAGATATTGACGAATACCAACAAATGGATCTTAAACTTTTAGAAAAAAAGATAAAAAGTATAAAAAATAATTTTAAAAATCATATAATCATACCTGTTCATATGTTCGGAAATATGTGTGATATGCAGAAAGTTTTAGATATATCAAAAAAATACAAAGCTATTGTTATGGAAGACGCTTCGCAAGCACACGGAACAATCGGTAAAGATGGTAAAAAAGCAGGTTCGTATGGTCATATATCTGCATTTTCACTATATCCAGGAAAAAATCTTGGAGCATTTGGAGATGCTGGAATTATAACCACAAACAATGATCAACTAACAGAACGTATAAAAATGTTGAGACATTTAGGTCAAAATAAAAAATTTTACCACGATGTGATTGGATTCAATCATCGTATGGACACAATTCAGGCAATTGTTCTGAATGAGAAACTGAAACATTTAGATGAATGGAATCAATCTCGATCAAACATTGTTAGTTTTTACACAAAAAATATAAACAATCCTAACCTTAAATTACCAAAACCAACTCCGTTTTGTAAGAAACATACATGGCACGTTTTTTATGTGATCACAAAGTATAAAGATAAGCTGATAGAACACTTAAAACATCATGAAATAGAGTATAATTTTCATTACCCTGTGCCTGTTGAACTTATGAAGCCATTTTTGAAAATGAAACAAAATAATAAAAATACAAGAATATTTAGTCAATCACATGTTAGTATACCTATACATCCTTTCATGACTAAGGATCAAATACAATATGTTTGTGTAATTTTAAATCAGTTTTTTCCATGATACTAAAATCTGAAGAGGCTCACATTTTAACTCATCTAGGTCTGGGTGATAATTTGATTTGTCATGGATTAGTCCGTGAAATAAACAAGAAACATTCGCAAAGTTATGTTTATTGTAAATTACAATATTTTTATAATATAAGTTTCATGTACAGGGATTTAAAAAATTTGATAGTTTTTCCTATGGAAGAATCGGGTGCGGAAAATTTTGTAAAAACTCACAATATAAAAAATTATTACAAAATAGGTTATGAAAACATGGTTCAAGCTGAAACTTTTGAAAAAGCTTTTTATAAACAAGCAGGATTAGATTTTAATAAAAAATGGGATAGTTTTTTTGTTCAAAGAGACAATGAAAGAGAAAATAAAATTTACTCCAGTTTTGATTTTAAAGAAAATGATTATGCTTTTGTACACGATGATTCCTCTAGAAATTCAAATTATACGGGAAAAAAGCAGGTAATTGATATAACAAAAGTATCAGATCCAAACTTAAAAGTATTCAGACCTAAAATGGAATATACAAACAATATATTCGATTATTTAAAAATTATAGAAAATGCAAAAGAAATACATGTAATGGAATCTTCATTTATGTTTTTGATAGATTTGTGTTTTAAAAATTTAGAAAAACCAATCTATTTGCATAGATATTCGAGAGGAACACCTGCTTGGGAAATTCCAACTAATCGGTTAAACTGGAAAATATTAGAATGAAAGCAGCTATTTTAGAAAAAATAGACAATCCTCTTGTGATTGCTGACGTAAATCTGGGGGAGATTAAATTCGGGCAAGTTCTTGTAAAAATAAATATTAGTGGCATATGTGGTGCACAATTGCAAGAAATTGCAGGAAAAAAAGGAAATTCAAAATTTGTTCCTCATCTTTTGGGGCATGAAGGATGTGGTGTGGTTGAGCAAATAGGCGAAGGTGTTACAAAAGTAAAACCCGGAGACAAGGTAATTCTTCACTGGAAAAAAGGAGACGGAATAGAATCTCCGTTTCCAGAATATTTTTATGATGGTAAAAGAATTACCAGCGGAAAAATAACAACATTGAGCGAAAAAAGTATAGTTTCAGAAAACAGAATAACACCTGTTCCAACTGAAACACCAGACGAATTTTGTGCTTTAATGGGATGTGGATTGAGCACAGCATTTGGAATCGTGAATTATGACGCCAATATTAAATTTGGAGAAACTGTTTTGATTATAGGATGTGGTGGTGTGGGTCTTAATATTATGATGGCTTGCAATATTGCCGGATCTGGAAACATCTATGGTGTAGATATCTCATCAGAAAAAGAAAAACTAATACAAGAATTCGGAGGTAAGCTTGTATCCGGGATCAATCAAATAAATCAAAAAATTGATTGTATTATAGATACTACCGGAAACATGGAAGTACTTTCACATTATCTTCCAATACTTTCATCGCGTGGAAGGTGTATTATTGTAAGTCAACCAAATGAAATGTCTTTTATACAAATAAAAAACCCATCAAATTTTTTTGCAGGAAATGGTCAAATTATACGTTCTACTCAGGGTGGAAATGTTAATCCTACCGAAGATTTTCCAAGATATATTAATTTATACAATAAACGTAAATTTGATTATAAAAAATTAATAACTCATACAATAGCTTTGAATAATGTAAATGAAGCTATAAATTTAATAAGAAATGGAAAAACAGGAAGGGTAATGGTAAATTTAAGTTTATGAATGAACAACAACTTGTTAATTTTAGTCAAAGGGTGGCAGACCGATATAAAAAAGAAAATTTGCGTGTGACTTTTCATTTGTCAGGTGGAAATGAAAAACAGCTGATAGATATTTTTAAACAAATAAAAGAGGGTGATTATGTGATTTCAACCCATAGAAATCATTATCATGCTTTATTGCACGGTATTCCTGAAAAAGAATTAGAGGATAAAATTGCATCAGGTAGAAGCATGTACATATATGATCGGAAAAGAAATTTCTTTTGTACAGCAATTATTGGTGGTGGTGTTGCCATAGCAGCTGGAATAGCCTTTGCTCTTAAAAGAAAAAAATCAAATCAAAAAGTATGGTGTTTTATTGGTGATGGAACCGAAGACAATGGTCATTTGTATGAAGCCGCCAGATATGTTGATGGTTGGGATTTGCCATGCACGTATATTATTGAGGATAATCGCAGATCAGTGGATGCATCTGTGCCTGATAGATGGGGGAAAGATACCCGCCCAACACATCCAAAATGTGTTCAAAGATACTATTATAATCCAATTTTTCCTCATATTAGAACTGAAGCTAAACTTGATTTTACAAATTCATACCTTCCTAAAAATGAAATTCTTTTTCCAAAACTGGACCAAGAAAAATTAAAACCTTTCACAATTACAGAAAAAGATATATCTTTCAAAAATGCTGTTAAAAAATCTATGGAAAATTTGGCATCGGATAACGGAATTTTTATAGGTTATAGTGTCAAATATGGAGATGCTATGGGGGTACTTGGAAATGTTTCAGCTGAACAAAAAATAGAAACTCCGGTTGCCGAGAATCTAATGGCAGGACTTGCAATTGGAATGTCATTTGAAGGTTTTCGTCCTGTGGTTTATTTTGAAAGACATGATTTCATGCTAGTTGCAGCCGATGCGATTGTAAACCATATGGGGCATATTGAACGAGCTTCTCATGGGGAATTCAAAACACCTGTAATTATGAGAACCATAGTAGTAGATGGAGGACCATTCTATGCAGGTCCAACACATTCTCAAGATTTTACCGAAGCTTTTAAATCAATGGTTTCTTTTCCAATATACACGCCCAAAACTGGATTAGAAGTTTTGGAATGTTATGATAAGGCATTACAATCTCAAAGACCATCTATAATTGTTGAGAAAAAAAGTTTATATTAATCATGACCTTAAAAGATATTTTGGTTATAGGGGAGAGCTGTCGAGATGTTTTTATTTATTGTGATTCTGAAAGATTATGTCCTGATGTTCCAGTTCCTGTTTTAAATGTTCTTTCACAAATTGAAAATGGTGGAATGGCTAAAAACGTAGAAAGAAACATTTTGCAATACAAAAATTGTAATATTTTAACAAATAAAAATTGGCATGATATTACAAAAACAAGATATGTTCATCAAAAAACAAACCATATGTTTTTTAGGGTTGATAGTTTTTATACTATACCCAAAATCAATTTAAGTGAAATAGATTTAAATTATAAACTTATAGTTATTTCAGACTATAATAAAGGATTTCTTTCTGAAAATGACATATCTTACATATGCAATAGTCATAAAAACGTTTTTTTAGATACAAAAAAGGTTTTAGGTGACTGGGCTTCTGGTGCAAAATTTATAAAAATTAATAATTTTGAGTACAAGAAATCTGAAAAATTTATAACAGAAAATCTTTCAAATAAAATTATACATACCATAGGAGGGGATGGATGTATATTTCAAAAGAAAATTTATCCTGTAAACACGGTAGATGTAAAAGACACGTCTGGTGCTGGTGATAGTTTTATGGCTGCATTGGTTGTGAAATATATTGATACTGAAAATATCAAAGAGTCTATTGAATTTGCAAATAAATGCGCATGCGAAGTTGTAAAACACCGTGGAGTTACTACAATATAGTTAAAAATTATGAACATGGGACAAATTCAACGAGGATCTTTTTTTGGAAATTGGTTATATGACATCTGTTTTCAAAATTTAGATATAAAAACTGTTGTAGAAATAGGGACGTGGCATGGATTCGGAAGTACCGAATGTATCATTAAAGGGTTGGAGGATTCTCATAAAACCAATGTTTCATTTTTAAGTTTAGAAATCAATAAAGAAATGTATGAAAGTGCTTGCAACGGTTGGAAAGATAAACTTCCATCTTGGGCAAAGTTGATTCATGGAAGAATAGTTGAAATACTTGAAATGGAAACCCCAGAGAATATAACTTCAGATGAAATTAAATGGTTTGAATCTGATAAAATTTCTATGTTATCTTGTCCTAATGTTATAGAGCAAATACCAAAAGAAATAGATTTTCTTTTTTTGGATGGAGGAGGATTCACAACAAGAAAAGAATTTGAAATTTTAAAGGACAGATCCAAAATTATTTCTTTGGATGATACGGGGGATTTAAAATGTAACAAAATAAGAAGTTATGTTATTTCAAATCCAGATCAATATGAAATTTTATTGGACATGCCCAATCATAGAGGCGGTGTTATGGCGTTTTTAAATAAAAAAATTATTCATAAGAAATAAATTATATTTTTTATGGATTCTGTTGTTTTAAGTGAATATGACGATTCAAAAGAATTTGTTTTTCCAAAACAAATATGCATAAATTTATTTTCTTATATAAGAAAAACAAAAAATAAAATTCCAATAGTCTTTTCTAAAACAGACTGGCTTCAACAAGATTTTGAAATAATAGAAAAGGACGGAAGAGAGTGTATAATTGTTTGTGGTAATTCTGACTATTGTGTCGGGCACAGTTATCATCCTATGGGAGAAAAATTGGTTGATTTTGTTCCTAGAAATGTAATAAAAATTTTTTCACAAAACTGTTTAATCAAAAAAAATCATGTAAATTACGAAAAATTTGAAATTATACCTTTGGGAATGGACAATTATACTTCTTGTAAACGACAAAATTATGGTTCTATACCTACACATGCACCAGAAAAGTATAATTTGTTGAATAGTTTAGACACAACAATTAAACCTAAAACAGATATATTATATTCAAATTTCACACTTAGAATGGATTGTCAATCTAGAAATCATAGACAATTAATAAAAGATATATCTATAAATTCAGCTCATATAAAATGGCAAGAAAACAATTTAACGCATGAACAATTTTATAAGCAAGTTTTAAATCATGAAGCTATTGTTTGCGCTCAAGGCAATGGCCCAGGAGACAATCATAGAATATATGAAATACTTTATCTTAATAGAATTCCCATAACGTTTAATCCTGAGATGTATGAACGACTACATAAACATTTTCCTATTGTGTGTCTTGAAAAAGAAGACATGTTGAGAGATTTTTCTTATGTTAAAAAAAGAATAGATGAAGTAAAAAATAAAAATTTTAATAAACAATTTTTAAATAGTGAATATTGGGTAGAGAAAATAATTTCTGATAATAAAAAAATATGAATATTTCTTTTTTTCAAACGTATG
>Ga0247834_1004070_pt1 | contig 18980 bp, 19 predicted proteins | sample LaCruzMarch2015__8_FD_187118 | JGI IMG/M metagenome (GOLD analysis project Ga0247834, IMG submission 187118) | Freshwater microbial communities from meromictic Lake La Cruz, Castile-La Mancha, Spain - LaCruzMarch2015_12m | ecosystem: Environmental > Aquatic > Freshwater > Lake | place: Spain...
CTTCGTAAGCGCCGTTCGGTCAATCCAAGCATTCTCCCGACCCGAGGCGCTCGCGTCTGGCAAGTCGAACTCGATCGTCGGCGGAAACAGCTTCCGCTTTCGGATCAGAGATCGGCACTCATTCAGCGCAATTCCAATCAACCAGCTTCTGAGCGACGACTCGAACCGAAACCGCTTAAGCGCCTTTTGCGCGGTCAGGAACGTTTCTTGAGCAACATCGGCTGCCCAATCCTGTCCTACGCGCCGGGCGCAGAATCGATAGACGACCTCGTAGTGCTCGCGCACAATCGCGCTCATCTCCAACGGAGTCGGCTCTATCTCGGCTCTCACCGCAGTCTTTACTGGCTCGCTCATAAAGTAGGTGTCGCTAACTTCCTCATCCGTTCAAACCGATTTCACGTTGTTTCCGTGCCTCTCCCGGATTCCACTTGGCGGATGATGCGCGTGGTCAACCAGTATTCTTACAGAGATGACGGTACCGGCAAGCGATTGGCTTTCACAAGGTGGGGCCTACGCCGTAGTTTTTACTCAAACGGTGCTTATCATGGGCGTCGGGGTCTACCTTGCGATGTCCATTGGCAAGAGTGCAAAAGCCGAAGGGGACGGCTGCCTCTTGGCGATGGCCAACGTCGTCCTCGCCGCGCTTGGCGCGGGGATCGGATTCTTTTCGTCCCAATATCCGTTCTTCGTTCTCACCTCGCTCATTGGCGCATGCATCCTTCCCACCGCCGCCACCGCGATTTTTGCGAGCCGAATTAGAAAAGGGTCTTCCAAAGTTCAGCGACCACCCGACAACGAACCCTGATTTGCCGTTAATCAAGAACCGCCTTCCTTTCGCCATAATTCGCCCATGACGCGTCGGATCGCAGTTCTCGCCGGAGACGGCATCGGCCCCGAAGTCACCGCCGAAGCGGTGAAGGTCCTTGAAGCCACCGGGAAGCAATTCCACTTCCAATCCGCCTTGGTTGGCGGAGCTGCCTACGACGCGGTCGGACAGCCCCTGCCCCCGGAAACCCTGGAGCTTTGCCGAAATTCCGATGCCGTCCTCCTCGGCGCGGTAGGCGGACCGAAGTACGACAAGATTCAGCCGCCGTCCATGCGACCCGAAGTCGGCGCCCTCCTTCCCTTGCGCCGCGAACTCAACCTCTACGCGAACGTGCGCCCCGCAAAGGCCATGAAAGCGCTTCTAAACGCCAGTCCGCTGAAAAGCAATCGGGGCCTCATCGATCTCGTCGTAATCCGAGAACTGACCGGCGGAATCTACTTTGCCGAGCCCCGCGAACGACGAAACGAAGGCAACACGGCGGTGGACACCTGCATGTACCACCGACACGAAATCGAGCGAATCACCCACCGGGCATTTGCCATCGCTCGCCAGCGACGAAACGAAATTGTCCACGTGGACAAAGCCAACGTCCTCGAAACCAGCCGCTTGTGGCGCGAGATTGTCGATGAAATCGCCAAGGCAAACACGGACGTCAAGGTCACGCACATGCTCGTCGATAACTGCGCCATGCAGTTGATCCGAGAGCCGAGCCAGTTCGACGTGATCCTCACCGAGAACATGTTCGGTGACATCATCAGCGACGAAGCCTCCATGATCACCGGCTCCCTCGGCTTACTTCCTTCTGCCAGCCTAAGCGACCCGAAGGACGGTCATGTCTTCGGATTGTACGAACCCGTGCACGGTAGCGCACCGGACATCGCCGGCCAGGGCCGCGCCAACCCAATCGCCGCCATCTTAAGCGGTGCCCTGATGCTTCGCTATAGCTTCGAAGACGACGAGACCGCGACCCGAATCGAGACCGCGGTCGAACACGCCCTCGAAGCCGGCCTGCGAACCGCCGACGTCTTTGAGCACGGCTGCCGACTGGTCAGCACCTCCGAGTTCGGAGATGCTGTCGTCTTCAAGCTTAAAGCCGCCGCTTAAGCCTCGAACGTCGCGCCCGGGAAAATCTCCATCAGGCGACTTTCCGTCAGCGCGACCGTCGATTTTCCGCGATCGGCATCGAGCAACGGCCCAAAGTCGAGCGAAGTCGCCGTCGCGATTTCCGCGATGCTGACCTGGAAGTCCTGAATGTTCTTCAGCACGAGAAACTCCTTCTTCACCGCGTCCTCAATTTCGTCGACGAACTTGGTTTGCCATTGCATAAAGCCATAGCTGACCAGCTGGCCCTGCTCTTCATAGGCGACGACTTTCCAAAACGCCACCGGGCACTTGACGCCGAGAATCACTGGGTCGTCAAACCGCAAGACCGGGCCGGTAAGCACCACGTACTTTCGCCGCGAATTTCTCGCCGAGCTCAGAATGCCGTTCTCCAAGCGAAGCCACGACTTGCTGTTGAAGTCCTGGTGCTGCGGGCTGCAGTTAGTCATCTAGAACGAATCATCGTTCCCCTGAACGGCTTCCCAATCTGAATCTCCCCAGACCGGATCTTCCCGCCGGACCAGGTGGCCAAAGGCGAACTTGGTCGCATCGTAGACTTCGGGGCCAAGCTGATACTGCGTCTCGATCCGCGGGTCGTACCACCAAACGTCCGCCGCTGCCTCAAGCTGGTCTGCCGCCAAGTCTCGCCAGTTTCGGAGCTTTCGGTCGATCTGGATCTGTCGCTGCTTACCGCCGTCGATATCAACAATCGTGTACCGGGCCAGCTTGCGGCTCTTCGACATCACGACCGAATAGTTGCGGTACTTGAGTTCAAAACCTTGTCCATCAACTCGGGGAGTAAGGTCAGCCTGAATCCATTCCGGCAATTCCGGATGCGGAACCGAAATTCCGTTTCCAAGGAAGTCGACGCGATGACCATCCCGTTCTTCTAGGTCCGCAATCGGCCGGACGCGGATGCGCGTTTTGGACGCTTCTGTAGAAATCTCTCGAACCGATTCAACAACGATCGCCTGCTTTCCGCGAACTGGGCGGCCGTTCTTAATCACGTCCGGATCGGTGATCAGCCGGTGCAGCGCCGGGCCATCGCCATCGACGATGTTCCCCTTCTCCGTTTTGCCCGTCTTGAGCGCTTCGATGATCTTGCTGATTCGGATGCCTTCGTTGGCAACCACTGCCGTCCCGCGATGCTGCACCGGAAGCGTAAGCGACGCGTGGTGCAGCGCAACCACCTGCCACTGGCGATTGAAAACCGGAGACCCGGAAGAGCCTGGCTCCGTGTCCGTCGTGTAATGCAGAAACGCCTGAACACGCTGAACCAGTTCGCTGTTGAAGAGACACAGCTCCTTTTCGCGCCCGTTCGGATGCTGAACAATCACCACCGGCTCGCCTTCCAAAATCTTGTCGGTCCGTGGCTCCAGCGGGAGCCAGCCGAGGGTGTCGAGGCCGTCTCCTTTCACCGCGAACACAGCAAAGTCCAAATCATCTTCGTGCGAAATCGCGAACGGCTTGCTCAGGTCGATTTCGAACTTGCGACGAGCTGGTTTGATATCGTCCAATCCAAATTCGAAACCAAATTCAAGTCGCGCCTCTTTAGCCTCTTCCGTATCGTGGATGACATGCTGGTTCGTGATCACGACGCCCGGCGCAATCATAAAGCCGGAGCCCATCGCGGCACCATCCACCAGAATTCGGCAAACGCAATCCGCCGCAACTCGTCCGTAATCGAGGAAGTTGACCCCTGCAAGGTCCGTCCCGCCCGAAATGGCCTCAACTCGCCGACCTTCGGCGACCGTAAGGTGCGCTACGCGGTTGACCGCTGTCCGCAAACCCGCCGCGTTGAGCACGCCAAGTGTCTCAACCTCCGCGAGTCGCTCTTCTCGGACCTCGGTCTGCGACTCGTAAAGGTCCTTAAAGCGCTTGACCCGGGCTTCGGCGGTTTCTGGCAGTTCAATTTCCACAAACTATAACTACAACTTCACTAAAAAGATTTCAAGTCTTGTTAAGAAAACTTAACGTTTCATCTCCGAAACGTCCGTCACGTTGGCCAAAGTCGCAATGAACCGCGCGATGACAACCGTCAAGTACATGGTCCCGAGGAACCCCTGCGAAATCGCGATCCAGCGGGCGTCCCCCCGTGGCGTAAAGTCGCCGTAACCGATCGTCAACTGCGTCACAAAGCTAAAATACAGCGCGTCCTGCCCGGTATTTATCGGCGTGCCGGCCTGCCCAACCTCCGCATTCGGCAGCAGAAAATAAAGCATCGCGTAGCAAAGCCCGGTCTCCAGGTAGTTGATGAAGCTCATCACGATGACCCTTTCCTTCGAGCCAATCACGTGCTCCGGCTGAGCCGCCCCCATCGCCACCGGAATGTAGCGGTCAAAGATCACAACTCGCTGAGCGTAAGCCGAGATATCCAAAATCCGCCAGATCGCAAAGCCAATCAAAAAGGTCCGTAGCGCGGTGGCCGGCGGGTTGACGAGTTCCAACCCCATCACCTCGATCGCCACGCAGCTCAGGGTCAGAAAGTCGACCCGAAGCCCGTGCCAGAGCCGCCGCCGCGTGTACTCATCGGGCTTATCAAGCCGAGTCTCCTTCCGCCCCAGCAAGAGCGTGCCCGGAAAAGTCATCAAGCAAAGCAGCGCCGCGTACAGGGTGACAATCAGCGACGCGGTGTGCGACTCTCGCTTGTATCGCCAATAGCCGATCAGCGGATAAAAGCCTTCCTCCACAATCCTGAGCCACTTGTTCAACGCGGCTCCATTCTAACTCGGATGCCTTTTTCGCATACCGGATACGCTAAAAGGGTGATCGTTCTGCTCTCGGCCCTTTTGATCGCCTCTCCGGCCACGCCGGACCTGCACCTGGTGTCGAAATCCGCCCGAGCGATCGTGTCGCCAAAAGTTGGCCGCCTCATCTACTTCGGTCCGCTCAACGGCCCAAACCTACTCTGGCTAGATCGCTCCGCTCCCGATGGACCGTGGCGAAATTGGGGCGGCGACAAGCTATGGACGGCACCGCAGAGCGATTGGAACTGGCCGCCGGTGTTGCAGCACGATGGCCTACCGCATCACGCCAGCCTCAACGAGAACACGATCTACCTGCTCTCCGACCCCGATGCCCGCGGCGTCCGGTTTGTGCGTGAATTTTGTCTTAATGGCCGAGAGCTGACGATTGTGAATCGGATGGAAAACTTTGGCCACGACCCGGTCCGCGCCGCCATCTGGCAGATCACCCAGATTCCCGGACCAAGGGAGATTCGCTTTGCCTACGAGCCGTCGGCCCTCTTTCCCGCTGGCTGGGCAGCCTATCCCTGGACCACCCAAGGCGCGACACGCATCTATCGCGACGCCAACGAAATCGCCATTTCCCCAAACTTCGCCACTTCCCAAAAGTACGGCATGGCCACCAGGGCCGGCTACCTCCGGGCCAAAATCGGCAACTTCTGGCTTCGCCTAACCCACCCCTACAACCCCCAAGCAACCTACGCCGACAACGGCAAAGCCCAGCAGGTCTTCCTCAGTAACTCCCCCCGCTACGCCGAACTAGAAGTCACCGCCCCCCTAGAAACCATCCCACCCCGCGGCCACCAATCGATGACCACCACTCTCTCCTTCGAAAGGGCCCGTTAGCGTCGCGAGCCCCCTTCTTTCGCCCCCAGCGAGAGAAGGGGTTGGGGGAAGAGAGCCGACTAGCCGAAGTTTTCGTCTAAGCAAAAAACCATGGCGAGAGTCATTCCTGCAGCAATTGAACGCCACACAAAGCCATTCAAGCCGCCTCCCTGACGAACCCGAACTCCCGAACTTCCGAACAAACCTGAACAATGCAGCTAGGGGATGAGGATGCGCCAAACAGCAACTTAGTGACCGCACGCTGAAAGAACTGCAGACCTTCTTTTAAGTCTATTAGCAGCTCGCAGAGAAAGCCGTAGAAATTCACCGCTGGCAATAGCGAGCAGACGCCCTCGGGCTGATTGAGACGTACCGGACGGATCGCAGGGACTAGTCGAAAGATGCCCACTCAGTAGCTCAATTGTCTCAAGTGAGTTCGCCTAGCCCTTTAAACCCCTCTAGATTCCGATGAAGACCGGGCAAAGGATCAGGAACTTCCCAGCCACAAACTGCATCGACGACGACGCAAACGCTTGGGCACGGACTATCGAAACAATCGAGAGAATCGTATCACGCGATCCTGCGTCCAACTTCAAACGGTTGCACCGATCACTCCGGATCTACGAACTTTTCTTAAGCGCTTCACTGCCCTTAACCAGCTCTTGCCGGATATCTGGCAGTACCTTTTGTAGTGCCCTCGCCCAAGCAATAATCTCAGGCTTCGTGTAATTTTTCGGTTCCGAAGTTGCTGACTCAACCCCTAGGATTCGCTGTGCACGCACAGCATGATAGGCAATACGGATCGTACGATTATCCAGCACCGAAACTGCTTCAATTGATTCTAAAACAACCGGCTGGAGTGCAAAGTATGCCGTAGCGAGATCGTTTTCGTTCGCATTGTTCAAGATTTTTAAGTTGCGCAACTTGTCAACATCTTGAATTGCAATGCTCAACAGTCGTTGCAGAATTTCGGTGCGACGCGCTGAACTAGCCTTACTTCCCTCCAGCTTCAGCGCTACCACCTCTGAACGATGCAGCCTAAAAGATCGCTGGGCAGAAGAAGTGCCCGTCTGAGCAAGTGCCATCGAAGCGGCACTCATTATGAATACAGTTACTGTTGCAATTCGTTTCATCGTTTTCCACCTGATACAGAGTTGATGTAGCTCTTATTTCTCTAGGCTAAACACTTACTCCACGCAAAGGGCTTCGTAGTCGCCAAGCACTTAAAGTAGTCAAGGTCACAGCAATTCTGCTTATCGGCCGGAATGCTATCTTTCTCGCACTTCGGAGGTTCTCCGTTTGGACAGCTCGCCGGGGAATATATGCAGAACAGTTCGTCTAGATCACGATCACGCTCCTTACCTCCCATGCACTTCGATATGCAGTTAGCCAACGCTTTTCCTCTCTTACCTTGACACTTCTTAGCACAGTCATTCAAATCATCTATCGGATTCGGGCCGGGTGGAATAATTGGGCCAGGTGGCGGTACCCACAGTGGGACACTTAGGCCTGAATCCGATAAACAATCGCAACTGAATCCTCCCTTGTAACCCTGTGCTGCCTTGCAATGGAGGCAGGCCGATCTTGCACTGCCTCCTAATGCGGTCCAAGCGTTTATGCAATTTCTTAAATCTGACCCAGGAGACAGACCATTTAAGTCCGTCATTTGACAGGGCAATAAGTCAGCATATGAGTAACACCGCTCTTGCGGCCACAGCGGATCTACCGAATACCACCTTCCTGTAACCGGATCCAACACTCGCGCCCGGACGTACAGCCGCCGCGAAGTATCGAAGTGATAGCCCCAAGTACCCACATAGCCCCAAGATGTATCGTTGACTCCAACCGAAGTCCGAATATCGCCATATGGCCAATAACCAGCTTCGTAGACCTGGTTACCGCTAGAATCCAGAACCTTGACCACCGAACCCAGCGGATCCGGCACCAGCAGCGACTCACTGCCGCCTGTCTCAGAATCCAATATTTGCGCGTCGACGGTACTAAAGGTAGTCACCTCGCTCGGCGTTCGGGATTGCAGATAGTCGCTACCGTCCCAAACGAAAGTCGTCCGCGTACCCCCAACCTCAAGGAACCGCCGCAAGCCGTCGGCCCAATATGCCATCGTAGACCGAGCCCCGCCCGGATCAATCGCGGTGCGCATCCGGTTCTCATAGTCATAAGCATACGTAGTCCGAGACCCACCCGCATTCACCGCCGTCTGGTTCCCGTTGGCATCGAAGGTGTAAGTAGAAACCACCGCCCCCTCAACCGAAGTCACCAACCGCGACCCCGCGTTATAAGTCATCGTCTCCGAACTCGTCCCAGCCCGGACCCCGGCAGGGGTCAAAGAGGGTAGCCAGGGGTTGAAAACCCCTGCAGAGCCAACCCGACCCGAAAAATTCCGCGGAGCAAAGCGACCCCCGCGCGAACAGAAACTACCGACCACGCAATCATTGTAAGGCAACTCCGGTTACTTTGCGGAGTCAAATTCCAAAAAAAGATCCAAACGACGGAACAAATCCGGCCATCACCATGCTTACGCAACGTCGGAACCGAAGCTACCTACCCCAAGGTGGACCAACCGGCTCTGTCCAAGGCGAAACGGTCTTGAGGGAATCATGGCAATCAATACATTCCCAATTACTTCCCGTCTCTTCCGGAAAGCGAACCCCAATCAACGTGCATTCAAAGAAAACGACATCCTTCAGAGTACAACGAGAAAAGTCTGCAGAAGTTAAATCGCAACGGGTAAAGCGCACCTGGTCAAGAAGAAGGTCCCCAAAGTCCGCGGCAAACCACTCCACCCAACCAATTTCCATGTGGCTAAGGGAATCGCAATTGCCTAAAGTCAAATAAGTGCGGGCAGTTTTTTGGTTGTTAAGTTCAAAACCAGGACCAGTCTGTATAACTACCACCTCGCTTTACCCTCCAAGGTCGTACGCTTTCGTCGGAGCCAACTCAAATCAGCTCACTTGATTCTCGTACTTTCCATGCGAATACCAACATACATCCCGCAAGGTACGCGGCTTGCTGGACCGGTGGCAGGATTTGAGTCCAACCCTTCGGCGCGTTTTCCTTAATCGATATTGCAAGGCAAACGGCAGTACCCACGATTGCCGTGATTGTTAAGAGCTTGTTCCGTATATTTCCAACCGACGGACTCGTTGACGCCAACATCGCTACCGTCGACGCAATCAAGACGGTATCAATCTGCAGGCTTGAGCCTTCAAGAACCCGGGAGCTGATCCAGCAAACCAAGAGCACCAACCCTCCGACAACGCGCGTGCGTTCAGAAACGGGCAATTTCATCATCCTTTCGTCCTGATGACGTCCAGTCTATCACGAGCACAACCCAAGACTCAGGGACCTACGAGAGGCTGAATTGATCTCAAAGGATGGCAATCATGGTGTCCACAACGTCACTTTGTCGAGGAAGCTCCACCACCACAACATCTGGCAGCCCGGCTTCCACTGCGCTAAACGTCGGCATGACCGGACCGGGAATGGCCAGCACCACCGGGCGTCCCTTACTCTCACACTTGCAGCAAACTTCATAGCCATCCTTCATTGGCATCATTGCGGCCACGATGGCTAAATCCCACGGCTGCGTCAACAAGCGTTCCAATAACTTGTCACCTTCGAAAATCTGCTCAAAAACCACCCCGTCGCGCGGAGTGATTTTATAACCGTACAAAAGTTCCTCAATGCTGCAGACAACTCTCTTCACTGTATCATGTCTCTCAGGTTTCCGACCCTCTAAACTAGCCGCGGCAAGAAGCTCCGTCGCGAACGCTCTTAGATCATCTTTCAACGCATAGCCGGTCAACACCCGGTCTTTCTCCATTGAGACGTTAATATGTAAGGAATCGGGAAGCTTACAGATCCGGATGGTCCACACGAAATCTCGGAGACCAGCTTGAAGACACACGGAATCCTTGTATGCTACTGGCCAGGCGTCTTGCCAGTCGGCATTGGTAGCATCGATAACCGCCTCCGCAATCCTCGTCAGAGCGTAAGCGCCGCTCGAACCCAGCTCGTACTTGAGGCATTCGGTTTTCCCGTGCTCAGTCCAACAGACGCTGATCTCTACACCCTCAACTTTAAAGGTGATGGTCGGCCCTCTGTCCGAGAATAGCTTTTTGAGCTTCAAGCTCGTACTCATAAGTTGGTCCCTAGTATATGTCTCCTCACTGCAATTCTTATCCTAACAAGAAATCGCTCACTATAAAGATCTGTTCGACAGCAGTTGTTCACCGGCTGATACAACTTTCGAAAGCAGAGCCCGCGCTTTCCGATGCCGCAAAACACAAAAATTCGCCACCTGTTCCGTCCATTGCTCCAGACACTCTTAACGAAGTCGAGCCCAAACGAAAAACCCGCCCGGATTGCACTTCGTTCGCACAAGCTTGTGCCAAATCTGAACCTGCCGAAATCCACGAAGCAGTTCCTAGGTCATCACGAATAGCTTGGAATTCTAAACCAAAGCAGATTTGAAAATACCCGACGTCCGAAGCCGCGCTTCTAGGCAACCAAAGCTCAGATTCATCTTGAACCCAATCCGCGCAAAAGACGTCACCCGAATCGTTTGGGAAACCAACGGGCACGTTATCTAATCCAGGAACAACAACCCGCAAACACAGCGCGGGCCCTAACCGATCCAAAAGACGGCCGATCAGATCGCGCATTTCATCGATAGCCGAATCGTCCCACTGAACTCCGTCAACGGACGCCCTACCAATCCATGCCTGGGTCCAATCGCCCGAATCATAGACACCAACGGCTCTCAGGTCCACGACGCTCGGATTAAGCACCCAATCCATCATTCATTCCCGCGCTAAAGGCATCCGCAAAATCAAACCGTCCGGCACGAATCTTCACGCAACAAACATGCCGCCATGCTCCGCAGGCATCGTACACGAAAAACCGTGTGAGCCCCTTCTCCATTCCGATGGAGAAGGGGTCGGGGGATGAGGACCCGCCAAGCCGAAACCTACACCGCCGCTACGGATCATTGACTGCCCTCTCCCTCGAGGCAACTTGCAAGGAACTTAAGCAATTCCCGCCGACGCTCTAAAACGAGCACCTCGACCATCTGCTCAAACTCGGCTTCACTCACTGGCTCCGTCCGATGATGGAGCAAAATCGACCCGAAGGCCGCCCTGCCTTGATAGGTAACGTGGACGTCCATTCTCTCCTCCCCGTCCACGAACGATGCTTCTGCAGTAGCCAATAGGTGCCCAAATAGTCGTGTGCGGTATGGCCCAATGTGCTCAACCTCGCTCATCGGATAGAACACTACTTGATCGGGTAGCAACTTCCTCGATCCCAGCTGGCCATTTCGTCGATCCTGGACCGTGACCAATGTGTAGGGAAATCGGTTTGAGCCCCTTCTCCATTCCGATGAAGAAGGGGACTGGGGATGAGGACGCGACCAGCCAAATTTCGGACGGTCGTCCGAATGGCCAGGAAGGGCCACTTGCCGCTGAACTTAATGCCGCCACCGGACTTAATGCAAATTGAATCCTAACGATTAGAAATATTAAGCGTCCTAACAAGCCTGCTCACAAGTCGAAGGCCACTCTAAACCCGGCTGGCTCTAAGTTATGGCAGCGCATCCCGACCATCGCTCCGGATAGATAGTCCTCATTCATCTCAATTCGCAGGCCCGAATAGAGGATTTTGTCCCGACGTCCCAGAGGTTTGATGACAGGGCCTCTGAGCCAATAATCCGGACCATAAGCTCCTTGCACGAGTTCACGGACATTTCCCCATAGTCCTTTTACACCTTGAGAGCTGCATGCTAGATCTGGGGAATCAACAGGAATCACTTCCGGCAAAATTTCCTTCACGGTCCCTTGAGTAAGGCTTCGACTAGCTTGATGCCCAAGAAAACTGCGGCGGTGACGCCCCCTGAGCAAAAACTCAAATTCTTCTTCTCGAAGCAAACGACCGCCAAGAAGGGAACAAAATGTAATGGCCTCCGCATATGAAACTCCTAGCACTGGCTTGTCATCAGAGTATCCCGAAATATCGAAAGTGCTATGCCAGTATTGTTTATCTTGATCTGAGATTGGCAAAGAGGATTCAAGGTAGGTCCTACGAAAATTCTCTTTCGTAATTGCGCAACGCATGACCCGAAATGGGCGGATGCGAGCTCGCCTCGGCGGGCAATCGCTTAGAATTTCTGCCGCAATCTTCTTACCAAATTCGTCGCTAATCGCGGTCACATCTGGAAGGTGAATGCCGAGTCGTACAGTTGCAGGCCGCTCGATCGTAACCATCTCCGCATCCGAATAGGCTTGCCTAATAAACTCTTCATAGTCAGGCTTCAATCGAAGCCTCCTATCGTTGCAATGATATCGGCAAAGCCTGCCGGATCAAACTGGGCATAAGCGTCGATTGAAGTGTACGCATAGATTACTAGTCCTGTAATGCCAGCGGCTGCCTTTAGCGCTCTTAGCACTTTTTTCCCAATTCCGTATCCTCCGCTAGCAAACCTCTGAATTACGCGTAGGGCTCCATTATTACCAGCTTTCACTGCCTTTATTAGTGCCTCAAGCACTTCCTGAGGAAACTTTCCGCCGTCACCGTGCCACGCACCACCGCTGAGCCGCCTCGAGAAGAGTTCTTCGCCCTTACTGTCATAAATGTGAAGATGACCTCCTCCTTTGTCGTGAAACAAAAACTTAAACCCGTCGACTATCTTTTCCCAATGTTTGCCTGTCGCATCGACGTTTAGAACCGGATCGTTATTACAGTAAGCAAACCAATTCAACCCATCTCTGGCCGGATCCTCGCTGATAAACCGACCAGAACCTGGCTCGTAGTACCTCGCTCGCATGTAGTAAAGGCCCGAGTCGTCATCCTGTTGGTGTCCCAACGAACCCACGTAACGGGAAGAAGGCGCGCCTTGGTAAGCCGAAGATCCGCTGGGATGAGTCCCCCATTGCCGCATCGCCCCCCAAGGGTCATACGCCCGGCGAGAGGTCAAAGTAAACCCACCCGCACCATCACGCAACAGACATGCCGTCATATTGCCATGGCCATCGTAGACCGGAAACCGTACCGAAGTCGCCGATCCGGTCTTAAAGACCTCCACATAATCGATCCCTCGCGCCCCAATCCCGTTCCGAACGATCTCCGTGTACGCACCTCGAGTGGGACCGTTTGAGAAAGTAGCCTCCTCAATCGAATTCTGGCCGTCATGTAAATACAGAATCTCCTGCTGCCCGGTCCCTACCGCCAACTTCCGAGTCCTCATCCCATCCGCACGATACTCATAGGAAACAACCGCACCGCTCGTCAGCGTGTGCTGTGTCATCCGGTTGAGCACGTCCCAAGCATAGTTGACGGTCACGCCGTTGTAGGTTCTGCTCGTCCGATTACCGAGTACGTCGTTCGTATAACTGATCGTGCTCCGAGCCGTCATCCGATTCAGCGAGTCATAAGTCGCCCCCGACCGGTTCCCCGCCGCATCATAGCTCCAAGTCTGGTTCGGGCTCGATGCTCCATCTGTCGTCGAGAACGAAGTCAGATAGTCCCGCTGCGCCTCATAGCCATAAGTCTCCGTCCACTCAGTCTGCCAACCGCTTCCGTTGCCGATCTTGCTGCTTGAGCTCGTTCGCAAACCTCGGTTTGCTCCCGTCAGCTCGTAGCCGTACTCGTTGCCGATGATCGGCGTGCTGGTGTAGGTCGTTCCACTGCCAGAAAGGGTGTCTTTATAAGTTTCGGTCCGAACGAGTCGACCGCCAGAGTCAAACTCGTTATAAGTTCGCGCCCTTATCGACGGCAGCTTGCTCCAGTCCGCAACCCCATTGGTCAGCTGCGGTGTTTGTGCAAACGCCGCGTTACAGAGCCGTCCCAAAGCGTCGTACCCGTAGTGGAATACTTCCGCCGTCGAGTCATCCGGGTTAACCTTGCGTAACGTTTGGAATGCACGACTTGGGCTGGTGAGATCGCCCACCGAAACGTAATCGCTGTACTCCCACTTCGCATTCGTGCCGAGGAAGGAGGTGTATTCTGCTGTCCTACGGTCGCCTGCAAAGGTGTAGGTGTATGCCGTTGTGTAAGTGTCCTGGTTAGGCGCTGTACCGCGCGTCTGGGTTACCGATTGAACTTGCCCCGCACTCGCGAGAGCATAGTAGTAGGCATCAGAGCCATCGTTTGTCCCCGCATAAGGGAAGTACTGGATACTTTGTGCTATACCGGAAAGACCGTCTACCACCTGAGTGGGCATCCCGTTCAAAACACCGGCACTGCCGTAGCTGTAGGCTAACAGCGCCCTTGGCGACCCTGTGCCCGCCGTTTGTTGCACCGAAAGAACCCTGCCATCCCGATCAAAATCCGTAAAGAACTCATTGCCCTTAGCATCCTGCACCTTCCGCGGTTTGCCCCAGCCCGTATATTCCAAAGTCGTAGTCGTGCGTGCGTTTGGGCCACCGTAATCTTCCGTTACCGACTGTGGCTGTCCCCAACCAGGCGAGCCGTTTGATCCATAGTTCGTCGAGGTTGAAACGTACGTGTACGGATTGGTCGTGGCCGACTGAAGCTTCTTTACAAGGGTTAATCTACCTAGAGTGTCGTAAGTGAACTCTGCCGAGTACTTCGATGCATCGGTCGGCAGAATGGTGGACCGCCAAGTGCTCAGAGAATTCGACGATACGTTGTACTGAGCATACTTTGCATCGTAAACCCGATACGTCTGTCCTTTCAACCCACCAGCAGCCGTTGAGGAATAGTAATCGCTGAAAGTAAACAGATTAGCGTCAACGTCTCTAACCGCTTTCTCCTGCCAGTACTTGTCCTGCCCCCAGTACGCGTACTCGACCGTTTTCTGACCAGTTCGATTCGTCGACCCGCTAGCAGCATTGCCGGTGTACTCACTGACAACTTTAGTCAGCGGATTCCCCATGAAGTTGTACGTTGTATCAGTTCTCACTGCGAACGGTACGAGGGTATTCGTGTCCAGCAATCGCGTTCCAGACAAATCGTTGATGGGCCGCGTGATCCCATAGCGCCGAGAAATGCTTGAGATGAGATCTTGCGAGAATCGGTTGTAAAAGTTCTCGGTGTAGTCACCTGCCGCGTCGTGGAATTCGCGCGGAATCGCAACTCGACACACGGGAATTTGGTCCAAGGTTGTGTAGTTCGCCACATATCCAAACTTGTGGATCTGGGTACCTTTAACCCACTCAGACACAACGTTGACCCCGTTGACCCGCGGTAACCCAGAAATGCGCGTCTCTGCGCCGTTCGGGAAGGTGATTTTGTCGACCCATAAGGCATCGACACTCACCCCGCTAGGCATTCGCCCCCATCCTCCATCAACCACCGAAATGTTGGTGGTAAAGCCTCGAGAGTCGGTGATTGAGGTGACGACCCCGTTAAACGTTCCGTAACCGTAAGTAGTCGTAAAGCCTGCAGGCGTCGTGACGGAGGTCAGATTTCCGTTGGTGTAGCCGTAATTAACCGTTCTGAATTCGGTATCGCTCAAACTTTCTTTGTCCGACACTTGGGTAATCCGATTTTCGGTCCAGTTGAACAGCAACGTGCGGCCGTTCGGCATGTAAACCGATGTCAGTGGCTTTTCGGTTACCTGCCCGTTTGCCTTTTGGAAGGTAACGTCCGTCGTGCCATAGCCATAGGTCGTGACATTCCCTTGCCGGTCAGTCGCAGATGTGACTTTCAGAACGTTCGCTGCTTCAGGCGTAGCTGACGAATTGTTCCAAGGTCGGGTGCCGTTAGTGTAGTAGCCCTTCTTCTCGTAGACGTAAACCGTGCCATCCGCCGTCGTGAGGGTATTACGCAGGGCGACTTGATATCGATCCGTGCCCAGAGTAACCCACTCGTACTCAGTGTCGATAACGTTCTTATCCCAAGGTGGTGTTGACAGCACGCCATCAACATCCTTTTGAATAGTTTCTTCCTGTCCACCGGCATCCGTAGCGATCACGGCAACGGGAGGATCCGCCGCAACTTTACCGTTGGCCGAAACCGCATTCGGATCATTAAGCTGAGCACTTGGTCGCTCTTTGAACGTCACTGGTACCGACCGAACGGGTGCACCCGAAGATTTCAGCAAGCCACCGGCGGTTGAGCGAACGTCTGCCGAGAGCGTCCATCCCATTCCAAATGGGCCCTCGTCCATGCTGTGCATCGAGTAGGAGCGCGTCACATTAACCGGAATTCCGTACCCACCTTCAAAGGAAAGATCCGTTGCGGAGATGGTGTAGTTCCCCGTCATCAGATTGACCCCCTTGTGCACGATATCCCACTTGTTTTGCCCTGCCAAGTAAGGATTCCGTCCGCTCATTCCCTTGAAGGAACGCTGTTCGGTTGCCGTCAGCGGCCGGGTCGAGTTCTTTGCCTTTGCCGCCTCATCTTTGACCTGTTTTCTAGCCTCTGCCTGCGTACGAGCAGCCTCGGTTTCTCGCCAGTTATCGGCAATCGGCTTTCCAACGGTCGCAATAGCTCCCGTCGGTATCGACAAATTCAGCACCGCAATCACGGCGATTGATCGGACTACTGAACTGGCGGCGAATTTTCTTGCTTTTTTCAAAGTACACCAACTGGTTTGAAAACAATCACGTTTGCGGAAAAATTGAGGTCATCGACCGGAGGTAAGGCAGCTTCCCGCTCCCCTCCAATAAGTGAATCGTAGACGACCGCCGAATCACCGGAGATCGACTTTAAGGTCACGTAGTGCTGGCCACTAAGCCAAATTGCTGGCAGCTGAATCTTCGGTAGATCCTTGCGGCTCACGCGGTAGGCATAGGAACTAATGCCGTAGTCAGCCAGGGCCTTTCGCATCGCTTCGATCGTTGTTCCATCATTAGTTGTGCCGCATTTCTTGGCGATCTGGTGATAGTCAACCTTTGTCCTGCCTAGTAACGGAAGTAGGTAAGCGATGGACTTCGGGCCGCAGACCGAGAGTTCAAATTTAATCGTTTCTTCCTGAACTTTGATCGCTCGTTCCAACAGATTCTGGTCTTGCGGATCAACCGTACCATTGTTCAATCGAACCAACCGCTTGAACGCCGCGTGAACGATCGGACTTTTCGGATGGTCCTTAATAATCTTGCGAAACTCGGCCTGGGCTTGTTCCTTTTTCCCTTCCGCTACCAAGCAAACTGCTGCCTGATAACGAGCTTGGTCAGAAAGCGAACCGTAGTCCGGATTGATCACATCCGACCCCTTGTGCGACTTCGCCGCGGTCACGAGAATGTTTCTCGCCAGCTTGAAATCCTGGTTCTCACTCGCCTTATAGGCCAGCTGAATCCGAGCCTTAGTTACGGAGTTCTGCACCGTCGGGTTAGAACTGCTTTCGTTCTCCTTGATAAATGCCGCTACTTGCGTTGCTGTACTTCCGGTATCGCTGGGAGTTCTAGCATTCTTCTGAGTGAATGCAACATAACTTACACCCGTACCGACGAAAACGAGTCCGATGCCGACCCAAAGTCCCTTCCTCAAGGCTGCACCCACCGCACTGGCGTCTGTCGGTCGACGTACCAAATCCGAGGATGTCCGTCGATCAACGGATAAGACGTTTCGCCCGTTAGGCGTGCTGCGGAAGCGAAGTAATGCCAACCAGAAGCAGCGGGGGGTTCGTCCAAGTCCTCGTCCTTGTGCTTGACAATCATCCGCGGTGACGAAGGCAAGATAGATGCGGGCCAGTTTACGTAATCGTCGTTTGGCGTTGCCCCATCTAGCAGCAGTTCGACACTTCTAATCACGGTGGACCATTTATTTGCCCAAGTCAGCTGAGTCAACGGGACATTTAGATTCACGTCATTTGAACCGACAATGGAAGTCAAAGTCGCAAATTCTGGCCAAGTCCCAGGTGCAGATCCAAGGTGCAACAACGACAGCGTTGCGATCTCGGTATTCGAGTTCGGCCCTTCACCTGGATAGATCTGAATCCGCGCTGCGCCGCTAAGGTCGTTGCTGTCCGGATTCATCTGCCCGACGAAAAGTCCACCCCGGTAAATCCAGTCTTTGAACGTGATGTTTCTCGCTGGCGCATTGGGGTCAACCGCCGGGAACTGCCCCGCAACATCCGGTTGCCCGTAAGTCCGACGCGAGTCCACGCTCTGCGCTCCGGACAGATCCTTCCGAATCTGATACGGAAACTTCTCGTGAAAGTGGTCCTGCTTGTATTCGAACAGATAGATGCGGCCAGTGTCAACCCAGGATGGGTCGCCCATTGCCGGGTACTCCCAATGCCCGACATCGTAGGAACGAACGAAAATATGATAACTACGCTTCGAAACCACCAGCGTGAAAAGTTCACTTGCCGGAAGAGCCGTGCTCGCCGCGCTTCGAATCTGCGGGAAATAGTCTGTTACGGCGGTTATTTCTTTCGATATGGAAGGGATAGCGGTGCTGCCACTGCTGATACTCACCAAATCCGGAACCCAATTTTCAAGTCCTCTGAACGGGGAGGGGATGTGGATTCGGCGCACTTCAACCTTTCGAGGCAGTACATCGCCAGCCACGTATGCCGCAAGGTCGTCATTCACTTGAAGCGTGTCGTCCGGGGAATAGAAGTGTTCAAACTCGATATTTCGGTCGTCCACAATTGGATTTCCACTGCCTGGAAGTCCTAAATCCGAACGATGGTTGGTATCTGCCGGTGACTGACCCCAAACCGGATTTGTGTAAGCTCCGTTCTCCCCCTTATAGAAGTAAAAGTTGCCTGTGTGCACCCAAACATTAGGCGTCCCTTGGCCGGTGACGTGTGGCTCCGGATCGTTTGGTCGATCTGAAATCCAACCGCCAGGCGTCGCTCTTGTTTGAACCGTGTACGTGTGCCCGCCGGTGTCCCCAAGCGAGCCATAAGCAGCAGAAGACTTCCGTTCCGTGCCAGCAATCGTCAACACCGACGAGTTGGTGAAACCAGCATTCCACGGATGTTGACCGAACGCGGAACTCAATAGCGCCCAGCCGGAAATTGCAACCGCCAATTTTGCGATGTTGTTCAAATCTGGCCCAATCGGCTCTCGCCTAGCGGAAGTATAAGACAGGTTGGGTCGAAAAGTATGTTAAGAGTTTGTACTTTTTTGAAAATTTTAGGAAATTCTGTGTTTCCGGTCCAAGGCAACCGACATCGGTATGTTTTTCACCTTCTCGCTAAAGTCAGCTTAGGGGCAACGCCATCTCAAAACAATGAACCTGCTGCGTTGGGAACCATGAAAATCGATGGTTGACATTTCCGTCCGCTCCTTCCTTTAGAAGTGTGAGCATCACGTTCCTCCCGTGTCCAAACCAAAAATTTGCGTTCCTCCTCATTGGCGAGAGGTCAAAAAGCTAAGTTTTCTCGCCAGCCCCAATCGCCCGATCCGAACCTAAAACGCCGCGTAATTAGGGCGTGTTAACACTATGCAAGGTATAATATTGCTGTGGAAATAACTCGCGAACAGTTTGCTCTCATTGAGCCACTTTTGCCGGTTCAGAGGGGCAATGTGAAGCTGGATAACTTCATGGTC
>Ga0247834_1004076_pt1 | contig 18958 bp, 22 predicted proteins | sample LaCruzMarch2015__8_FD_187118 | JGI IMG/M metagenome (GOLD analysis project Ga0247834, IMG submission 187118) | Freshwater microbial communities from meromictic Lake La Cruz, Castile-La Mancha, Spain - LaCruzMarch2015_12m | ecosystem: Environmental > Aquatic > Freshwater > Lake | place: Spain...
AAGCGCTCCTGGATGCTGACCTTCACTTAGCTGAGGCCGTTATTGATTTTGATGCCAAAGTTGACATATTGACTTCCAGCATTGACGAGAGGTGCTTTGAACTCATTGAACTGCAACCCGAGCCTGCCGACCTTCGGGTACTTCTGGGTGCAATGCGAATTTCGAGTTCCCTTGAACGGATGGGAGATCTCGCCGAACACGTTGCCAAGCAGGCCCGGATGCGTCACCCGAGGGTTGCCGCTCCTCAAGCCGTTCGCGGGACATTCGCAGAGATGGGTGGTCTGGCTGAGGCCATTGTTTCAAAGACCGGATCAGTTATTGCCACAAATGACGTCAGTCTTTGTGTTGATATTGCCCGCCACGATGAAGAAATGGATCGCCTCCACCGGGAACTTTTCACCATCGTTCTTTCACCCGCATGGAAGTACGGCGTTGAAGAAGCAATCGATGTGACTTTGCTTTCTCGCTTCTACGAACGGTATGCAGACCATGCTGTTTCCGTGTCAAAGCGCGTGGTAACCATCGTTACCGGTGAACCCTACGTCGCTGTTTCGCTCACGAATTAGGTCCATATAAATGCGCGTTGCACTGCTCTCCATCCACACATCACCACTCGATCAGCCGGGTACCGGTGACGCGGGTGGCATGAATGTTTACATTGTGGAGACCGCAAAGCGCTTAGCTCAAAGCGGGATTGAAATTGACATTTTCACTCGAGCGACTGCCTCTCGATTGGTTCCATCCGTTGAACTGGTACCGGGCGTGAAGGTGATTCACATTACTGCAGGTCCTTTTGAAGGGCTTCTCAAAAACGATCTTCCCGGTCAGCTATGTGCCGTTACTGCCGGAGTACTGCGCACTGAAGCTGCCCAACCTGAGGGCTATTACGACCTCATCCACTCCCATTATTGGCTCTCCGGCCAAGTTGGGTGGCTCGCTTCCGAACGATGGCGTGTGCCACTGCTTCACACAATGCACACAATGGGCCGCGTAAAAAACTTAGGACTCGCAGCTGGGGAAAAGGCCGAGCCAGAAATGCGGATTATTGGTGAACAGCAGGTTGTCGATGTAGCTCAACGTCTGATTGCAAACACCGAACTTGAAGCGACTGAACTCACTGAATATTACGGGGCAGATCCAGCAAAAATCGATGTCGTGAATCCTGGCGTTGACCTAGCACTTTTTTCCCCGGGATCGCAATCGGACGCTCGCGAGGAACTCGGTATCCCACTCGATGCCAGCCTGCTGCTTTTCGTTGGACGAATTCAACCCCTCAAGGCTCCCGACATTCTCATTCGAGCGTCTGCGGAACTCGTTGCTATGCGGCCTGAATTGCGCAGTTCCCTCGTTGTCGTGATTTGCGGTGGCATGTCCGGTTCCGGGATGGACCACCCAGAAGCCCTGCGAGACCTCGCTAACGAACTGGGGATCCTTGATTTAATTCGATTCGAGCCACCGAGCAGCCGAGAGAAACTAGTTTCTTGGTATCGCGCGGCTGATCTAACCGTTATTCCGTCGTACTCTGAATCATTCGGCCTCGTCGCAGTCGAGTCCCAAGCGTGCGGCACCCCCGTTGTCGCATCTGCCGTTGGCGGTTTGAAAACTGCAGTGGCCGACAACGTTAGCGGCCGGCTCATCGATGGCCACAACCCGATCGCTTACTCACATGTCATCAACCAACTACTGACGAATCCGTTAGCTCGCGAGGAACTCAGCAAAGGGGCCCGGATGCACGCGGCGGCTTTTGGTTGGGAAAACACGACAGCGGGGTTGATTGATTCCTACAACAGGGCACTGAGTAATTCACGGGTTTCCTTGTGAACGTAACCAATGAAATCGAAAAGTTTCTCACTGACTCGAACCTCTCATTCACTCGCAGTGAAGATGTCTTCATCGTGACTATCCCTGGAACCCACAAGTTGAGTACTACTTGCTCCATGAGTGTTGGAACATCCGCCCTCACTGTGAATGCATTTGTTTCACGAAAGCCCGATGAAAACCACGAGGAGGTTTATCGCTGGTTACTCGAGCGAAACCTCAGGATGTACGGGGTTTATTTCGCAGTCGACAACCTCGGCGACATTTACCTCGCCGGCAGAGTCCCACTGCACTGTGTGGATGAAGCCGAACTCGATCGACTGATTGGATGCGTATCGCAGTACTCCGACGGCGCGTTTAACACAATTCTTGAACTGGGATTTGCCACCGCAATCAGAAAAGAATGGCAATGGCGCGTAAGCCGCGGCGAATCTACCGAAAATCTAGATGCATTCGCCCACCTCATTGAACCGCAAGATTAATCCGGCAAGATATACGCATGAGCGAAACTTCGTACACGTTGATTCTGTTACGTCACGGTGAGTCAGAGTGGAATGCCAAGAATCTATTCACCGGATGGGTTGACGTTGATCTCAATGACAAAGGTCGCGCGGAGGCACGAAAGGGTGGCGAGCTCCTGGCCGAAGCCGGACTCTACCCTGATGTGGTCATCACATCCGTGCTCCAGCGCGCGATAAAGACTTCACAAATTGCACTGGAGGCATGTGGGCGATTGTGGATTCCGGTCGTGCGCAACTGGCGGCTCAATGAGCGTCACTATGGCGCTCTCCAAGGAAAAGATAAAGCGCAAACACTGACTGAGTTCGGTGAAGAGCAGTTCATGTTGTGGCGCCGTTCATATGACACTCCTCCACCACCTATAGATCCCAGCAGTGAGTTTGCTCAGAATTCCGATCCCCGCTATGCCACACTCCCGCCCGAGGTTGTGCCTAGCACCGAATGTTTAGCTGACGTTGTGAATCGCCTGATACCGTTTTGGGAGGACGTGATTGTTGCCGAGCACCTTCGCCGCGACGAAACGGTTCTGGTTGTTGCACACGGCAATTCTTTGCGCGCATTGGTTAAGCACCTCGATGGAATTTCCGATGAAGACATCGCGGCCGTGAACATCCCAACCGGAATCCCCCTCGTGTACCGACTAGATGCAAATTTGAATCCGATTGTTCCCGGTGGTGAATACCTCGATCCGGTTGCGGCCACCGAAGCTGCTGCAGCCGTTGCTGCTCAAGGAAAAAAGTAGTAGCGATCAACCTATTGCTCGTTTTTAGTATTCTCATCCGTCACTGGCTTTTTCTTACGAGTGATTCCTCGCGTAACTCGACTCCCGTGATGCTTAACCTTGTGCATGCTGCGCCTGGCCCAGGCAAATTCAGTTCCCAGAATTGCCAGACCAATAAGAATCACGACTATCCCGGGCCCGGGCAGAACAAGAAGTGCCACCCCCGTTATTAGTGTGACCGCTCCAATGGAAGCGGCCAGGATTTTCCTGATTGGAGTCGGCAACGATGCCCAAGAGTCGGTCCAACGCTGAGCCCATTGAGGTTTTGGCACGTTTCACCAGGGTCCGTCTTGTTACCTGCGGCCAGTAATTTCAATCATCTTAGGACGGATATCAAACAGGTAAATCAGGGCAATGACGGTTCCGGCAATACCAAATATCGACAGCGCTAATGATGGCGCCAGTCCAGCGAGAACGGAGACGCCGGTGAGTGCAACCCACAGCAGTTTTGTTTGCCGCCCGATGAATGGGAAGTATTCGGCCGGCCGGCGAATTGCATCAACTAAGGCGAAAATCTTGACGGCCAGCAGAATGGTCCAAAGTGCATAAACCACGAGTGTTTCAAAGCCCATGGAATGATGCTAACCGACGCCCCCGGCAACCGACACCCCCGGCATATGCAGAATCCCGCCGGTTTCCCGGCGGGATTCAAGAGCAGTAACTTGAATTAACAGTTAACTGATTCGGTATTAGACGCCAATTGCTTCGCGCACCAATGTGACTGTTTCACCGGCGCTGTGGCGAACTTTTGTTGCTGCTTGAGAGGCGGTTGCATAACCGTCCTTTGCCGCAGACTTAACCGCGTCAATGGCAGTTCCAACACCATCCATGTTTATGGCGGACATGTCAATTTTTGGGAAGTCCACCTTGGGAATATCAATTTTTGGCAACTCAACACCAAAGAAGTTGAATTTATTTGATGTGTTCATTTCTTCCGACATTGCATCCTCTTTCATTTTTATCGTGTTTTCTCTTCCGTATTCGATTCCGTGCTGGGACCGTTTTCTGCTTGGAATGCGGCATAAATCTGAAGCAGTGTTGTGCGTTGGCGCTCGGTCAAGGTTTGATCCGAAGCAATGGCAATGGTGACAACTTCGTCACCCGCACGATCGCTGAGAATTCCGGCTTGGACGTACAGGCTCTCCGCGGAGATCCTGAGTCCTTGGGCAATCCGATTGAGAATTTCAGCACTGGGTTTACGCAATCCGCGCTCAACTTGGCTGAGGTAGGGGTTCGATACCTCCGCCGCCTTTGCCAACTGACGGAGTGACATTTGAGCTTGGTCACGCTGGTCCCGGATAAAGGATCCGAGTCCACTGACATCTATTCCGGCCACGACTCCAGTATGCACCCAAGTGCTTGCAATTGCAAACGCAGGTGCTTGCTTTTGCTAATTACGCATTTCTCGAGGCAAATGAGGCTTCACATCCGCACGCTCATAACCGCACACTCACAACCGCACGCTCACGACCAAGGATCCGATAACCAGGGTCATGACACACAGCCCAACGCAGGGAATAACCCACCGGATCAGCAGATTTCCCGTCCTGGTCATGCTGGAAAACTGCACCACCGCGTAGTAACACAGAACAAATAATCCCGAGATGGCCAGGTTGAGCCCGATCCCACCGAACGTGACGAGGACCAGCACAACAACACCGGTCAGGATCTCCGCCCGTACCGGCACCGCGCGGGGACCGGACACGACCGCGAGCGCGGAGGGAAGCGGTCCATCATTCGCCATCGCAAAAATCATGCGGCCAATTCCAATGTTGAGCGCGAAGAGGGCTGATCCTGCAGCAAGCACGACACCTACCTGAATCAGCCATTCGGGGTATTCAAAAATTGTGGCTAGCTCTTGGAGTGGAGAAGGTGACCCCAAGGTTTGTGGGAAGTTCAGTAGCACAATCGCGACCAGGAAATAAAGCACAAGAACAAACGCCAAGCTAATCGCAATGGCCCACGGAATAACGAATGTTGGTCGTTTAACTTCGCCTGCGATCACCGAAATCCTCGCGTAACCCGCAAAAGCCACGAAGAGAATCCCAGCGGCGGCAAAAATCGATACCAATGTTGGTTCCGGGGCCATTCCTGCGGTTACCGGCAGAGCGTCGTTGAGTTGAGAGTAGAAGATCAAAGACACGATTATCGCGACAACTATGGAAACGCTTAGCCCCATTGCAACCAAAGATAATTTAAGTCCTCGCAGGTTTAAGGCCAATACGACCAGGACCGCGATCACCGCAACAATTCGAGGATGGCCGGGGGCAAGGTAAGCACCTATCACAAGTGCCGCTGCAGAGGCCGAGGCAGTTTTGCCAATGATAAACGAGAAACCCGCGATGAGAGCCGCGGGTGATCCCAGGCAGTTTTTGCCATACACGTATCCGCCGCCAGACTGCGGAAAAATACCTGCCATACGTGCATTCGAAATCGCATTTAACGTTGCGATGGACGCCGCAATAAATAGTGAGATGAGAAGTGCTGAGCCCGCAAGTGAATATGCGGGTGACCATGCTGCAAAAACTCCAGTGCCAATCATGGAAGCAAGCCCAATCAGGACCGCCCCAGGAACTCCAAGAGTGCGAAGCATGGAAGTCACGCTAGCGTGGGGTGAATAGTTCCGACAACTTTTCCGCCACCAAGAACTGGCTGTTGGGAGTATTTCTCCACCGCGGATTCCGCCACCCCCAAATACATGAGAAGACCGGCCATCACCGCATTGCGCCCGGATTCTGCTCCACTTTCAAGTTTGAGAGCAAGCGCTCGCCCGTCATCAAATGATGCCGTGTAAACCCCAAGAGCTCCGTCTTTTGCCAATAGGCCAGGGATTACTCGCATGAAGTGGGTGACATCCCGTCTTGTTCCACCGACATATTGCGGGTGCGCCCGCATCGCATCAGCGACTATTCGCTCTGGACTTCCCGGGGCCGAAAGAACAGCGGTTTGTGCAAGACGGGCCAACCCGGGAAGTGTCAATGCGTGTACCGGGGCACCGCATCCATCAACACCCTGGAAGGCGATAGTTTCACCGGACATCTCTTCGAGTTTGACTCTAATTGCAACCTGCAACGGGTGCTCCGGTGCGAGATAAGTTTCAATATCCCAACCATTAATCACGCACGTTGCCAGCATCCCTGCATGTTTACCCGAACAATTCATCAATATTGGAGACTGGTCTTCCCCGCGAGCAATGCAGGCATCTCGTTCAACAGAATCGAGTGGGTAGTCCTCTGGTGTTTGCAGTGCGGCCGGAGAAAGGTTCACACTGGCCAGAATTTCGCGGACGGCATCAATGTGAAACCCTTCCCCCGAATGTGAAGCCGCGGTGAGCGCCTGTAGAGGTTGCGGCAAGTTCAAACTTGCTTGGGCCATTGCTACCGATTGGCCAATCTTGTTCGAAGATCGCGGATAGAACTCTTGGGTTGTGCTACCCCAACTGCGGGCCACTCTTCCATCAGGATCAAGGACCACCGCGTGACCATAGAAGACACCTTCGGTGTGCCCGTTCCGGGAATATGCGGCAAGGGGAACCGCTGAGTTGCGAAGTGTTTCGATCGAAGGTCCCGAATTGCTGTTCACGGTGCGATCATGACACGCTTGGGTAATGCGGGCGATAGTACAACGGGCAATTGATGCGAATGTGGTTGTTGATCACAAGGCGATCGGCTCATTTACGGGGCCTGGATTAGTCATTTTGGTGGGGGTAACCCACACCGATACCGTCTCTTCGGCTTATAAGTTGGCGGAAAAGATACATGGATTAAGAATCTTTGATCAAGAGTTTGTATCGCAATTTGATGACATTTGTGTACCTCCGGGATCCGCACGTGAACTCAGCGCGGGGGAATTGGGACTGCCCATGTTGGTGATCAGTCAATTCACGCTGTACGCATCAACTAGCAAAGGTCGACGTCCCACGTGGGATGCTGCAGCCCCCGGCGAGGTTGCTGAGCCACTTGTTGAGGCGGTTGCTCAGAAATTACGCCAGTTAGGAACACAGGTTTCCCAAGGAAAGTTTGGTGCAGACATGAATGTCTCACTAACAAATGCGGGGCCTGTGACGCTGATCGTTGACGTTGACTAGCTGATGTGAATTAAGCGTCGGTGACAACTAATTCTTGATTTGCAGTGATCACGTTACCGTCATGAATTACGTGCAATGTTTCGTCAACGGGTGTTGAGCGCTTGATTACTGCTGTTGCGATGGGTCCGAGTTCATAGTGCCTTGCGGGGGTTGCGATAAAGCCAATTACTTTCCCGGCCGCTGTTGTGACTTCGTCTCCGTGCGAAGGTAAATCACTGTCGCTACCATCAAGATGAAGGAGCACTAGCCGACGTGGTGGTTTACCCAGGTTGTAGACGCGGGCAACGGTTTCTTGACCGCGGTAACAGCCCTTTTGTAAGTGGACGCCAGAACCAATCCAACCGAGTTCATGGGGCAAGGATTTATGGTCGGTCTCACGAGCCAACTGAGGGACAGCAGCGGCTGTTCGAATCGCGTTGTAGGCCCATGTGCCCGCGCGATAGGGAAATTGATCAAGTCGCTGCTCCAGCATTTCTCGAGGGACAATTACTTGACGACCAAGGAATAATTCAGGACGGGCGGTGACGTACTTGTCCACATATCCCGCAGCCGCATTACCTGCGCCAGCGAATTCGTCCGGAGTAAGCCACGTGATGACACTGGGATCAACGGCGTGCACCGGTTCCCAAACCACAGCAAATTCCTCGCTTACGTCAGCGACCTCAACGCGCAACATGAACCGCATTGAATTGAGATAGGCGGTCAGCGCGGTGGCAGTGTTCGGCGGTGTGATCAGCCACGTTGTTTCGCCGTCATCAACGACATGTAGCTCTTGTTCAACGTGCCCGTGTGGACTGAGAATCAACGCGATCCGGGAAACGTAGGGTTCCAAGTTGTCGAAGAATGCCGTGGTCAGGCTGTGCAACCAAGAAAGTCGATCTACTCCCGTAACGGTAACAACACCCCAATGGGAAAGATCGACACTCGCCTCACCGGCAATGAGTAAACGTTGTTCCCGATGCGGGTCGCCGTAGTGCCAAGCTACACCGAAATCAAGATCCGACTCTGGTGCGGGGATTGGAGTGATGCCAACTTCACCCATTTGTTTTTGACTCCAATTTATTGGCACAGACTTTACACAAACCGGTCACTGCCATGTGGGTCATGTGGGCGTTGAAGCCGTAGGTCTCCTGCAGGTCCAGTGAAAATTCAGCAGCCGCGGCGGCTGGAATGCTTGTGACTTCTGCGCATTCATCACATACGAGATGAATGTGTGGGGATTCATCTTGTGAGTGATAAACCGGTGCTCCGTGCCCGATGTGTGTATGCGTGATCAAACCAACGCTCTCCAGCACTTCCAAGGTCCGGTAAATGGTTGAGAGATTCACACCCGACGCCGTCTTTTGCACCGAGGACAGGATCTCCTCGGGTGTTCCGTGTCCCAGTTGGTTCACCGACTCGAGTACTAACTGTCTCTGCGGAGTAATGCGAAAACCCTGCTCACGCAGTCGAACCTCCCAAGGCGTTGATTCCATGGAAACTACAGGTCTTCAACTGCTGGGCGTAATTTCGCGGAAAGATGATTTTGCATGGGCTGCTCCATCGCTGCCATGTCAAAAGTCCATACAAGTTGCGAGTCAAACAATCCGTAAAGCCGCTCGCCATGGGTGTACGGTTTCGCGCTTTCGGTTCGAACAACAACGTCAGTTTTCAAAGTTGCTCGTGCGCTTGTAATTTTTGCATTGTCCAAACCAAGCACCTCGGTTGTGCCAATATAGATTTCGGCAAAACCCGTTGGGTGGGACAAAACTAATTCAATCTGATTGTCAGGGCGTGGACGCCAATAACCCGACTCGGTCGCGAGCGGTTTAATTCGCTCGCCCGCTTCGTCGAGGAGCCAGCTGCGTGAAACATAGTTAATAAATGGTCGACCATCACAGGAAAATACAACTTCCTGCCCGAATCTAAAATCCTCGATTGTGGGGTAAGTACCCAGTCCGACTCCAACCCAGCTTCCGATCAGCCACGAAAGTGGCATGACTTCAACAGGAAGCTTGTCCACAGATCAGCCTTGGCCCTTAAAGAGTTTCGCCACAACATAAAACGAAAACAAACCGGCGGCACCGATTGCAATGACTAAGAGCGATGTGTATACGAATTCCAACATGAGCGCACTCTACCCTTTCGCACCATTTTGCTCATGTGGGACATGACTCCTCAGCCATTCCCCGATACCGGTCAGAGTTTCCGCACTGATGGCCGTTTCGGCGTGCCCGAAACCCTCAACCACAATCACCGTGGCATTAGCGTTGCCGGCTCGCTCGATCGCATTTTCCAAAGCGTAGGCATGCTCAACCGGGAAGTACTTGTCAACGTCACCGTGCACGATTAACAGAGGCATCTGTGACAGCCGCTCAACTGCAACTTCAGGTGAAATCGGGGGAGGATCTGGCCACGGAGTGCTGGAAACATGGACGCCTTTGCCGCGCAAAACCAGGCGACCAGCTTGGGTCTCAATGAGTCGATGAACCACCCGCATAATCGGTGTTCCACGGTAAAACCAAAATGCGGGGGCGCTCACGCTCACAACTAGATCCGGTGTAGCCGCACCCTGTGCCAATGCGGCCTGACGCAATACAACTGAACCGCCCATGGAAAAGCCAACGGTTGCCACGCTGCGATAACCGAAGTCGCGGGCATGGACTACGGCTGCATCGACGTCATAAATTTCATCCATGCCCATCGTGCCTTCACCACCGGAATCCCCGTGCCCCCGAAGGTCGAGCGAAAGCACCCCACCGAATTCCCTCAATGCCGCGACTACTTTTTTGACGTGGTCTTGCTCACGATTCCCCGTGAAGCCATGGGCGAGAACAATCCCTAAAGCGAGGGGATCTGAATCAGTCTTTGCGTGAACCCACGTTGAATGGGTTCCTGCAATACGCACTTCATCCCGCGTATAAAGGGTGAATTCAGAGTGCACACCCCCTATTTTGCCGGTTGGCTCTGGTGACTCACTCGGCACCTACATATGCGTGAAATATCCAGTAGGTAGTCTTAGCCTTGATTGAGGAGGTGGCATGCGAATAGTTCTCTTGACCCGTGCCATGCACTCTTCCGCTGAAGTCCTTCCAGCGTTGACACTCCTCAATCACAGCGTTCGCGTTTTGGGAGCTGAACCATCTTCATTATTGGCGGTTGATAATTCCGATGTCGTCCTCGTTGACGGACGTATAGATCTCGCAGCTGTTCGAAGTTTCACCCGATTGCTGTGCGACACCGGCGCTGGCGCACCCATCCTGCTGATCACCACCGAAGGAAACCTCACCGCGGTCCAAGGTGACTGGGGAATTGACGACTTCCTGTTGAATACGACTTCCCCCGCTGAACTTGAAGCACGACTGCGGATCGCTGTTGCTCGCTACAATCTTAGTCTGGGAATTGACGCGAATCGCAGCCCTGAAGAAATCAACCTCGGCGCCTTGCACATTGATGAAGTCAGCTACAGCGTTCGACTGAATGGTCGTCCACTTGACTTAACATTTAAAGAATTTGAGTTGTTGAAACACCTCGCTCAACACCCGGGTCGAGTTTTCACTCGTGCCGTTTTGTTGCAAGAAGTGTGGGGTTACGACTACTTCGGTGGAACCCGCACCGTTGACGTGCATGTCCGAAGGCTTCGCGCGAAACTTGGACTAGAAAATGAAGCCCTCATCGGAACTGTACGAAATGTTGGTTATCGATTTGTTCTCGAAACCCCCGAACCTGCCAACGGGCGTGTCGATCAACTGCAGTCGTAACGCATCATGTCTCATCAGTCTCCGGTCATTTCAACGCTAGTTCTCGACAATCTTGATGCCGCACAAGTGGATCAAATAACTCAACTTCTCAACAACGCAACAGAGTTTGACGGTGTTCGTCCGTTGAGTGAGCATGCCTGGCTGCACCTTCGCTCTGGTGAAAGCGGGCTGCACATCCTTGGGTATTCCAACGATCTCGGTGAACGCAGAGTCCACGGGGACAACCATTCACGCATTATTGGTTACGCGCACGTGGACGTCACGGATCTCGTTGAAGGCGCAAGTGCTGAGTTGGTTGTTGCTCCCGAATCACGAAACGGTGGGGTCGGTCACGCGTTAGTAGAGCAAGCATTGAAAGTCTCACCCGACGGGCGACTGCGCCTGTGGGCGCACGGGCTTACAAGTGGTGCACAATCTCTCGCCGACTCACTTGGTTTCGTGCTAAGTCGCTCCTTATGGCAAATGCGACGCTCGCTTTTCGCGCCACTTCCACCGGCACAAATTCCGGATGGTGTATCGATCCGGAAGTTTAATCCCGCGACTGATATCGAGGGGGTATTGGCCGTCAATGCACGCGCCTTCGCCGATCTACCGGATCAAGGCAATTGGACGAAAGCCGATATTTTGACGCGGCTGAAGGAGTCCTGGTTTAACGTTGACGGATTTTTTATCGCTGTTGACTCGCAAACCGATGCGATCATCGGATTTCACTGGACCAAAGTGCATGGATCTGGCGGACACGGATCAGATCACAGCCATGAGGCAATTGGTGAGGTGTACGTCCTCGCCGTTGATCCCGAAAACCGGAAACCGGGGTTAGGACGGGCCTTGAGCGCCTGGGGATTGACCTACTTACGTAGCCTCGGGCTCGGACAGGCAATGCTCTACGTCGATTCTTCCAACGAGCGGGCAATTACCCTCTATGAGAGCATGAAGTTCGTACACTGGGATACCGACGTGATGTACCGGCGGCCCATTCACTAGAGAATTCCGAAATTCAACGGCGCTTGGCCCGTTGATCCCCTGTGGTTTACCTTGCAGTACCCCCTCATGGCACGATACATGCATGAGTATCTCGAACTATTCGGCTGACGGTCCCCCAACGGGTGAATTTGCGGCAATTATCCTCAAAGACGAATACGCCAACGACTTACCGGCGAATCGGTTCCTGGAGCGAGAACTCTCCTGGCTTGCCTTTAACAAACGGGTCCTTGACCTGGCGGAGGACACCGGACTGCCGCTACTTGAGCGTGCCAAGTTTCTCGCAATTTTTGCCAGCAATCTTGACGAGTTCTTTATGGTCCGGGTAGCTGGCCTCAAACGTCGCATAGCCACCGGCATTGCCGTGCGAGCCGCCAGCGGATACACCCCCAAGGAAGTTCTCGAAAGCATCTGGGAACGTGCATTCGCATTGCAACGGCAACAGGCGGACTACTTCGTGAACACCGTTGAACCTGAGTTGACCCAGGCGGGGATTCATATCCTGCGTTGGGATCAGCTCACGGCGGTTGAAAAAACTGAAATGGACCTGTTTTTTGACGCACAGATTTTCCCCACCTTAACCCCACTTGCGGTTGATCCTTCGCACCCATTTCCCTATATCAGCGGGCTTTCGCTCAACCTGGCGGTCGTGGTCCAAAATCCCATAACGGGAAATCAACTTTTCGCCCGTGTCAAAGTTCCACCGTTACTTCCACGTTTTATTGAAGTTGGTCTTTCGCGCTACGTTCCTCTTGAAGACATCATTGCCGCGCATTTGAGTGACCTGTTTCCTGGAATGGAGATCCGAGAGCATCATGCCTTCCGGGTCACTCGAAATGAAGATGTTGAAGTCGAAGAAGATGACGCAGAGAATCTGCTCCTTGCCCTCGAACGTGAATTGATGCGTCGACGCTTTGGACCACCCGTGCGTCTTGAAGTCGAAGAAAACATTGATCCTTATGTCCTTGACCTGCTGGTGAGTGAGCTTGATGTCACCGATCTAGAGGTATTCCGACTTCCTGGACCTTTGGACTTAACCGGTTTGTGGACGATTGTGAGTCTTGACCGCGAGGATCTCAAGCAACGCAAGTTTGTCCCCAAAACTTCACGGGCTTTGTCCGATGTTGAAAGTTCAAGCGCCCCCGATATTTTGAGTATTGTTCGAGAAAAAGATGTCCTGCTTCACCACCCCTATGACTCCTTCTCAACCAGCGTTCAACTTTTTCTTGAACAGGCTGCTGTTGACCCACAGGTTTTGGCCATCAAGCAAACCCTGTACCGCACTTCCGGTGATTCACCAATTGTTGACGCGCTTATTCTCGCGGCAGAAGAAGGTAAACAAGTTCTTGCAATTGTCGAGATCAAGGCTCGCTTTGATGAACAAAACAATATTGATTGGGCCCGCAAACTTGAGCAGGCTGGGGTGCACGTTGTCTACGGGCTCGTGGGGTTAAAAACCCACAGTAAGTTGTCCATGGTGGTCCGCGACGATGGTGATCAACTTCGCAGGTACTGTCATATTGGTACCGGTAATTATCACCCAAAGACTGCACGCCTCTATGAAGATTTCGGTCTGCTAACCAGCAACCCGGAGGTAGGCGAGGACGTATCGAATCTTTTCAATGTTCTCTCGGGCTATTCGATGAACACTGAATACAACCGTCTCCTTGTAGCCCCGCACTCCGTTCGAACGGGTTTGATCGCTCGCATTGACCGAGAAATTGCACACCACCTTGAAGGTCGCCCGTCTGGTATTCGCTTCAAGTGCAACTCATTAGTTGACGAGGCGATCATTGACTCGCTGTACCGGGCATCGATCGTGGGTGTCCCTGTCGATATTTGGGTTCGTGGGATTTGTGCCTTGCGCCCCGGCGTCCCAGGCCTGAGCGAAACCATCCGGGTCGTCAGTGTCATGGGGCGTTTCCTTGAACACAGCCGAGTTTACACCTTTACCAATGGTGGTAACCGATCTGTGTGGATTGGTTCGGCCGACCTTATGCACCGTAATCTGGATCGACGGGTTGAGACTTTGGTGAGCATCCTTGACCCAGAACAAATCGCTGAGATAGAGGATTTACTCAACTTAGGATTTGCTCCAGGTAGTGCGGCATGGGATTTGAATGCTGACGGGAATTGGATTCGACGGTTATTCGATGAGTCAGGGACACGTCTCACCGATGTTCAGGAACTGTTAATTGCTATCCAGGGTAAGCGCTCTAGCGCACTAGAGTCGGGAGTGCTCACCAGTGAAGTTTCCTAGATCTTGCTCACGGGCAAAGTCAAGGCGATGAAATCCCCCACGAGCGCTTCACACGTTGAGACCGAGTTCAAGTTCCGAGTCCCTCTGCACTTTGATTTTCCAAGTTTCCCGCAGTCACTGGGCACTTGGACCACCGAACCAGTTCGAATTATGGATGCCACGTATTGGGACACGGATGATGCAACCTTGTTACGTTGGGGAATCACTATGCGGAACCGTACCGGGGGTGGAGATGACGGCTGGCACCTCAAGATTCCAATGCCCACAACGAAACCCACAACGGAGCCGCTCAGCGGTGCGACTGTGCGAACCGAACTTCACCGTGACGGGGCGAGTGCAACTCCCCCGGTTGAATTCCTTGAATTACTCTCAGTCATTTTGCAGGGATCTGAAGTAACACCTATTGCGCGTGTTCAGACCGAACGCAAACCCCGAGTTCTTGTCGATTCACGTGATGCAATCATTGAATTAGTTGACGACTTGGTCACCCTGTCCCGAGGCACTCACATAATTGATGAGTTCCGAGAGATCGAAATTGAGTTGATCAATGTTGCCGCGATGCCAGAAGCTCTTGTGATCGGTGAGATTCTCGGTAATGCAGGTGCCGAGTCAAGTTCGGTCAGCAAAGCTGCCAGTGCGTTTGGGCCGGCCGCGCAGAAACAACCGGATATTCCCCAACTTCCCCGGCCAGCGAAAGATGATCTGCCATGTGACCTCATCCGCTGGGCACTCTCCCGCCAGGTGCGCAGGATTTTCCACGCTGAGTTAACCAGCAAAATCACAAACGAAACAATGACTCTCACGGCAGAGCTAACAAGCCTTCAAGATTTGCTCACTGCGCTGCGGGGCTGGCTCAAAACAGAGGAACAAGAATTTTTGCAGGAAGACCTCGCCTGGTTAATCCGGGAATTGAGTGTTGGTACAGAGTTGTCCCAACAGAATGAACAGGCTAGCGCTGTCATTGATTCCCTTTCTGACCCTGGCGATCGCCGCGAAGCCGAAGTGGCGATCGAGCGCTACTTCACAAGCAAAAGTGAAGCGGCTAGATCCAGCCTGCAAGCTGCCCGGCGCAGTGACCGTTACCTGTTCCTGTTCAGCGACCTGGTCAACCTTGCCCGCATACCCGCGGTCACCCCCGAGGCATATGAGGAAAATAGTCTTTGGGATCGCATTCCAGCGGACCCGTGTGACCAGATCACAATCGCGCATCATTTCAAGAACATCTTTAAAAAGAGAAGTAAGAATATTGAGAGCAAACTTAAATGCACAAATGCAGGTACCCCAGAAATGAATGTCGGTGAGCTCATGCGGGCAATCGCACTCTCAGGAAAGACTGAATCTGCCGCATCTTTTGCATTGGGCACCGCGCTGGCGGTAGGGTCAAAACCATGAGCATGGTGATTTCCGCCGCGGGTACGATCTTGATTCGCGACGGCGAAGTGCTGCTCGTTCACCGTCCACGCTATGACGACTGGTCTTTTCCCAAAGGAAAGACTGACGGTGCCGAGTTGCTGGCCCTCACCGCGATTCGGGAGTGTGAAGAGGAGACCGGTTTTCTCGCGGTGCTTGGTCCCAATCTTGGTATTGACCGTTACGAGACTTCCCAGGGAAAAAAGGAAGTTCACTACTGGCGCGCACATGTACTCGAGGATCTTGGCTTTGCCCCCGATGAAGAAGTCGACAAAATAGCCTGGATTCCCATCGACCAGGTCGCCCAGCATCTGTCGTATGCGCAGGATCTGGAATTCCTCGAGCGTGCGATCGCATTGCCACCCACCTCACCGCTGATCATTCTCCGACACGCGAAAGCCGTGAAGCGTTCAGACTTCACCGGGAAAGATGACAGCGATCGACCCCTGTCAGGACGTGGCCGGCGCCAATCAAAAATAATCACCGAAGTACTCGAGGGCTTTGGAGTGGAGCATGTCATTAGCTCACCCATGCGGCGCTGCCAAGAAACTGTGAAAAGATACGTCAAGCAACTTTCTGCTACACCTACTTTGGTCGACGCCATCAGTGAATGGGGATATGAGCAAAACCCCGAGGATCTTGATCCCGCTATCGAACTAGCGATGAATGACCCGGCACCAACAGTTTTATGCTCGCACCGACCAGTCCTCGATGCGATTTTAGACACGGTTGCCCGGTTGGGTGGAATCTCTACAACCGAGCGCACGGAGGGGATCTGGTCAACCAAACTCTCCCCAGGTTCTTTCGTTGTGGTGCACCGAGCTTTTCATCTTGAAGGGTCAGTCAACACGGTGAAAATTGTTGCAGCTGAACACCATGAAGTCCCTGGGAATCAAGAAATCTGATTGATTCGGGTAACTTTAGTTACATGCGAACAACCGCAACGGTCGTGACCGTAGCTATTTCTGCAATATTCACTCTGGCCGGCTGTTCAACCGGTACTTCGACAAACACGAATTACTCGACGCCCATTGCCCCCAGCACTAGCCCTTCAGCAAATACCTTAGACAACGCAATCGAGGCAACGCTCTCCCGTGGCACCGCTGTCCTGAGCATCACGATTGATTCAAACGATTCTCAAGTTACTGGATCTGGGACTACATCCTTGGGTAATAACCGTGGCGAAATTGCGTGGCTTGATCAGGCATCAAATGAATCGTGGACCGATTTGATTGATTCGAAGGGTACGTACACATTCGTGGATGGATCTTGGTTCCTCGCACCCGATGGCACCCAGACACCCACTTCAGGAAATATCTCTCCACTGTCACATTTGGGTAGCCTCACTTCCGAAAATAGTGACAAGCTCACGGGAACTCTCGCATTAACAATTGATTCGGGGATGAACCTCTCTGAAGAGGAAATCGTTGAACTCACCAAGATCTGTGACATGAATCTAGAAGTTGCGATAGCGCTCGATTCAACGGGTCTCATCAACTCCATTATTAAATCTTTTAACTGCGTTGGGAATGAGCGGGTGAGTGTGACTCAACTTGCCGACTTTGGTTCGCCAATCGATCTTTCAACCCCAGAAAATATGTTCGAAGTTGACCCAAATCAGTAACGAGCTACGTACCCAGTAGGTAAGCGGTCCCCTGTTGTGAATTAGCACCACTCACGCGCAGGACACACAGACCACTTCGCACCAGAGCCACCTGCGAACCCTTGATTGCGCAAATTCCACGGGATGAAGGGGCTATTCGGATCCGCGGTTTTACCCCGGATTGAGTTGTGACGCCGGCCCACCGTGCAACAAGTTGCTGCGAGACCTTTGCCGGTGCAGTTCGTACCCCGTTAACAACTATTGCTTCCATCGGCGTAGATGTCGCGCTCGATCCCAGACTATTAACCGCTTGCACAACGACCGATAACGCGGACCCAGCCTGTTGATCCGTGATCAGACACGGTGATGCAGCCGCTGCACAGACCGGAGTCAACTCGCCAGTTTGGCTCAGGAGGGAAACTTGGTAACCGCTAATGGCAAGACCACCGCTGTACGTTGGAACGCTCCAACTCACCAAAACCCGACCTTCTGGCCGAGAAGTAGCAGCAACGTTGACCGGCGGATTGGGGATTGATGTTTGTGGCGGAACGTATTGATTAATCCACGGTAGAAATGTCGTAATTCGAGCGTATATTCCAGGAAAGTTCGCCAGCGCGCAGTCATTTCCCACGCTTGTGAGTCCTGCCAAAACGGCCCCTGCTGCCGTACTCACGACGAGCGGGCCACCACTGTCACCCTGACAGGTGTCAACACCACCGCCGATTTTGCCAGCGCAGATTTTGTCAAAACTTGCGAATGAACTCCCATAGGAACCACACGTATTCTCGTTTGGTCCACCGAGTATCGAGACATTTGCCGCGGATAGAGAGTTGCTGAATCCACCGCCAAAACTCGTACTTCCCCAGCCAGAGATCTGAGCAATAGTTCCTGCAGCCGGCCACGTTGTGGGGTCTTGGGTCAAGGGCAGCGCAATCGGCTGCACGGTAGTTGAGAAAGTCAGCGGAGTCGCCAGTTGCAAAAGCGCTATATCGCCGTTAAATGTTGTCGAATTCCAAGATGGATTAATAGTGATTCCTGAGACCGCTAGGGCATTTTGATTTGATCGCGCACTCAGATCGGTAATTCCAACAAACGCTGAAATGTTACTTGGGGTTGAACCGGCTACACAGTGAGCAGCGGTCACCATCCAAGAAGTGCCAATAATTGAAGCACCACACAACGTTGGATTACTTGAATTTCGAATTGAAAGACTGGCCTGCCATGGAGTTGATGAAATCGCGATAGGCGCACCACCAACAATTCGAGGAGATACTCCCTGAACCGGAGCCATTAGCCCTAAAGCAACGATGAATGCCACCCCTGCAGCACATAGCGCTGTGATTCTTATACGCACTACGCGAATATACCTGCACACTGACAACGCGGATGACCGCCATGTGTCAATGTTTTGAGTGGCCTAGGCTCTCATCGTGCGAGTTGCCCTGTTGTCAAAGGAGTGGTCTCCCCAGATTTATGGTGGTGCGGGTGTTCACGTGGACTATTTGGTCCCAGCTTTGGCTGCGCACATTGCTGTGGACGTGCACGCATTCGGTGAAAACTTCCCTGACGCGAGCGCCCACCCGACACCACAATTTCTCACTGGTGCCAATCCCGTTCTGGAGACACTCGGGGTGAACCTTGACATGGTCAACATAATCTTCCAAAACCAGGTGGACCTTGTTCATTCTCATACGTGGTACACGAACTTTGCCGGTCAGTGCGCCGCACTGCTGCTCGACATCCCACTGGTGATCACCGC
>Ga0247834_1004077_pt1 | contig 18956 bp, 11 predicted proteins | sample LaCruzMarch2015__8_FD_187118 | JGI IMG/M metagenome (GOLD analysis project Ga0247834, IMG submission 187118) | Freshwater microbial communities from meromictic Lake La Cruz, Castile-La Mancha, Spain - LaCruzMarch2015_12m | ecosystem: Environmental > Aquatic > Freshwater > Lake | place: Spain...
ATCCTCCAGCATGCTGGCTCCTTACTTGGAGGCAGGATTATTACCAACCTCCGATGTAGAGATTTACCCCGTTTCTGGTAATCAATACCGGGCTTATACGCATGGCGGTGCCGTCCAAATTATAAACTCCGGGAGCATTACAGCCAACAACACGCTTTTTTATATCGTTTTTGACGGACCTACTTTAGAGTCTGCCTGTATGAATGCGGTCATTGACTTTAGAGGTTCTTATGGGCGTATTGCGGGTCCAGCATTTGATTGTTGTAAGCCGAATTTTGGTTCTTCGCAAACCGTTTATTGGGACGGAGGGGGAGATTGTATTCCAGGCGAGTGTCCAGAAGTGAAATTGATTGCCGCGCCCACCACGAATGCACAATCTTCATCTTGTAATAACGTGCTGGTATTCAATTTAAATGCGACCAATACCTCTGTTTCAACCCCGACACAAATTGCTTCCTTAACATGTGTGCTGGAAGTTAAGAAATCTGGAACCTTTACCCTGGATGCAACGAATTCATCTTCTTTGTTTTGTAATCCGTTTACTAATTGCGCCACGGTTACCGAGGTTTCGTCCACTTTATTGCGTATCGTGGTTGATATCCCTACTTTCAATAACTTTTTGGCGGGTGCAAATTACGGAGAAAAGAACTTTGCCGTACTTGCGCTCTCAACTACTACGGGCGGATGTATAGAATCGATTCGCTTTTTAGATGCCGTTATTTTAAAACAGGGCGCTTCCGATCAATGTTTGACCTCCACGGAATCACAATTTACAGAAAGCAATCCGGCAGATGATTTTTGCACTGGAAGTTTGAGTATTTCAGCTGAAACTGAAAACGGCGATGCAATACCAGACTGGGAATATTACCTAAATCGCTATACAGAAGGAAATTCAGATTTTCCAAACTGTTACCAACAAGGCAGCACTTCAGGCTCTTCTGTGGTGGCATGCCCTTGCCAGTTCAATAAAGTACAAAATGTGGCGCTTAGGAAAGTAGATAATCCATTGAACGGGGTTAGTACTTTCGATTTAGTTTTGATTTCAAGACATATTTTGGGAATTTCATCGCTTGTGGGCTATAAAATTCTTGCGGGAGATGCTAACATGAGTAACTCCATTTCTAACTTTGATATAGTTGAGTTTCGAAAGCAGATATTAGGAATTTATTCCAATTTGCCGCAATCTAGATCTTGGAGATTCATCGACAAGGATCTAAAATCCTCCATTATAAATTCAAACAATCCATATCCTCTTATTGGAACAAGTGTTTCTTACAATAATACGAACAGTTCAAATCCAATACCTAATGGATCTGGAGGTGCTTTCTATGTTGATGAAGAATTCGATGAATTTGCATTACCGACTACTTCCTTGCAAGACAACAAAGCTCAATTTGTAGGTTTTAAAGTAGGGGATGTGAATGGAAATGCAATTGCCAGTGTATCTGGCCAAAATGAAACCCGCTCAGCTACAACACTTCATTTCGGTACAAAAGCATTAACCGGAAAAGCGGGGCAACGTTTGGAAATACCGGTATTTACCACGGAACGCAGCGCAATCAATGCCTGGCAATTGGCCTTGCAATATGATCCGACGCAAATCGCTATTAAAAACATCAAATGGCCTACGGAATTGAAACAAGGCGCCTTACAGGATCGCGGATGGAATATACCAGTACCGGGCGAACTACGTGTATTATGGTTTGATGCCGTCGATACTCGGACATTTGACTTTGGAACACCTTTGTTTTACGTAGAAGTGGAATTATTACGCAACCTGGATAGGGGATTGAATACGTTCAAAATTCATCCAGAAAGTATACCTTCTGAGGTTTATGCAGCCAACGGAGAACCAACCTCTGTAGATTTGGAAATTTCAGAGATCGTACCATTGGTGCAATCCAAAATTCAGGACCTGGATGAAAAGCCAGTATTTGCTCTGAGTGTGTACCCTAACCCCAGCGCAAGCATATTCCGCCTGAATATTGAAGCCAATGTATCTGCTCAGGCGCACCTGAGTATTCAGGATGTACTTGGGAAGACCTGGTTTGGTAAATCGCTCGACTTAGTACCGGGCTTGAATCGAATCGGGTCAGAAGCACTACCCGCGTTGCCGCTTGGGCAATATGTAATCAGTTTACATACGCCCAATGGGGTGCAAAGCTTGCGTCTGATACGCAATTAAAGCCCCTTTTACCTCCGTGATAATCTGATTTTTAAGCAACGTCGTGCCTGTTTTTTATTTTTCAGGCGCGACGTTGCCTCTATTTTTAATACTATTCAACTACCGAACCTCATGCAAAAATTCGCTTTGATCATTATATTCTTTTTATGCGTTGCGATCCTTCCAGCGCAAAATAATCGCTTCTACGTAGATCCTACCGCTTTCGGACAAAACAATGGCCAAAACTGGTACGATGCCTTTACCAACCTGCACGATGCCCTGGCACTTGCCGTCAAAGGCGATGAAATATGGGTAGCACAGGGCATTTATCGCCCTTCCAGTAGTAATGACCGCGATGCCCATTTCGAATTGCTTTCGGGTGTGCGGCTGTTGGGCGGTTTTGCAGGAACCGAAATGGATGTAACCGAACGCAATATCGAGGCACATCCGAGTTTCCTGGATGGCGACATCGGCACGCTGGGCGACACTACCGATAACAGTTATAATTTGTTGTACCTGTATCGCCCCGATAGCACCACCTTCGTGGATGGATTTACTTTTAGATATGCTCTTGCAAACAAACCAGGGATTGCAAAAGGTTTACCGGGTGTATCCGGGTCCGCATTGTATATGATGGCGGTTGACGGTTCTGCTTATCCAACGATTCAAAATTGTACATTTTTATACAATACGTCGTTGTCTGATGGAGGTGCCGTCTACGTTAATGGATTTGGAACGGGCTCTGTTGCACCGTTCTTTAATCGTTGTAAATTTTTACACAATCAATCAAGAGAAGGAAGCGGAGGTGCTTATACGCGTTATGGTGGAAGCTGGGTGAATCAGAAAGTGGATATTAAAGAATGTCTATTTGAGGAAAACTACGCTTATTATTTTGGCGGTGGAATATTTTTTACTGATTCACCAAGAATGGACACTTTTGATATAATTGAAACTGTGGCAAAATCTAACTTTTGCAACGGGAAAGGTACTTTATCTGGAAATTTTTTCCATGTAGTTTTTGCAAGATCAGATGATCCTACGGTAATTCGACTTAAAGATTGTAGAATTGAAAATAATAAAGTGAACCTCTTAAATGCTGCGCTTGTTTCACAGATATACTTCTCTGAAATTGGAAATACGCTCTGGATTGTGGATTCTGTTGTTTTTAAAAACAATTCTACACCAATTGCAGGTGAATCATTTAGTTGGATAAATTATATTATAAAAAATACTGTATTTGAAAATGAAAAGAATGGAATTGGAAATAACATTTCACAAAGCTTAAAGGTTTCAGAATTTCCAACTATTCTAAAAAATGTCAAAATTTCTGATTGCGGGTCAATATTTTCTCCAACTGAGTGGTCGTTTTACTCAAAAAGCATGATCATAGACGGTCTTACACTTGAGAATAATGTTAAACTTTCAATTATTCTAAAATCATTGCAACATGAATCAAAGATAAAAGCCAGTAATATTTTGGCATTTAAAAATTCAAGTTGGAATTCTTTTTACCCAATATCAATTACAGGAAACGATTCAAACAACAACTCTACATTGGATATATATAATTTAAGTGCATTCGAAAATGGAATTTATTTAAATTCACCCAAAACCAGCATCCAAAATAGTATATTTCAAGCCAGTGACCCTAAATTGATCTACAAATTCATGCCCAATAATCCAGCCATCGTCAAAAACTGTATTATCACCCTTCCCGATACCATTTCCAACTTAAATTGGATACAAAGCAACAACCTATGGTCCACCGACCCCATGTTCGCTGCCCCCGATTCAGGCAATTTCCAACTCCAAGCCTGCTCACCGGCCATCAATGCAGGCATCAACGATGGCCAATTGAGTGCTACCGACCTGCTCGGACAACCGAGGGTGCAGTTTGGTGCCGTTGATATCGGAGCCATTGAGGCGGGGCCGCTCGCGTTTTATGCCCCCGCCGAAATTACACCCGCTTGTACCAGTACCTCGTCCAACGGCGCTATCAGTGTGGCTACCCTCGATTTGTGTGCACCCGCACTGTATACCTGGAGTACAGGCGCCTCCGGGGAAGACTTACCTGCTCAAGAGGGCCTGGCACCGGGTAACTACACGGTTACGGTAAGCGATACCAAAGGCCGCTCGGTGGTGCTGAGCCTGAATGTTCCGCTGGCCCTGGCCCCGCAAATAGGTATTGACAAACAAGCCCTCCAGTGCGGCGATACCATCGGCGGTCAGCTCGCAGCCGTAATAAATGGCAGTACCGGACCTTACCAATTCAATTGGGGTTTTAGCACCGATAGTCTGGTAACGGGGCTTGCAGCAGGCATTTACCAGGTAACCGTTACCGACCGCCTCGGCTGCACAGCTTCTGCATCAGCCGAAGTTGTGCGGGAAGGGGCCTTGAGTTTAACAGTCAATGTGGAGCCAATTTCCTGTTTCGGCAGCAACGATGGCGGGCTCACCATTTTGCCCGCCAATGGCAAAGCGCCTTTCACCTGGTTATGGGACGATGGCAGCAACACACCTACCCTTGCCCCCTTGGGCCCAGGCATTTACCAAGGTGTCCTAACCGATGCTTTTGACTGTAAAATTCAGTGGTATTTGCCGCTTACAGAACCGGGCTTATTACAATTGAGCGCACAAGTGGACCCCGCCAGCGGCCCACAAGTTGCAGATGGGCACATCCAATTGGATAGCATATCGGGCGGGACCATGCCCTACAGCGCTGGGTGGAGCAATGGCATGAATGGCCTGGAGATCAATGGTTTACTGCCAGGTATGTACACCTGCACGCTTACCGATGCAAACGGATGTGTAGCAACCCGAACTTTTCAGGTGCCTTTTACCAATGCGACAACCAGCCCTGGCCAGGAATCGGATTATACCATTTACCCCAACCCGAACAACGGTGCATTTACCCTGGAAGGCATCGGACAGGGTAAGATGCTGTTTGAAATATTCGATGCGAGCGGAAAAAGGGTGTGGGGACAAGATTACGCAGCAACACCGGGGAGCGCATTTACCCAACAAATTCGAACCAATTTGCCTGCCGGGGGGTATCATTGGAGTTTGAAAACCGGGCAAACGATTCGTAAAGGACTGTTATTCATTCAATAACCCCGCTCGCGCGCGGTTCTACCGCGTGTGTCGATCACTGGGGCTCTGCCCCATGGGTAGAACCCGAATGATCGACACACGCGGTAGAACCGCGCGCGAGCAAGGGTTATTGAAAACTACTGGCTTCTAATCCATTGAAAATCAATTTTTTATCCGACCGTCCTTCAAATCCATTTAAATCTGGGTGTAAAAGCCTTTAAAATGATCTTTTTGATCAAAAAAAATCCCGAATTTGGGCTTTCACCAAAATTCGGGATGATTCATGTAAAAAAAGTAGTAGCGCGAGGGAGGCTTGAACTCCCGACCTTGCGATTATGAATCGCACGCTCTAACCAACTGAGCTATCGCGCCAAAAAGGCTTTTTAAAAAGTGCCTCAAAAGCGGGTGCAAAGATACAACGACCTGTATCAATTATGCAAAAAAGTAAACAAACTTTTCACAATTATTCTAAAGAAAGTACACCCTTGATGCTGCCTGACTCTTTTTTGTGCAAATCAAAAATCATTACCCTGTTTTCTCCTTTACGCATAAAGGCCCCCGGGAGGTATAAATGCTTTTGCGGACCGCGGTTCCAGTAGCGCCCCAGGTTGTGGCCGTTTACCCAAACCACGCCTTTTTCCCAATCGCTCATATCTAAGTAGGTGTCGCCCAGGGTGGCCATGTAAAAGGAGCCTTTAAAAAAACGGCCGGGTTGGTTTACACCATAAACGGGTGCTAAATTGCCTGGTTTGAGGGTATTTAAGTAAGCGGTATCCATGGGTAACGAAAACATTTGCCAGTTTTTCAATTCCTGGCCATTCAAGGTTACCTGGCCGAGAATTCCTTTGGGATCGGTCATTTCCCTTCCATAATTGATACGCCCCATACCTTCTACAAAGATATCTAACTGTTTGGAGGGCAAATCGGTTTCCGGCAATGCGATCGTGTACTGATTCTTCGTGCGATCCAGGGTAGTTATATATTGGCCGTCTAAGTAAACTGTGGCATAATCATGCAAACCGGGCACTTCGATGGTTCCACGGGTTGGGCCGTCTAAGGCAGTACGATACAGGACGAATCCGAAGTTTTGACCGAGCGCTTCCATGGTTTTGGGCTGTTCCGATGCAATTGGCTGTGGTAAATGGTCAAAAACAGTACAAAACGGCGACAATTGAAAGGGCGCAAATTCCATTTTAATCACAGGTTTTGGAAGCGCGGGTAATTCCTGCTTTAAGGTTTGGGCCAATAAACGCCGAATTGCAAAATATTTGGGCGTGAGGGTCCCATCTTCCCGAATTGGTGCGTCGTAGTCGTAACTGGTTATATCTGGCTGATAGGTTACTGAAAAATTGGCCCCTGCATAAAAATCAAAGTTGGTGCCACCATGCAGGACGTATAAATTCCAGGATTTTTTGTTTTCAATCAACCAAGTCAAGTCTTTGAGCAACTCCAGGGTATCGGCGCGGGCCCAGGGTTCGCCCCAATGGGTAAGCCAACCCGGGTAATATTCGGCACAAAACGCGGGCACGTCAGGGCGGTATTTTTTCGCCGTGGCGAAATCGGCTGCATTGGCCCCCGGATCGAGTCCAACCACACAACCCGGAATACTGCCGTTGTTGAGCATGTCTTTGGATGGTCCATCGGAGGTGTTGAGGGGAATTTCGAGGCCATTGGCGCGCCAGGCATCGCGCAGTGCAAGCAGGTAGGGTGCGTCTTTGCCATAACTTCCGTATTCATTTTCCACCTGTACCATGATCACATTACCGCCGCGGGTAATTTGGTGGGGTAAAATGATTTCGGAGATTTGGTTGAGGTAATTGATGGCTGGTTGCAAAAAAGCAGGGTCAGCGGTGCGTACCCGAATATTGGGTTTGGCCAAAAGCCAGGCAGGTAACCCGCCAAAATCCCATTCCGCACAGGCGTAGGGGCCCGGGCGCAGGATCACGTAAAGACCGACGGATTTGGCTTCCCGAATAAAGGCAGCCAGGTCATTTTGGTCGCGGAAGTTCCATTTTCCCCGTTGTGGTTCCAGGGCATTCCAAAACACATAAGTTGCTACCGTATTGAGCCCCAATGCTTTAGCCTTCAAAAGGCGGTCGCGCCAATAAAGGCGGGGAATGCGTTGAAAGTGCATTTCCCCGCTCCATATCTGGAAAGGTTTTCCATCAAGCAGAAAACCGGTAGAATCGTATTGAAAGGTATGCTTTGCGTTTTGTGCTTGGCAAATGGGGGCCTGCAAAAAGCAGGCGCAAAGAAAAGTGAAAAGTAGAAAACGCATCAAACGGAACTTTGTGAAACTAATTTTTCACAAAGTTAAGCGAAACGGAATTGATACAATAACGCAATCCGGTAGGTTCCGGACCATCGTTAAACACGTGTCCCTGATGGCCGCCGCAGCGGGCGCACTCTACTTCTTCGCGCACCATGCCATATTTGGTATCGGTATTGATCTTAACATATTCAGGCTTAATGGGTTGGAAAAAAGAGGGCCAACCGGTACCCGATTCAAATTTGGCATCAGAACTGAACAAAGGCAGGCCGCAAGCAGCACAAACAAATGTACCTTTTTCATGGTTATTGACTAAATCGCCGGTAAAAGAGCGTTCGGTGCCTTCCTCGCGCAGCACATCGAATTCTTGCGCGGTAAGTTGCGATTTCCAGGCTTCTTTCGTTTTTACCACTTTTACCAATTGACCAGTTGGATCAAATTGAGCCGGCACAATGGTATCGGTGCTTACTTTAGATTGGGCGGAGGTAGTTGCATCTAAACCAGGAGCGACCACCTTGTTTGATTGGGGAGCATTGCAAGACATCAGCAGCATGCTGATTAATAGGTACTTCATGTTTTTTTATTTAGATAAAATGGTGGTTAGCGTCGTTTGCGCGGTTGATTCCACTCTTCCTTTTCGGCAAAGTTTACGATGCGTTTCATAAAATTGACCATGGAAAGAAATACCAGAAAACCGAACGTTACGACAAGATAAATCCAGCGGTAGGTGCCTGCATCGCGCAAATCAATGCCCGAAAACAACCAGGCCGCCAATCCACTACTAAACGCCAAAGCCAGGTAACTGTATACCGAATTGCCCCAATACTTGGCAAAGTTGTCGGCCCGAAGACTAAGCAGGCTGTTGAACAGCGCAAACAACAACAAAAAAGCCGACGAAATGGACCAAGGAAACAGGGGATCTTGCAAAAACAGATTGGTCACGGTGAGTATCCATGCGCACACCATTAAAAGAATACCCAAGGTAAAAACAAGCCCTGCCTGCACAATTGGCTTCGTAATATTTTGCTCAATAAGTTTCAACATGAACTTTTACTTTAATGGGTTATCAATTTAATATCACTGTATTGAACAAAATCAGCTACCGTATCATTACCCCTTTTCGATCAAGAAACGGAATTTCGGTAAAATGCATTTCATCCATACTGCCCGGCACAAACACGTATTTTTTATCGTACAAATAGTCATTGTAGGTAAAACTTACCCAAAATTCATTGGCAAGACTTAAAACGTCCTTTTGTACGGGTTCAATTTTTACAACTTCCAGCGGGCCAATTTCTTCCCAGAAATAGCGCATGGTGGAGGTACGGCGTTGTTCGCCTGCGATTTCACCGTAACCGCGCGAATTAACCAACACCCCTTGGATCGGTTCATCTTTTAGGTTGATCAAATAGGAATCCCAAAAGTAATCGTTGTCTTCTTCAGAAGGCAAACGCGGAACAACGGCAATGGCCAAGTCCTCCACTTTTAAAATCGGGATGTCTTTTTTCATGGCAAATCAATTATAAATTTTCTGTTTGTTCGGAGACAACACATTCAAAAACAGCACTGAAATGGTGCTTAATATGGTGTTTCACTTCCGAAAGATCGATGGTTTTGTTCAGTTCAATGGCCAGGGTTGTCACAGTTTTATCGGGATCTACAATGCCACAAGGTACGATATATTCAAAGTACTCGAGGGGGGTATTAATGTTAAAAGCCCAGCCATGGAGGGTTACCCAGCGACTTAAATGTACCCCAATGGCGCAAATTTTGCGTTGTTTTTTCCAAAAATCGGCATCCGGGTTTGCAATATTTCCTTTTGGTGCCCCTTGTACCCACACTCCGGTATAGTCTTTGATACGATATGCTTCAATGCCATATTCCGCTAACACCCGAATGATTACTTCTTCGATATTGCGCACATACCGGTGTACATCATTGAAAAAACGGTCGAGGTCGAGAATAGGGTATCCCACAATTTGCCCTGGTCCGTGAAACGTAATATCACCGCCCCGATTGATGGGAAAATACTGAATACCGCGCTCCTGTAATTGCGCTTCGGTGAGTAACAGGTGGTCGATGCTGCCACTTTTACCGAGGGTGTACACAGGCGGATGTTCAACCAACAACAGGTAATGCTTTTGTACCCAATCGCTCAACGGGATGTCCCGTGCACCCATTTTGCGCTCCACCAAACTACGGTGCAGCGCGGTTTGATAATCCCAGGCCGTTTGGTAATCCATCTGGCCTAAATCCTGAAAATAGGTTGTTTGCATGATTTTCATCAAAAAAGGGTTTAACAAAAACAATCCGAAGTTGTTTGAAAATTGTCAAAAACTACCGCTTTTTAGCATGTTTTAATACCATAATCACACCTTTATACACGTTTTCATTTTTTCACAAAATAAAATTCGGGAATAGCGTGTCCAATCCAAAAAGGGGGTCTACCTTTGCGACCCGTAACAATTCCAACGATACATGACTAAATACATATTTGTTACGGGCGGCGTGACCTCTTCGCTTGGCAAAGGCATTTTATGTGCTTCCCTTGCTAAATTACTTCAGGCACGCGGATTTTCCGTTACGATCCAGAAATTTGATCCCTATTTGAATGTCGACCCCGGCACGCTCAATCCGTATGAACATGGCGAATGCTATGTTACGGATGATGGCGCCGAGACCGACTTAGATTTGGGGCACTATGAGCGTTTTTTGAATACGCCAACCTCCCGCGCCAACAACGTGACGACCGGTTCGGTGTATCAAACCGTGATCAACCAAGAGCGTGAAGGCGCTTATTTGGGCAAAACCGTTCAAATTATTCCACACATTACCGACGAAATCAAACGCCGGATGCTGTTGCTGGGTCAAAGCGGTAATTACGATATTGTGATTACCGAATTGGGGGGCACCGTGGGCGATATTGAATCGTTGCCTTACGTGGAGTCGGTACGACAAGTGCGCTGGGAACTTGGAAAGGACAATTGCATCGTGATTCACCTCACGCTGGTTCCTTATTTGAAAGCGGCCAAAGAGCTCAAAACCAAACCGACGCAACATTCGGTGAAAGAACTGTTGAGCCTGGGCATCCAGCCGGACATCCTGGCTTGCCGAACCGAACATCCTTTGGGACAAGATTTGCGCCGTAAACTGGCCTTGTTTTGCAACGTAGAAATGTCTTCTGTCATTGAGGCCATGGATGCAGAAAGCATTTACGATGTGCCTTTGATGTTGTTGAAAGAGCGTTTGGACAGCGTGGTGATTTCGAAACTGCATTTGAATGACCGCCGCGAGCCCAATTTGAACACTTGGAAAAAGTTCTTAGGTAAGCTTAAAACGCCTTTGTATTCGGTTAAAATTGGCTTGATCGGAAAATACAATGAATTACCCGATGCGTATAAGTCTATTTATGAGTCTTTTGTGCATGCTGGCGCGATCAATGAATGCAAAGTAACGGTTGAGCCCATCCATGCCGAGCAATTAGAAGGCACCTATAAATCGGTAGGTGACACGTTGTCTGGCTTGAAAGGTATTTTGGTAGCGCCTGGTTTTGGTGAGCGGGGCATTGAAGGCAAATTGATGGCCATTCGGTATGCCCGTGAAAACAACATTCCGTTTTTTGGTATTTGCCTGGGCATGCAAACCGCCTGTGTCGAATTTGCGCGCAATGTACTCGGACTTAAAGATGCCGCTTCGACCGAGGTAGATAAACACACCAGCAATCCGGTGATCGACATGATGGAAGACCAAAAAGGCATGACCCAGAAAGGGGGAACCATGCGTTTGGGTGCTTACCCCTGTGAACTTAAAAAGAAGACCAAGGCTTTTGAAGCCTATAAAAATACAAGCATCAGCGAACGCCATCGCCACCGCTGGGAATTCAACAACGCCTACCTGGAACAATTCGAAAAAGCAGGCATGACCGCTACTGGCCTCAATCCGGATACTGGTTTGGTGGAAATCATGGAGTTAAAAGACCATAAATGGTTTGTGGGCGTGCAGTTTCACCCGGAACTAAAGAGTACGGTGGAGAATCCGCACCCGCTGTTTGTTTCTTTTGTGAAGGCTTGTATTTAGTTTTTTAAGATTTTGAGGAGGTGTCACCTCTGGCATTAACCGCCGGAGGTGTCACTTCTGACATTAGCCTTCCCCAATTTGTAACGATAATTCATCAGATGGCTTTAAGTTATCCAATGAGTATTTGTATTTTAAATATAAAAATTCACCCTAATCGACCGTTTTCAAAAACTTGCCGCTTGCCTTCTGGTGATCATCGCTGACCGTCAGAAAATACACGCCCTTAGATAAATCGTGAATGTCAATCTGAATGTTCGATTGACCTGATGTGGCAAATTCTTTTTCTATTTGCACGACACCCATCGAATTCAGGATTCGGACTAAGACCCGATTTCCTGTAAAGGCCGCACTTTCAAACGTGACATATTTTACGGCAGGATTGGGTCGGATTCGAAGCTCCGTGTTTTTGAACGGCTCCGGTTTGATGGCCGAAACAGCCGAACAAGTATCCGTGCTATGATCGCCTACCCATTTTGCAAAATATGTTACGGGTTTATTATCAATGGCTGTAAATCCACCTCCAACATATAAATTATCTTGCCAAAAGGCCATTGCAAAAACGCGGTTGTTAAAAATGCTGTTTCCACAACTACACCAGCGGTCGCCATCCCAGGATGCAATACAACTGGCCGGAATACCATCGCCAACGCAGGTAAAAATGCCCATCACATACAGTTTACCATCGTGAACTAGCATCCGGTGCAAAGTCGCATCCTGATCGCAAATTCCACCGCCTACATCTTTCCACTGATCTCCGTCCCAACGCATGATCTTATTGCCAATATTACCATCAACCGAACGGAATAAACCACATACATACAATTCATCCTTGAATACTACCATATCGTTTATCCCATGCCATATTCCGCCCTTGATTCCTTCGCCCACTGCACTCCATTTGGTACCGTCAAAACTGGCGATATCCAATATATAGCTGTTTCCTACTCCAAAAAGAAAGCCCCCGCCTAAATACAACTTGCCTTTATACCACGCAGATGCCTGTGCCAAGGGGTAATCACCGGGGTAAACCGGAAAGTCCAAACCGGTCCATGACGCGCCATTCCATTTGGCAATGCCATATTGGGGAATGGAGTCAATCGTAAGTTTGAATGCCCCAGAGATATATAAGTCGCCATTGTATTCAATAAATCCATTTGCGACTCCTCCTTGATTGAAACCACTTTGAAGCGGTTTCCAGGTTGTCCCATCCCATCGAGCAATTCCATTCACAACCGTTCCGCCGTTTATAGTATTATCAACCCACCCAACATATATCTCATCTTTGTACTGCTTGATGACCTTTATCGGCGTACAGTTATAAGGGCCACACCCATCTAGGGCTGTACCTAAAGTATGCAGTGCTCCTAAACTATCAATACGAACAATTCCGTTAAAAATCAGGCTTTTAAAGTATTTAAAAGAGCCTCCTACATATAGATCATTTCTTAAGGTGTCAACAAACAATGACTCAACTGGATATGATCCAAGGCCCGGATTACTGCCTGCTGGAATCCAGTTTTGGGAGAAGGTTAACCATGGTAAGCATACTGAAATGATTAAAAATATGTTTTTCATGGTATTTTTTAATTTTTAATCACGGTTTGCGTTCGTTGTTTCCCGTTTATTGTTAATGAAATGAAATAAATGCCGGATGCAACTGCGCTAAAATCGACATAGCATTTATTGCCGTCCATTTTTTCAAATTGAATTTCAGGTTGACGACCCAAAATATCAAAAACACGTAAGTTAAGCGAAGATAAATTGTTGATAGTCTCCGGTACTTCCAAAATTAACTGTGCGGTAAAAGGATTAGGGTAAACTAATATTTCATTATTCGATGATGCTTGTATCGTTGAAGTAGCCACGGCTTGGTCTAATCTAATTTTACTTACAAACCCGTCGTAGCTGCCACCGCCATATCCTATTTGGTAATAAGAGGCTGGAACTTCTTTCGAGAGTGGAATTTTTTTATTAAAATCTGTTGAATTTGTAATTGACCACCCTCCTATGACCACAAATGATTGCCCATAAGCATTACCTAATGCAATCTCTCGAGAACTTTCATCTTTTTCGCCACCCCAGTAAGTACAAAAATTATTGTTAAAATTCTTGTCTAATACCAACAAAAAACCGTCGGAAGGGGTATTGCTCAATCCCTTATTTATGTTAGGATGATAATAAACATTATTGGGAACATGATTTACAACAGGCAAGTTAGAACTTTTTGTAGTGCCGGTGACAATTAGGTTTTGGCCATCAAAAACGGTACAACCTCCATCAAAACCTGACTGACCGTTTAACTCTTCATATTGTTCGTCCTGGGATCCTCCAAAATAGGTGGTGTATTCTTGTATTCCGCTAGATGAGAACTTTGCAATAAATATATCGGAGCTACCATTATTACTACCATTGAAGAAGTGTGGAGGCCCTGAAATGTCCATAACAGGCAAGTCTGTACTTGTGGTTGATCCAACGATATAAAAGTCATTATTGCTTGGATCTATAGCCGATCCGAATATACCATCGTTCCCATTGCCGCCAAAATAAGTTGACCAAATCAATTGGCGGCTTTGATTAAATTTCATGATCCAACCATCTACATTATTATTAGAAGGCGCTGATTGAGAATATGCACCAGACTGTGTTACCGTCAGTGGGAGTTGGCTGTTATTACAATAGTTAGAAATGTTAGATTGGCCGACTAAATAAATATTATTTTGATTATCAATGGCTATTTCATTTGCTTTAAAGTAAGTGCCATTGCAAGTTAGTGGAGTGGCCCAAATTAATTCGTCTGTCTCGTTAAATTCAGCAATAAATATAGTGCCTTCAGATTGAGTATAAGGCGTACTACTAAGCGGCGGCGGATGAGGCAAAGTTGGAAAACGATTTGTTACACCAGCCTCCATAATACCAGTAATAACCAAATGGTTGTCTGACGAAAGTTTGGCAGCGGTTATACTTTCTTGGCGATCATGGTTGTTTTGTATACCACCATCTCCAAAAAAAGTAGCCCATTGTCTTGTACCATCCAGTTTTACCAATTTTACGATAAACCCTCGCCAGTCAAGACTTTGATTACCTGATGGGAAATAATCATCAAAATATGCATTTGCATTTTGTATATTTTGTTTCAAGGGAAAATCTCGAGCATCGGTCTTTCCCATAAAATAAATGCTACCACTGGGGGAATTGCCGGGGCCAAAACTATTAAAGTAGGGTCCTACAACAATTTCTAACCCAAATTCTGCCTTGGTAGGTAGGTTTGACGATGGATTTTCAGAACTTATGGAGCCTCCATAATAAGTTACCCATTTACGCACACCTTGGTAATCAAACCTGCCAGCAAAAGCATCATTTGATGGGAAGATCTGGCTTTGAATTGCATTGAAGATTGGGAAATTAGCACTAAAAGTAGTTCCTGTAAAATAGATGTCACCGTTTCCACTGTCAGGATTATTATTGTTATTATTTTCTACGTCCAAAGAAAACACCTCATCCCGATTGCTGGCTCCGTAATAGGTAGACCAATACGGGTCGATAAAATCACCTTGACCACGGTCACGGCCGGATTTAATAACTAAGGTTTTGGTAAGGTCATAGTTGCCGATTGTTATGCTAACTTTCCCATCAGATCCAATTAAATAGGACGGCGTCCATGATGCAGACGCTTCATTTCCTTCTGTACCTATTATAGATGCCGTCGGCTTAGGCAGTATAAGGTCTTCTAAAATGGTTTCTACTTTCAGGTCCCCATTTGATAAGATAGAAATCCCTGTTTGCCCAGAAAATTGAAGTTTTATGTCATTGGGATTACTTCCTGGTTGGCATATGAATCGGACAAAAAGCCCATCCGGCCCTTGTCCCATAAGCGCATCAATATTAGTGTAAATATTGGGGCGTAGCACCTTGTTATGAAGCGGTACCCTCTCACGACCTTCCGGTATGTGTCCCAAATAGTAGTTATTGACATAATCCTGCTCTTCTAAGCTGGCACAAATATTTATTCGGGAAGAAAGGTTAGAAGGAAATTCCAGATCAAGTCTGGTCATTGTATCTGTAGTTGAAGGTATTGTATCAATGTGTGAATAAACATAACTTATCTTATTATCAAACAAATATACGTTAGGATACATTTCACGCGTATAATATTTAATGTCCCCTTCTATAGCATTATTCGTGTTTAATACTTGCCCCCTGTTTTCAATAAATGGTCTATCCACGAATTTGTTCTGAGGCTGGATAAGGGTATGGCTGTTGTATTGAATTGTTAAAACTTTGCTTGAAGTCCCCGAATCAACACCTAAACCATTTCCTATACTTGGACCTGAAACGATAAAATTATTAGTATTGTCCGTTGTAACGTATTGAATTTCGTCATCTTGATTATAAATACCATTGTATGCTTCAGACCAGAGAAGAGTGCCGTTACCATACAACGCGGTAAAGAAATCTTTGTTTCCTTTTCGAGTAATATATCCTCCGGTAAAGACATCACCATTTGAAGTAAGTGCTAATCCGGCGAATTCATCATCACCCTCCGAGCTATTATATGTTTGTGCAAAAGATAGCGTACCGGACGAGGTGTATTTCAATAAAAGGCCGTTTTTATCAGAATTTGTTGTGAAACCAGTCACATATACATTACCGGATGCATCTACAGCGATTCCTCGCCCTACATCATCTTTATTCGTAGCACTGTTCCAAGAAGCTGTCCATAAAATATTGAGTTGCGGATCAAGTTTGACGGTTTTTACATCCGAACCGTGAGAAGTCGTACCCATCGCACCTGTAATATATATATTACCTGCAGCATCCAATGTGGCGGCATTAGCTCTCTCAATTGAGGTACCACCTTGGTTTGTAACACTAGAGCCTAATAAACTACCGTCACTTTGGTTAAACCTGCAAGCAAAGTATTCCCAGGTTGAAACACTGGTTTGTGCAAAACCAGTTACGATTACATTAGTCCCTTGCAAAAATATGGTACCACCAGCATCAATTAGAGAAGAACCGTCGAACGTATTAACCCATTTAGTTGTACCAGAGCTATTATATCCGAGAATAACTGCATTCATATTAAAAGTGCTTTGCATGATTCCCCCAGTGACAAATATATCACCATTAGAAGCACATACCACAGCAGTACCAAAATCATAAGAATTGGCGGTTCCATTTCGCAATTGATGCCAAAGTTTTGAACCGGCGTTATTATATTTGACAACAAAAATATCATAATTATTCGAAGTCCCATTGTAAGCAGAGCCTGTTACAATGATATTTCCAGAAGCATCCAACGCAATGCCTCCAACAAATACTTGACCTGCCACATCTACCGTAAATTGAGTGCTCCATGCTTGCGTACCTTTGCTATTGTATTTGGTTAAAATCATACTATGGGTGCCGTTAGTATTTAGTGTCGAACCTGCAACATAACTTTCACCAGTACTATTTGTAGTTGAAACAATATGATTGATAAAACCAGATTCCAAAGTAGATCCAGTTTGGATCCAAGCTTTGTAAAAAAAAGTCTGAGCCTGTATCGGAAGAAAATCCAATAAAACAAACAAAAATATTGAAACAATTTGTCTTCTTTGTGAAAACGCAAACAATTGTAGAATGTTTAGATTGATTAATGAGTGTTTCATTAAGCTAATGTTTTTTGTTGAACATTTTTTTTGTAAAGGTATTGTCTTGTATACCTTCTAATTTGTGGCGTTTTGGGAATAACTAAGGCATTTTGTTCAGAAAATGGATTTCCTAGCACGGAATATATTTGTTCTATGTCTTTAGGAGATATTCTTTTCGCTTTAGGAAGCACAATCAGGGCAGTGACCAGTTTCTTAGCAAAAGTTTTTCGATCAATACCATATTCATTTGCCAATTGTAATCGAGTTTTGAATTCCATTTACCTTTTTTAAAGAGTTAATGTTTTGAGTGATTTAATTGTAAGTAAAATACACACAATTACCTTCGACTGCGGTGCCAACTGAGCGATAGTGGCAACGGTCTGAAAAACTGACTGTACATTTTTGATTGTATATTCATTTGTATCTCCATCATATTTTGGGAAAAGAACAACTTCAATTAAAATGATGACTTTTTAAAATTTTAAGAAAAATTTAACATATTTTGTAAACTTTTTCTTAATTATTTAAATTTAGTCGTGAGTAAAGATCCTTACATTTTCTGGTGATTTCAGATCCAACCACAAAATGAAAATCTCATCAATTGTGGTTACATTGTACAAAAATGAATCATAACATACTTTCCTCTTGAAGAATTTTCATTTCCCTACAAATATACAGTCGTTTTAAAATATAAAAAAAGGACAGATTTACTAAATTCATGAAGGGCAGTTTAACTCCAACATTAACCTCCCGAGGTGGTAAACCTGATATCCCCCCCTCAGATGACACCTCCAGCATTAACCACCCGAGGCGTCATCTCCAACATCTTGCTTTTTAAAAGTTTTTTTGTGTCACTGCCGCAGGTAACACCCCAGCATCAACGACCATCAGCGAACGCCATCGCCACCGCTGGGAATTCAACAACGCCTACCTGGAACAATTCGAAAAAGCAGGCATGACCGCTACTGGCCTCAATCCGGATACTGGTTTGGTGGAAATCATGGAGTTAAAAGACCATAAATGGTTTGTGGGCGTGCAGTTTCACCCGGAACTAAAGAGTACGGTGGAGAATCCGCACCCGCTGTTTGTTTCTTTTGTGAAGGCTTGTATTTAAACTTTGTTTTATTGGGGCATGTAACACCTTGGAAGATGACCTTCTGAGGTGTTATTTTTTTGGGCCGTTTGAGGTGTCACCTTCCGAGGTGTCACCTTCCGAGGTGTCACCTTCCGAGGTGTCACCTTCCGAGGTGTCATCTCCAAGGTTTACCTCGCGAGGTGACACCTCCGACATCAACCTTTCGAGGTGTCACCTCCGACATCAGCCTCCCGAGGTGACACCTCTAGCAACAGCCTCCCGAGATGACACCTCCAACATCAAACTCCCGAGGTGTCACCTCCAGCAACAACCTCCCGAGGTGTCACCTTCAACATCAACCTCCCGAGGTGTCACCTCCAGCAACAACCTCCCGAGGTGTCACCTCCAGCAACAACCTCCCGAGGTGTCACCTCCAGCAACAACCTCCCGAGGTGTCACCTCCAGCAACAACCTCCCGAGGTGTCACCTCCAACATCAACCTCCCGAGGTGTCACCTCCAGCAACAACCTCCCGAGGTGTCACCTTCAGCATCAACCTCACCAGGTGTCACCTCCAGCAACAACCTCTCCAGGTGTCACCTCCGACATCAACCTTTCGAGGTGTCACCTCCGGCTTAGACCCAAAATCCGT
>Ga0247834_1004081_pt1 | contig 18934 bp, 21 predicted proteins | sample LaCruzMarch2015__8_FD_187118 | JGI IMG/M metagenome (GOLD analysis project Ga0247834, IMG submission 187118) | Freshwater microbial communities from meromictic Lake La Cruz, Castile-La Mancha, Spain - LaCruzMarch2015_12m | ecosystem: Environmental > Aquatic > Freshwater > Lake | place: Spain...
GATTAAATGATCCAACAGGTATTAAAGAGTACGGGCAGTTAGCACTTGGAACTGCCGAGATGATTGAAGATAGACGCCGCCAGTGGTGGTTGCACTACTTCCTAGCAGTAGCAATGCGTTTACAAGGTGAATTAGAGGAAGGAATTTCTCACCTTGATACTGGTCGAAACTTAGCTCTAACTCATGGCTTTGAAGAGTTCGCATACTTAGTCAAGGTTGATCAAGAGTTAGTAAAAATATATCTGAGGCAAGGAATGACTCAGAAAGCTGAAGAGATTGAGCGACGAGCTAAAACCGTCGCCGATATTCTAGAAGCTGCATAGGTCTTTTTTTAAGAGAAGCCTGTCTTGTCAGTGCCTGCCTACCTTCGGTAGGCGGGCACTGCAGATAATAAAACGGTCATAAGAAATTAGCGGAAGGTTAAAAATGGGTTCATTAATCCTTACTGGAATATCACATGGAAAACATCAATTCTCGCTCACCTATCCCTTGGTTGAAGGGGAAGTCATTTGTATGGCGTATTGCAAATGCGGCTATGAGGTTGAAATCATCAACTTTAGAAATTACGGTGGTACTAAAGATCTACAAATGAAATGGGAGAAACATATTGGGACTTGGAAGGGGTGGTGAAATTGAAATGCTATTATTGGGTTTCTAGTGCTTTAAAAACTAGTATCCAAACAAGTGCACGCTATCGACATCAATTGCTGAAATTTGCTCGTTGAAAAATGTCTCAATTCTGTTCTTAACAGAAGGGAAGATTTTGGCTTCATTTTGGTTTTTAGAAACTCTGATGTTTGGTACCAAGAGAAATAGATGATTTGCTTCCTTGCAGATATGAGTTTTCCAAATGTCCAACAGATCCATATTGTTGGCAATAGTCTTACCCCGCTCTACCTCAAACAAAATGCCACCTTTAGATAGCGGCTTGTAGTAATCAGGGCGTAGCCCTGCAACTTTGTACTCACTGAAAAGTAATTTTTTCTCTGAAGTAAACCCAAGCTCTAGCATCTCCGAAAGGATAGCTTTTTGGATCGAATGGCTCGATGCACCAAAAACATGGGCATCGTCAATGGCCTTAACAACAGATTTTTTATTGAGGATTTCAAGCACTGCATCTGAGAGTCTTTTGACCTCTTTTAGATCAGAGGTCGATGAAAGATCTACTCGGGATAATAAATGAAAGTTAACCAAGAGTAATCTCCTAGAGGGGTAGGTGGTTACTCTAAGTGATTATTCCTGACTTGTATAGCAACCGAATATTAACAGTGAATTTCTCCTAGGCTTCCAAATGTCAATTTTATGCATTTAGGTATGTGTGAAACGACATTTAGGTAGTGTTTAGACCCATTGGTTTGCTAACTCTTAGTCTTCGAATCATTTGTTCTAGTAAAGTACTGCCTAAGAAAACTTTATACTTTCTTACGAGTTGATTTCTTTCTCACTCTGCGGGAAGATTTTTTCTTTCTCACCTTTTTAACAGCACGCTTACCTCGCTCGGTAGGTCGTGGCGTGGTAACTCTTAAGTCTCTTTCGAGAGCAGTCCAATTCCATAGCGCTGCAGCTTCTTTTGCTAAGGATTCCGATCTCTTGACCACAGCTGCTTGATTCCAAGTTACTGACTTCAATAAATCTTTCGTTAATTCCGTCAGGTGGCCTGTATTTTCTTCATATTGCACCTTTTTATCTTTAAATTCCGTATTCTTTGCACTTCGATTGAGAGACTTGGTTAATAGAGTTTGATTTCCTAAGCGATAAATAATAGACCGATAGCTCGATTCTCCCGCCATAATTCTTCTCCAGTCATGGGAATCGTCAGGGGTTTTTGGTGCAATATGCTCCACATCAAGTTTATCTGGACCAGCAAGTACCCACACTTCATTATCTATTCTAGAGTTTTCAATTTTTCTTAGTATGTATCGAACAAACTTACTAGACTTAAGGGAGCGACCCGCAAGTTCAGTCTTAAATTCTTGATCTGCAGGTAAACTCTGTTTCAGATGAGCAAGGGCTTCATCTAATACTTCTTGGTCTTCTTTTGTGCTATCCAATAGCTTGATTGCAGCTTCGCGCCATATATTCTCAAGATCCTGGGCATTCTTTCCTGTAATTAGCCATCTGAAAGAAAGTACTTCAGCTGCCCTGCAAACCTGGGCCAATTTTTGGTAATGCTCTTTTGTTTCCCAACTAGCAAATCGCTTTAAAGCAGCTAATAGGAATACTGCCTGAGTTGCTTGATTTAGGTCACTTAGATCATCAAAAAGTGAATTTAGTTGAATCTTGTACTGTCCTTGAAAAGATTCCGTTCTTTCGATCAAAGCATAAAGATCAGAGTAGTCAGATAACTCCTGAATAAACTGTTTGATTTTTACTGACGTTCCATATTGTTTCTCAATTTCTTTGCTAATGGTTTCTTTCTGAATCTTTTTTTGCAACTTTAGAATTAAGAAATATCTCAAAAACGAATCTAGCTTCTTATAAGTAACTTTTTCAGCGATGTTATCCCAATCGGCCAATATCTTTACTAATGCGGCTGAGAGATTAGCCGTAGCCGGCTCTTTCATAGACTGAAATATTAAGTTTTTTACTAAGTCACCTTGAGTCAGATCTAGTCCTCTATTATTTAGTGTATCAAATAGAATAAATGCATTATCTATTTCAACCGCATCAATGCGCAAGATTAATACGTCATTTAAAAGTATTTCTTCAAATTTTTCAGTCTGATCCTTACTCAGAACACCTATCTTTCCTCGAAAGAATATGTATGCCTTGAATAACTCTTCCGCATAGTCCATATCTTGTGAGGGAACATCTGAAATTCGAACAATATTTTTGCGTTTTTCGTCTGAAATCTCCCGCTGTACGTAGTCAAAAAAAGTATCTCTAATGTGCCAATTAGGTACAAACGTTTTTGCATACGCAGGAGGTCCAGAAACTAGAAGTGATTGGCAAGTGTCCTCATACGGTTTCGGGCCTGCTGGGGTGTGACGTTTTCCTGGATCAAGCTGTACCCAATGATCACGTAATAAGGAGATCATCATCTGAATAGTTGTAAGGCGTTGTTGCCCGTCAATAACGAGATAATTCTTCTGATTCTTTTCGCCATGGCGAATGACAACCATGGGTCCTATGAAATGCGCTTTTACCTGATCTTCTACTAAGTTCTCTATATCGCCCCACAAATCTTCGCATTGCTCTTTAGTCCATGAGTAATCTCGTTGAAAGGCCGGAACTTCATATGTAGCAGTCTGAAAGAGTTCCGTTATGTTTAAGGATTCCGCTTTAAATCGGTCTTCGGCCGTAAGTGCCACAAATTCTCCATCCGTCGAAATCCTTGCTCGAGTTTAGATCTTCTGGATCCTCAGATCAAGATACTCTAATTTTTAGGATCTAGGATCACGGTTTTGAGGTCAAAATCAAATAATAAATTGAACCTGGAATTGGTTGTAAAGTCATGATTTTGAAGTGCGTGAGTAAAGATGCTTTGAAATCCCATCCAAAAACCTTCCTTGCTTAGTCTGATCAATTGCTTACTATCCATTGATCCACAAATACAACTAGGAGTAAAAATTGAATCCCTAAAAATGTCTTTAATTTCCCTGCTGGGTAAAATAACTCCAGATGCATATGTATTCAAGTTTGGTTTAAGAGTGAACAAAACATTACTCCCTTGAAATTCGATTTGAAAATCCACCGCAGTATCTTGAGCAAGAGCTAACTCGGCATGAGTAGAAACTTGTTGATTGCTTGGATTTTTGCCAATCAATGAATACACACCATTGGCGTGAGGACGGATAAAGGAACTTGAGCCACAATATGCAGTAATACTTCCAAGATTAATCCTAGATTCGATTCCATATTTAGTGATCTCAACGCGATGCAAAAGTCCATTTGGTGATGAATTAAAAATCTCAATTAGCCAAAGGTCAGATTCACTTAACTCAGTTTGATATAGTTGTGTCTTTTTAAAGTTCTCTAATGTTGGTGGCCTTCCACATAACGAATGAATAATATCAATGTAGTTGCTTTCCAAACCTGACATTGCATCATTTCGCATTGAAGCAAATCGACGCACTCCCACAAGAATTTCGTGTGCAGGCAAACTTTCTAGAACCAACAGTTGTTTATAAACTGAAGATTCAAATGTAGAAACTAATTTTTCTGTTCTTGCCAAAACTAATGTATCACTCATGACTGATCGAGAATATTTGTCATTAATAATTTCAAGAGTTTTTTCTAAGGTTAATTCCATATCTTTTGCCGCATAAGTTGCATCTATAAATCCCATTTTGCTTCGGTATTTTGAAATCTTCCCGACCGCAACATCGTCCAAGGCTGCCTGCGCATCCCAATTCAAGAGTTGACTCCTAAAACCGTTCCATTCGGTCGAATCCGACAAAAGTTCCATAATCCCTTTGCACTGATCTATATCCAGGTATTCTTCACGTGTAAGAGATTGAATCGCGCAAGTTTCTTTAAAATCTTCCAGAGAATTAGAAGCCAAAGCTACATCGCTTAGTGATTTTGCAAAGCGTAGGTCTCCAGTAATTTGGATGTTTGGATTTTCGTACTTTTTTGTGATTTGACGAATTCGCTCCCTAGTCAGTCCATAATTTCTACCTATTGAATCTAAAGTTTGTGGATTTGACGTGAACCAAGTTGCGCGTGCAGAAACTACTGCTTTGTCACGCTCAGACATTGGAAACTCTGCATCGAGTCGGTCTAATATTGCTTCCGCAAGATCTTCGAGGTTCGAAGCTTTGCGGATTAAGTCATCATAAATTTCAATTTTATTAATGTAAATAGTGCCAACAAATTTTTCAGAATCATCAATTGCGGGGAGTTCAGGGTAATTCTTATTTAAAACTAATTTCTGGATCTCTTCAATTGCTAGTTGCACGTATTTGTAATCAAGGTATTTTATTGCTTTCACATCAGCTAAATCTATGAACCGCAGGTGATGTATAGCGAATCCCCTGGAGAAATCTTGCTCCTCGTCAAATGCGAATTGGAAAAGTATTTCCATGGTTTTCTTCGAATTTGCTGTTAACCATTGCCAAGGAATTAGGTAGCGGTTTCCAAGTGGAGAATCAATAAAGTCTCCTATCGTTGCACTCACTCCGTTTCCAACAAAATGATCTGCAGAAGCTGAATAAATCGAGGAATAAATTCTTGCTGCCTTGCAAATGCGCTTGAAGTGTCGGTAAATCTCTCAGGATGCTTTGCTGCTTCTCGTTCAACCGCATAAATAGCAAGCTGTTGAGCAACTATTTCACCGATAGTAGCGTGAGCCTCAGGTGATTGATCATTTATAAATCCTTGCTCAGCACCCAAGTGCTTACCGAATACTCGCTGAAGAGAAGTGTGTCGACCATATATTTTGACAAAGAGGCGCCCATCATCTTCTCTCATATCCACCCGGCGAGGTGGATTCTCATTTCCAACAACTTCGGTGTGAATCTTGGGATACTTACTTTGCCCTGGTTCGATAACTTGAACTTCACAAGTATCTACTTTTCCGGCTAGCGATGCAGTGATGGTAGAAGTTCCTAATTCGGAGCCAGCAGAGGCAATTACTACTGATTGTGCAATCATCCCTGTTGCACTTGCCGATAACTTAACTCGAGAATTAACAGATACATATCCGTTATCTGAGCTTAATTCAACAATTTCTCCTACAAATTCGATTGGTGCAGTTACCAATAGTTTACGTTTTCGCGTAGGGGCAATCGTGGCTTTTCTATTTTGGAAGGAAATTTGGTCTGGAATAACTTCCACAGCAGGAAGTATCTTTGCTCCAATTATTTCACAATTTGCGTTAAATTCTCCAATAACTGCATTGATAGATGCTAATCCGACATCCTCTCCAAAAACTTGTATAGCAGTCTGCTTAACTGGCAACCTAGGATGTTCATTCCAAATCAACTTTGATGGATCATGATTTTTTAGAGAAATTACTTTCTTGCTTTGACTTAGAGTAAACAGAATTTGAGAGACATCAAGATTCTTTGGGGCGCGAATGGTCAAACTAGGAGTATCGCCCACAGCAACTATTTTTCTAGGAGGAATAAACTGTAAGTCTTGAGAATCTTCGTCTGGATTATTCTCAGTGGGAATATCTCCAAGATCGGTTTCATCTAGTAAATCTTGAAGGGCTTTTCCTAGAGCCTGTTCTAATGCATCAAGGCGTTTTCGAAGCGCTTGACCTTCTTTTTTGTTTGCACCCTCTTCATCCGCAGCCTCATCAAAAATTGGTTTTAAATGACCGCTAACCGCACCGGCAAGTGCCCGGTAAAAAGGATGGTTTCGAACTAAGCCATCACGTTGTCTACTAACCACTCGTGTTGGATTTTTAGGGTCAGGATCTACATCTTTATCTATTGCGCGCGCCAAGTCATGAATCTCAGGTGCATCTAACCTGCCGCTGAACCAACCAGATTCAGGTCTTCCATCCAACATGAGGAATCCATTCTCATATGCTGCTCCTCGACCAGAAATTACTAAGCCCTGCTTCGAATAGGGTGATAAGTTTCCCGTTTGTTTCTCAGAGAATTTGAAGACTTCCAATTTGGCATTCATCTTGTAACCAGGTACAGGAAACTCAATTTCGAGAATTTTTTCTCCTGATGGCTCCAACCCTGTTAACTTTTTTTCTGCTTTTGAACGAGAATCCGAAATCACTACAGAATTTCGATTAATTAAATCACGCAATTGGACGTGAGACTCCAATTTTTCGATTAGATCTGAGGGGGATGGAATTTTGTATTCCTTTGAAATATAGAGCTCTGCTGTTAATCCTGTTTCGCCATTCTTTAATCTGAGCTCACTTAAATGTATGCCCGCAGGCGGAATGTCAATCGCATTTCTTTCCCATTTTGATTCCTTTGGAAGAATCTGCAATTCTGAGTATTTGCCTGCATGGATGGAATGGAATCGTGCCTTACCAAACACTGCTACATCTTTTGCGCCTCTGCCAAAGAGTCCACGAGTGCCTTGATCTGCCGCAAATTTTAGATTTTCATCGCCAAGATTTGAAAATGCTTTCTTTAGCCCTTCAGCGGATAATCCGCCTGCTTTATCATGAACTGAAATTTTCCATTCAAAGGGTCCCTCAGCTTGCATAACGTGAATAAAAATCTCTCCGCCTTTTCCATTGTATGCATCATCCGCATTAGTAATCAGTTCAATAAGTGCTCGTAAGATGTCACCTCGCATCGCATCTTGGGCATCTTGCAAGAATCCTCGAGGGGTATAAACCAATTTTCCTTGATCTTTATCGGTCATTGCTTTTATCTCCTTTAATCACCTTGAAATCGACAACTCTTGCAAATTCGGCTAGTTCCTTGTCGTCTAAGACTTCTGCTGCGCGTTTGAGATCAAGAATTCTAGATCTCCAAGTTTCTTGAGGGCTGGTTGCAGTGCATCTAAGAAGAGCGGCCAAATCAGCTATATCTAGCAAAGTCGGATCACTCTGAAATAATTGCCAAGAACCACTTTCTTTAATCGATTGCCGAGTTCGTTCATACATATTTGTGTTTGCTGAAGCAGCAACTGTTTGTTTTGAATACACTCGTTCCAAAATCTCTTTATAAGCTTCAATCCACCTTATTCCCTCAATAGTTAAGCGGCGCGAATACTGGTGAGGTCTATGAATTAATCCAACATGCGTAGATGCCTCTACGGATTGAAGCGCTTTCGAAGTTTTCTTGTAATCTGGTAATTGGGGCTGTGTCCGCCATCCAAGTCGGGCAGGGGCCATTTCAAAGCATTTCAAATAAATATCTTCGACATCTATATCACGATCTGCGCCACCCAAAACGTAAATAGCCCACAGAAATACATCTTGGTTGTTGGCTGTATCGCTTGGCGGGATTGTTCGAATTTGGATGTTTTGGTTACTCATAGTTATACCTGCCATCGCTTGGTGACAATTGGTGAGAATTTCTATTCCGCTCAGTGCCCGAAACTCTATATGTTTGGTTTTGATTAACCCACCAATAGCACATTGATAAAGCTTAATATCTGATTGATTCATTTACTAGATTCATCATGAAAGAAAATTTCTCAATTGTTCAAATACACCCTGCTTTTCATCATTTGTAACCTGCAAAGCCTGTAAGTTGACGGTCCAACCACGGATTTGTACGCCTGAAGGTCCCCAGCCGCTGAAAAATTCAGAGGTTCGACTTGCACCACCGGAGGTATATGAAAATTCTGTAACAGTGCCAAAATGAAAGTCACTTAAAGAAAACACTGATTCTTTAGTTTGCGCTCCATTAAGGAGTAATAACTCTATTGGTGACTTTGCAATTTGCCACCTTAAGAAGTCTGCCTCACCCAATAACAAATTCTTTTGCTGAGTCTGTGTAAGCTCACTAAAAACTGGATCAGTAGCCCATGGACTTAAGTCAAGATGGCAAGCTGTTGAGTCCTTATAACTGACAGAAAGTGGTTCCAAAACCACTTCAAGATCACCAAACCACTTCCAATATGCGTTTGGAGAAAGGAAATAATCACGACATCCCGCCCAAATTTGCTCAGCTCCTTTTTCGCCTAAATCATACTGAGCAGTGTCATCATCCAATGGATCAGTTGACAAGATTCCAACTGTTTCAAGATCAGTTAATCTCTTTTTATCCGCAGGAAAAAGTCCATTGCAGGTAGCATTTTTAGACTTATCAGAAAATTCTGCCAAACTAGGATTGATTCCAATTGTTGCAACCCTAGATTTTGTAAAATCTCCAAATGAAACCACTGGCGTGGATCCTGATAGAACTCCACACTCTGTAGGCGGACTCATAAATTCAATTTTATTTTTCACAAAATTAATTAATTGCTCAGGTTGATAACCGCTACTTATTTTCAAGGTTTTCCTTTCATTTGTCTGCTAAAACCTAGGGAGCATATTTACTACTCCCCAGGTAAACTATTTTGAGTTTTACTTAGATATACCTTCACCGCTGATTATGGTTTCATTACCGGTAGCAAGATCACGAACTACAACCTTGACGGTGTAATCACGACCTACTCCAAGTGAACCCACATTAAGTGTTTGTGCTGTGCCATCTGTGCCAATTGCAGTAGTTGAACCTGATCTGTTATCAACAACATAGAGACTGACTCGGGTTTGATCTGAGTTGAAGTTTGGAATAGCAGGTACTGAGATTGCAACAGATAGGTGTCCTGAAGCATCAACAACGCGAGAGGAGACAGATGGGGCAGAGATGCTCGCCCTATCTTGTGATTCACTTCTGGCAGCTACTGGCGCTGGTGCATCTGAAGCAACTGTTGCTACTACTGGATTAGAAATCACTGTCTCAGTATTTGTTAAATTATCTCGAATAACTGTAACCACTGTGACGTTTTGATCAGCTGGTAGCTCATTAACAGTTACCGTGCTTTGTCCTGGTGCCAGGCCTATTGAAGTTACTGATCTACCATCTGTGATCGTTTGAACAGATACCGATGATGTTGCTGGAATATTGCTAACGCCAGGAACCTCAATAGTCATCGAGACAGATTGGTTTGGATTTATTACCTGAGTAGTAACAACCGGTGCGTTATCTTGCGCTACCGCAGCCATTTCAGGTTCAAGGGCAAGTGCAATTGTTGAAATCTCAGTAATGCCATAACTTGGAGTAACTTTCACTTCAGGTGCAACATAAACTGAAACGATCGCACCTTGGGTGATTGGCTTAAGTCTGGTTATGCCCTTGGCATCCACATACTTAACACCAGCATTTGCGGGCAGCTTTACGATGATTCCATAATTATCTATAACTCTATTGGGTGAATATCCATCCCAAGTTACGATTTTATCTACAACGCCATCAATAATAACTGCATACTTAGCTTTAGCACTTGGCTTTTCGGTAAGCCCAGACATTTGAGGAGTTGATGTAATTGCATCTAGCGTAATTGCAAAGTAACCATTAGCTCTGATTTGTAGTAAATCCTCAGATTGCATTCTGGACATAGTGGCAGCTGCATCATTATCTATTGCCCAATCTGCAGATGCTGGGGTGGCAATTAAAGCAAGCAAGGCTGTAACTGCAGAAGTAATTATCTTTTTAGTTCTCATAAGTTCCTCTCGAACTCTTGTTTATTTTAGACTTTTTGATTTTATCCATGACTAATTGTGGTGATATATCAAATGAATCGGAAGAGCGAAGCCCGTAAACATCACGGAAAGTTTTGGCAAAAAGCTGTGCTAAAACCTCTGGCGCTGCATCCTCAGCGTGTAGGAATTGAAAGTAGTTTGGTGAGCCCTCATCATCTGTGAGCTGCCAACCTAGTTCCAATAAGGTGTGATGAGCATCAGGAGATAGTCCAGGTGTTAGAAACCTACTGCTGACTGCCTCGATTGTCATTGCACCATCATCTTCATAGCAGATTTGGATATATGGATGACCATCCTCATACCGATCAGATTGAGCATCAATTATTAAAATATCATCAGCTGTTTTAACTGCAGCGGCAAATAATTTAGTAATTTCAAGCCAGCCTGCTGCTTCTGCAACAGCTGTATCAGGGACACCTAAGATATCTTCTAGAAGATCTTCTACCTTATCTAGCTTCATTATTACTCCTTGCTTGCTTATCTTCTACTCCATGCATTGCAGACCAAACTTTAAGTAAGGTATTTGCAAATGCCTTACTGCGAGTAATGGCTACCTCTGATTTGAAGTTTTTATAGTTGATTAAACCAGCTTGGTTATGGAGATAGTTTTTAAATTGATCTTTTGATAAAAAGATACGGTATGGATAATCCGCAGTGGGGGTACTGCGGATCTCCACGTTATAGCTCTGTACCAGGGGTGAAAGGGATAAAATATCCCTGGCACGAACTGCTAAATGATCAGCATCATGTTCAACGATGCTGATGAAGCCGGTAGTTGTAAAGAGCCACATATTTATTACTTAGGCAATCTCTTGAAGAGATGAGGGAGCTAAGAACGAAGCGCCCTTGGTCATTAACCACTCTACGTAATTATTATTGAAGAGCGCCATATCACCGCGGTTTTTACGGATCTGCTCAATTGCTGTTTCAGCATCAAGTCCGGTGCTCATCATGATTAAAGCTGTTACTAAACCACTACGGTTTAGGCCAGCTTGGCATCTGACTAGTAATCGATCACCTGATAGCCAGCGGTTATAACCAAACTCCACCGCTTGCTTTAGTCGATCAAGATCAATCTCAGATATGGCAGAGTCATAGATTCCGTAACGAAACTCCTGAACCTTCCAATCAGCTGGATTTGCCCAGGCATACATTGTGATGATGGCATCAAAAGGTAGATCTGTCCGAGCTTTGTTGTATGGGACAGCTTGATGAATTACATCTTCATCAGCTGTGCCTCCCATAAATAGATTTGGCGCAATCTCTGAGTACAGAGATATTGGATATTGAGACATTTTTATTCCTCTCTTATTTCTGTTAGTTATTACTTGGTTTGGTCAGGATCAATCGAAGGATCAACCTGAGATGTTGGACGTGGTTTTCTTGAACGAGTTGACCTTGAGTAAGACTCAGTCATCCGCTTTGTTGAGTAAGAGATATCCTCAAACTCAGCTGTTTGAGCTAAAGCATCTATCTCATCCGCTTCAGCTTTAATTAGTGCAAGTGATTCAGCACTTTTCTCATCAGTTGCCGGGATCAAAGAGGCATGGCGGCGAAGGGAGGACGCAACTCCCTTTAGACGGCCAGAGGCCTCTTTGGTTTTTCCGCTACGAAGCTCCTCAACTGCTAACGACTTGGCAGTTTGGGCTTCAAGTATCAACCGCTCAGCTCGAACAATTGGATCGCTAATGCGACCTGCTGCAACATCACCTGGGACAACATTTACATTGACCGGCATAGTTACAGAAATTTCTTGACGCTGGGCAAGATCTAAGTACTCAATAGTGATATCTGCAATCTTGCAAAGACCAAGGGATGCGATCTCTGGTACTTGGATATCAACTACGAAGCGACGGTTTTCACCGCTATAAAGATCTCCCAATTGAAGAACATAAGAATCCCCATCCATCCAATATGGAAGACGTTGGATCACTTCAATTTGTGGCACACCAGCTGCTGCATGTGTTGGTGTGACTCGAAGTACTGCATTAACTACTGATTTATCAAGTAGATCATTTACTTCAGCAGCAATAGCTCCGACTGCTTCATCAATGGTGCCAGCAAATCTATGAGCACCACCGCCACCTTGAGCGAGTGCTTCTAAGATTTTTTCATCATAACCATTGCCAAGTCCGATAGTTGCAGTGGTTACTCTTTCAGTTGCAGATTTTGTTGCAACCTCTTTAAAGAACTTTGGATCTTGCTCACCGGCATTTGCATGGCCATCTGAGACAAGAAGCAGAGTTGATCCACCACTTGCAGCTACCCGGTTTACCTCGCGTAGACCAAGTAGGTAACCAGCGCTGATATCTGTTGAACCACCAGATGGTATTTCGCGAATCACTTTACGAAGTGATGGCTTATCGTGATCTGCCATCTTTCTAGTTGGTGCGATCACCAGGGCGTTGTCATCAAAGCCAACTAAGCCAAATGAATCCTGAGGGGCCAGGCGATCAATTAACTTAAGGAGGGATCCTTTAGCTGCATCTAATGGCGCACCGTGCATTGATCCGCTTCGATCTAGTACTACCTGCACAGCTTGGCCAGGACGAGTTGTTTGCTTTACATTCTCTGGCGCTGTTAAATCCAGCATCAGAGTGATTTTGTCAGCTGCCTCTATGGCAACCATGTCGACATCTAGTACTGCTTTTACCTTCATGTGGTGCTCCGTTTCTTGGGGCTTTTTGCCCCTCTATATGGGTAAAGGAAAAAAGGGCTCAAAAGTCAATGAGAATCTCAATTTGAGCGTGAAAAAAGGTGCGAGTAGGCATTAGATGCCTGCTTGAGTGGTTGAGCCTTGAAGGTGTTAAGGCCTGGTTTGGCGGCCTTGCGTGTAGCGAACTAGTTGATAGTAAAAGGGGTAAAAGCGGCGGCTGAAGCTGAAGTTAATCTCTGCATATCTGCCTCCTTATTTGGTGTGAAGAAGCAATTATACCATGACCCGGTGACACTCTGTTACTTGCGCCCCGCAATTAAGAATTAATTGGGGTTTAAATCATTTAAATTCAAAGCAGTTTTTACTTTTTGCTTAATTTGTTTAAGTCTAGTTGCCACAATCTTATTATTTTTATACTCAAGATGCATTGCAATCGCATGATTATCATATCCAGCTGCTGCCAAGATTAAAATCTCCTTCTCTTTGGAATTTAAAACATCTAAAACCTCATCTACAGACTCTTTAACTCGAACCAAGGCGCTAGGTGATCCAGCAGCAAAGGAGATCATCTCTTCATCCCACTGCTTATCAGTTAAGTTTCTGGTGGAGTGGCCACCCCTAGCTTCAATTTTTCTAAATCTATGAATATAGGATCTTTTAATTGTTAGGGCTATCCACCCCTCAACATTTGCTGGTCTTTTCTCTTGCTCAATCAGATTCTCAATAGCTTGAGCTGCATAATCTTCTGCGCCAAGGCTGGTATTTATCTTCTTCGCCTTTGACAAACTTTGAGCAAACTTCATCCAAGCTTTCCATTGTTCTGGAGTTACTTCATCTTGCCAATTGGCAGCACTCATTCTGCCTGGGCAATCTTAGGATGAACGACTAAGGCCTCAGTCTCTGCTGCTTGCACTATGCAATCGGTGTACTCATTTGGCTGCTCAGCTTTGATTTTTTCTTTATCTAGTGAGATTGTTTCTTTTAACTCTCTCTTCCAGGTGCAAATACCTTCAATACCTTCAGACTCACCAGTTAAAACTCTTAATTTTGTATTAGCCATGAGGCTCTCCCATTCAGCATACTTCTCAATCTCAAGTGCCCCAAGATGTTTGCTGTGAAGTGTGAAACCACTCTCCATTTTGTGATCAGCAGTTTTTAAATGCTTCTTGAAATCAGCTATTAATTCCACCTGCTCTGGCTCCAGAGTTGATAGATCAAAATTCCAATCTTTAGCTGCCTTTGCGCGAAAAGCCCCAGTTATTGAAGCTGTAGTTATCGAGTATTTCTTATACAACGCTGGGTATTTAGTTTCAAAGAGCTTAGGATCAAACTTTTTAGTACCTGCTCTCGTTTGAAGATTTGCCTTCGCCCCAACGGGAATCCCTTTTTCAATCGCTTCATATAAGTACTCTTTGTACATCTCTAAAACCTCGTTACAACTACTCAAAACCTCCTTGAAATTCATAATTGTAGCGTAGAGCTCCTCAGCCTCAGGGGTTGCGGGCAGTATCTTTGAATTACTAACAACTTTTTTGAGTTTTTCTGCCTTCTCGAAATCTTTAATATTCTCTTGCATTTGAGCAGCCAACTCTTTTGCCTTAGTAATTGCTTTTTTCAATTCATCATCAGTAAAGCACATCCACTCACCCATTACCCGCTTACTTGCAAATAGATAATGCAGATTTGTTTCAACCGCTTCAACAGCTGGCATGCTTAATGTTTCTACAATACAAAGCTGTCGTGGATTTCCAGTTTGATGCTCAAGTAATCTATTTTTTGAATCTCGATCATCTGCGTCACGAACTATTCCTATTTTGTAATAATTTGATCGTGCGCCCGTTTGGATATCTTGTTCATTAATGAAATAAAGTTGACCAGGGGTAAGAATCATCTAGCAATTATACTTTTTGTTTCACAAAGTGTCACTGCCACATTAGACCAAACTTGTGGAGTTACCGTATCGGGCAAATACCCACCTGCTCCTCCCAGAAGAATTGGTAGGTTCGGAAATTGCTCTCTGACTTTTTGAGCAGCAGCCACATACCCCTCAACTGAGTATTCAAGTCCAGTTAGGGGATCTTCTTTATGGCCATCAGCCCCACATGCAATAAAAAGCAGATCTGGATTGAATTGTTTTGCCAATTCACAAAATCTACTTACACCATCAAATAAAGCTTGATCATTCTTATTTGGATTGTGTCCTGGCTGCTTGCTGCCTAACGGATAGTTATAGACATTCTTCTCTGGGTGACTCTCATATCCAGTACCAGGAAAAATGCCATACTGATGGATTGAAAATGTAAGCACATTTAGATTCTCTGCAGTTAAGTTTTCAGTTCCATCACCATGATGAGCATCAATATCTAAAATTGCTACTTTTTTTCCATAATCTTTAGTAGCTATATCTGCTGCTATGGCAAAATCAGCAAATACACAAAAACCAGAGGAATGATCTGCTTGGGCATGGTGTTTAGCACCAGGAAAGTGGAGTGCTAATTTAGTATTACCCACCATTAAATTATCTAAGGCATAAAGTGTGCCCTGGACGAATTTACTTGCAAGATTTGCTAAATCCGCTCGTACTCCTTCCCATTCAGATGAAAGGTGTTGCTCAAGCACTTCATCAATGTATTTAGGTGTGTGAACTCTGAGTAACTCTGCTTTGTGCACAAGATTTGGTGATATCTCAACTACATCAATATCTTCACGCTTTGCCAATTGAAGAAATAGATCTCTAGCATTATTAAATCTCCTGCCTTGAGTTGGATGGGTTGGATCAAAGATCCAGTTTTTATACTCATCTGAGTGAATTAGATATACAGGTTGTTTCATTTATTCGCCTCCTCATCCTTAAAAGCCTCTGGTAGTAATTGCTTAAACTGATCATAACTGACCTGTTCCAATGTGCACTCCCCGCTGATCTGCATCCAAATTAATCGCCAAGGGATGTGCTTCCAACTCTTATCTTTCTGCTGCCAGATCTCCTCATATAAGCCATCGTTCTCATACCGCTGGCGGTAGTAGGCGAAGGGCGTAATGAAATCAGTTTGAATAAAGTACTTAGTAGGTTGATTCAAGGTTTTTTTACCTCACCTCTTTCCTTAGATATTTGAGGTTACTCCTCACCACTGACACTGTGTTGATATATAATTACTAATAGGTCAAAGAAGCCAAACGCTCTAGCCCTTTAGCTAGTTTGGCACCAACCGCGCTAACCGCGCACGGTGGTCCTGGAGGAAGACCTGCTAGCGATGAAATACACCGCTAGAAGTGCGGATCTCTATATGAGCTCCGGGTTGGAGTTGCTTGCCATGTCTAGTTTCTATGTCTGCACTAAATGTTTTGGCTTAACATCAAAAGGTGCTGGGATGCAGCGCTGTAGTTGCGAGGAGTATAAAAGCAGTTCAGAGGTTGATTGTCCTAGTGGATATCACCTCTGTGATATCTGCGCAGCATCTTTAGCTGGTGGCACTAGTAGGTACTCATGGAATGCATGTGAAGTCTGCTTAAAGTTTAATCGTAAGTTAGCAACTGATTGCGGTGTGAATCTGCCTTTAGGTAGGCATTCAATTATGAATGGAGTTGCAATTCCATTCAATATTTCAAAAGAGCAATCCGATGAAGCAATAAAGCAATTAATTGACTCACTTGATCTTTCAGGCAGCATCTCTGATTGGGGTATTTCCCAAGCGCGAGCGCTCTTTAAATCAGCTCCGATGTGGAAAAACGAGCCTCATATCTTGCTCAGCAAATGGGAGGCGAAGTTTGCTTTAACTACAGTCAGAGCAACATCGCGCTCAGTAGCAGCTTTTAAAGAGTACTTAGAGGTGTCTCGAATTAATTAAAACGATCTCTTTCTACTCACGATCGGTGACAATGCTTGGAAGTGCAGAATCATCAGCTGATTCAGATTGCTCTATCTTCACTCGCTTTAGGAAGTAATTTTTAGAGATATCTAGTATCTCCCACTCTCGTTGTAGCTCTACCCACTTATCTAGGTGAATATCAACAGCAAACATCTCTACCTCTTCAATACTTTCTGCTTGCATGATTATCTGAAAATCTATAGTTAATCTGCTGGTAACTCGATAGGCGGTCTCTTTTTGGGTCATGGGGTAATACTGGTCTTGGTCACTGACACTTACCCATCCACCACCTTCCAGCAGTACCAAGCCACCACACTTTCATAGCCAGCAAACTTTTCCCCCTGCGTTGCTAGCTTTTCAGGGGTGATCTCACTGCGCAGCTTGTGGAGGCTCATCCAGCCACGCCTAACCCCAAGATCTAAGATGGGCCAGATATCTAATCTGCCAAGATGAAAGATTAAAAACATCTGCGCAGTCCAACTGCCAATGCCCTTCACCTGGATTAGCTCTTTTTCTATCTCTGCATTTGATAATTTACTAAACCGATCAAAGCTTAAGGCGTTAGATTGGGTGAGAGTTGCTAGATCTAATATGGCAGATGTCTTGGCATTTGATAAGCCAACTGCTTGGAGTTTTTTATGCCCAAGTTTTAATATTACCTTCGCCTCTACCTTGTTATTACAGGTGGTAATTAACCGATTGCTGATGGTGGCAGCAGCTTTGGTGGCGATCATCTGAGAGATAATTGAGTGGGTTAAGGTTTCAAAGTGGGAGTACTTAGGCTTTGATAAGCCGATATCACAAAGGGGTGAGTCCTTGACCACCGCTTTAAAAGCGGGATCTGTTTTGAGCAGCTGTTTTATGATCTGCTTCATTTTTACTTCTTTGCTCACACTTTTAGGCATACTAGATAGTAATCTCTTTTTAATACTGGTGGCATTTCTTACTCCAACTACTCCATCTACTACACTTAGTACATGAATAAATTACTTAGCATGACCAGATATGCGGTGGTTGTTCCTGCCCTTGCCTCCATCTTAGGAGCACTGCTTTTGATGGCCCAGGGCTCCATTGAGATGGTGATGGTAGTAATTGATGCGATCTCAAATGAGTTGAGCTTAAAAGAGTCAATTGTGGATGTATTAACTGCAATTGATGCCATCTTGCTGGGAACAGTACTTTTGGTAATTGGCTATGGCATATATGAGTTATTTATTGATGCTGAGATTGATGTGCCCACCTGGCTTAGGGTGGATGATCTAGATGATTTAAAATCAAAGCTAATTGGTGTGGTAGTTGCCATTATTGCAGTGGTATTTGTCGGTGTATTTGTTGATACTGATCGATCAGATGATGTGGTCTCCTACGGCCTAGGAGCTGGGGCGATAGTGACAGGCCTTGCTATTTTTGCCTATGCAACTAAAAAAGATAAAACTAACTCTAGAACTGGTAAAAGTTAAGCCTTAATCTGCTTGGTATTACCACCCTCTATTGTGAGAACTGGCTTACTCTTTGCTGCATCTTTTATCTCAGTATTAATTGCTTTAATTGTTGCTGGGATTCCCTTCTCATATGCGTGCAGGGCTAGTGCAAATAAATGCGCAAAGGCGAAGCCATCTTGGGGTGAAAACCTTATGCCGGATGATTTCTGTCGGTTTGAGACGCCAAAGATAAAATCTGTCCGCTCTGGGTTTGAAAAGGATGAGAGTAATTTGGCAAAAGCCCACTCAGTACTTGCAATTGGGCCAGAGAAGATAAGCCGTTGATTGGTGAGCTTGACCATTCCTTGATCTTTATCAATTTGCATTACCTCACCTGGCACTACCCTTCCTTTGAAAGAGCCGACTCGGTATCTAATACCAGCAACTAATGGAATAGAAAATCCTTGGGAGCCACCTACATAAGAAGATGCAGTTCTGCCCGCTTCATGAAAAACACCAGAGCCAGTCCATAAAACTAATTCACCTTTTTTCTGTGTCAGTGAGTGATCATCAGGTTCATTGCCACTGGCGGCGTTATTAAAGATTTCAAGGGCGGTGGCAAGTACTTCATTCTCTTGATTCCAATGATGCATCTCTAACTCAAAGATGTTTTGTGCTCGCTTAGCGGCGCGCTTGCTTTTAAAGTTGGCGATGAATCCCATGTCTTGATTATCCCCTATTTTTTCATATCTTTATCACTGAGTGAATTATGTACTCAGGTGTGATCACCTTGCCAGATGCGGTATCAATCTGAGTTGGGATCTGATTAATGGTGGCGGTGGTAAGCAGTGCTAACTGGCAGGCGATATCA
>Ga0247834_1004088_pt1 | contig 18907 bp, 10 predicted proteins | sample LaCruzMarch2015__8_FD_187118 | JGI IMG/M metagenome (GOLD analysis project Ga0247834, IMG submission 187118) | Freshwater microbial communities from meromictic Lake La Cruz, Castile-La Mancha, Spain - LaCruzMarch2015_12m | ecosystem: Environmental > Aquatic > Freshwater > Lake | place: Spain...
TCTAGCACTCGGGTTTCCATAGGTTTTGATCGGTTTCGAGACGACGACCGGCACCGTTCGCCAGCATCCTCCGTGTGTCGCCCGGCATCCCCGCCCGGCGTTGCATGGAGGGCTAGCGCCTATGACCACCGACTATCTCCAACCCCGGCTGGTGAGCATCCAGCAAGCCCGCACGCTCCTGGGCATCGGTCAGACCAAAACCTATGAGCTGATCACCGAAGGTCTGCTTGAGACCATCACCATCGGCTCGCGACGGCTGGTGACGCTTCGCAGCATCGACGCGCTCATTGAAGGCGCGGCCATGAACCGCGCGGCCTGACATGACGGCCCCCGAAACCACCGCCGGAACGAATCCGCCAACCCGTCCCCCGACTCGCGGCGAGGCCATAGCGGCGAAATGCCGGGACTGTCTCTATGACGACCGGGCGTCCGGGACGTGGCGTCAACAGGTGTCGGCCTGTCATCTGACGGATTGCCCGCTCTGGCGGGTCCGTCCGCTGGCGGGTGGCGTTCCCGACTGTATCCGGGCGCGAGACGCCTCCCGCCTTCCTGACGACTGGCGCGACCTTTCGCATGAAGAGGCGGTCGGCATCGTTGCGGGCAGGATCGACGCCAACCCTCGCGGATGCGCCGTCCGGGCCATCCGCGAACCGTCCGGGTGCGGTTCGGGGTCCCCATACCCGGAAGCGGCCTGACGTTCACGGATCGGCTCTACAGCGCATCGGCCCGGTGGTGTCTGCCCCGCCGGGCCGTTCGTTCGCAGCGCCGTCCGCGTCGCCTCGCGCCCGCCATGTCGCAGCACCTGAAAACCCCTTCGCCAAGGCTCGCGCACCACCGGGAACGGACGCGGATGAAACCTGCGAAGGGACCACCGCCAAGGACCTGTCCGAAAGCGGGCCAAGGCATTGAACCAGCGCCGCAAACCACCGGCCCCGCGAAGGCCAAGGAGAGAGCCCCTCTCTTCTATAGAGGTTGCAGCCCATGCGCCGGTGGTGGAAGCGGGGGCGTAGCGGCTTGTCCGCAAAGCCGAGCGGCGCGCCCGCCAGCCCCGACCGCAAAACAACGCGCTTCATTTATCCCGATACCCGGCAGGGGCGGAGCCCGGAACCGGCGGGACCGGTCATCGTCGGCTTTGTCGCTGGCAGCGGCGACCGGTTTGATCGACGCGGCGGCCTTCGCCCTGGCCGCTGGCCTTGGTCTCAATCGGTTTGTGACGCTGCATTGGGCAGCCGGTGGGGTGACAGACGACCTCGCCGCCCTGGGCCGGTGGTTGAAGCTGGCGGGCGACTGGATACGCTCTTGCGGTGGTCGCTTCGCCTATATCTGGATACGCGAGAGCGGACCGGACAAGGGCGCGCACGTTCATATCCTTCTGCATCTTCCTCCCGATCTGGCCGCCGGTTTCGATCGAAGGCAACGGGGTTGGCAAACGGCGTCCGGCGCACGGTGGAAGGCTGGGGTTCGCTATTCCCGTCCGCTGGGTCGGAACCTCCGCCACTACGCCATGGGGGAAATCGACGGCCAATCCTATGAGGCGAACCTTGCCGAGACGCTGGACTACGTTCTCAAAGGCGCGGACGACGCGGCGCGCGAACGGTTGGGCATTCGGCGCAAGGAACCCGGCGGCATCATTGTCGGCAAGCGGAGCGGCGTCTCACAGAACATCGGCCTAGAAGCCCGGCGAGTAGGTTTCGCCACCAGTACGCGCACGCACGTACGCGAGACGCCATGACGCGACGGCATTTTGAAAAACAATCAAGTTGCGCAAAACCGTTCGGAAAATCCGGGAGGTCATCATGGGTGGAAGCGCGTCAGGACGGTACCGGACCCGCAACCGGGGACGACGTACGGATCGCCGCGTTACTTGAACCCAACGAGCTCAGGGAACCACGGGCGGTTCAAAGAGCCTGCGTACTCTCTTTTCGACCGCGGGACCAGAGTGGGGCAGGTCACTGATCAGGACCTTGCCGCTACCTGCTCCGGCTTGATGGTCGTTTTGATGGCGTCGCCCTGGAAGCCGATCATTTCGGGCTGGCTGACGCCGGGCAGGACCGCGACGTCATAGAGCTCGTCGAGGGTATGGGCGAAGCGCAGCCACTCTTGGGTGACGCCGGTGTCGATGTTGACGACGATCAGGCCGCAACGGGGCTCGGCGTCGCGGGAGGCCAGTTCCTGATCCAGCGGCAGGCCGGCGAAGGTCTGGTTGTTCCGCGGGCGCGAAAGGCCGATCACTGCGTAGCGGCCGATGAACGCCAGGCCGCGGGCGTAGCCGGGACAGAAGGCGACGGGGGTGAAGGCCCCGGTCTCCCGATCGACCTCGCCGAACTGGCCGTGACCCGAGTTCAGCACCCATAGCCGACTGTCATACAGCCTCGGTGAATGCGGCATGGACAGGCCGCTGCAGACGATCTCGCCGCTTGCGACGTCGACGATCACCCCACCGTCGACGCGGCGCTCGCGCCAGCCGTCGAGGGTGTCGCTGCGGCTGACGGCGGTGACATAGGCAGGGCGGGTTCCGTCCATCGCCAGGCCGTTAAGATGACAGCGGTCCTCCGGGACCCAGTCCGAGATGAAGGGCGGCTTCCACAGCGGCCGGAAGCTGCCGTTGTCGCTGATCCCGCACAGGCCATTGAACAGGGTATTGACGAAGACCGGGCCGTCCTCGCCCAGGCCGATGTCGTGACAGTCGATACGGCCGGTGATCCGACCCTCGCGCGGGACAAAACGCCGATCCACCCCCTGCGGCGTCACGGCCCCTGCGGCCATGTCGTTTTCGAACCGCCACAAGGCGTGCATACTGCTGGTCCAAAGGCTCTGACCGTCGGTCCAGAGCCCCTGACACTGTTCGATCAGTCGCTCATGGGCCCGCACCGACCCGTCCGGGCGGCGGCCGATCATTACCAGCCGCCCGGCCTGATAGGTGGTCAGGGCCAGGCTGACGTCCTGCCCCGCCAGCCAGCCGGAGAAATCCGGCGAGAGCAGAAGCAGCGGATCGGTGCGCGGGGCGCCTTTGGAAAGGTCGATCATGGCCTCACGCCGTTAAAGGATCTGGCGGCTTTTGCCAGCCTCGACAGCCGGAAACACAACCCTGCAGCCGCGCCACCGCCCGTCCCATGTACCGTTCGGCGGCACGTCGCGCTGCGGGGGCCAGAGCTTAGACCTTCAAGACAGGAAGCTGAGAGGGCAGGAAATTAGTCACAGGGCTCGACAAACACCGTTAGGGTGCTTGATTGCGTCACAGTTAAAGCCTTAGAAACTGGTACCGAACCGGAGGCAGATGTCCGGAGACCCGACCCTCGGTTCCCCCGAGCCAAGAGATGTAACGCCGTTAACGCCTTGCGCTGGACCTGGACCGGCACACCAGAAGGAAGCTGATCATGCCCAGTCTCACCGGCTTCGCGCCGTCGATCACCTTCAACGAGAACACCGTCAACGCCACGCCGCAACTGCTGGATGCGGACGTCGTCTTCACCGATGTCGAGGGTGACTTTAACGGCGGCACCCTGACCCTTTCGGGCCTGCTGGCAGAGGACCGGGTCTCCGTGCGCAACCAGGGCTCCGGCGCGGGCCAGATCGGTCTGTCAGGGGCCAATGTGACCTTTGGCGGCGTCACCATCGGCACCCTGGCCGGTGGTTCGGGTGCGACCCTCACCATTACCTTCAACGCCTCGGCGACCTCGGCGGCCATTGACGCCCTGATCCAGAACCTGACCTATGCCAATGTCTCTGACACCCCGACGACCAGCCGCGACCTTCGGCTCAACATTACGGACGCGGCGGGCAATGATCTCGGCGCGTCCGGCAGTCCGAGCTTCACCGCCCGCACAGGCGCGGCCAATCCGTTCAACGGCTTGGATGTGGGCTTTACTAGCAGCCCCACCTTTGCAGACCTCGACGGCGACGGCGACCTCGACGCCGTGGTCGGGGAGTTCGACGGTAACCTTAACTATTTCCGCAACACGGGCACGGCGACCACTCCGGTGTTTGCCGAGCAAACCGGTGCGGCCAATCCGTTCAACGGCGTGGATGTGGGCTTCGATAGCAAACCCACCTTCGCCGACGTAGACGGCGACGGCGACCTCGACGCCGTGGTTGGGACCTCCTCCGGCATCCTTAACTTTTTCGAGAACACCACCCCGCGCGGCCAGACCATCACCGTTACGGTGAACGCCGAGATCGACGGGCCCACCGAAGGCGATGACAGTCTGACAGGAGACGGGTCTGACAACGTCATCGACGGACTCGGCGGAAACGACACGATCAACGGCCTCGGCGGCAATGACATCCTGATCGGCGGAGCCGGAAACGACACCCTGAACGGTGGCCTGGGCGTCGACACCATGGCCGGCGGTCTGGGTGACGACCTCTATTTCGTCAACACCATCGATGACGTCTTGCAAGAGTTTGCCGGCCAAGGCCGGGATATTGTCTACACGAGCGTCACCTTCCGCTTGCGAGAAGCAGATGACATCGAGCTGCTTGTCGCTGATCCGCGCGTGGGGACCAGCGCCCTAAACCTCGCCGGCAACGGCATCGCCAACCTGATTTTCGGCAACGACGGGGCGAACATCCTTGAGGGCGGAGGCGGCGACGATGCCCTGTTCGGCTATCTGGGCAATGACACCCTGAACGGTGGCCTCGGCGTCGACACCATGGCCGGCGGTCTGGGTGACGACATCTACTTTATCGACACCATCGACGACATCTTGCAGGAGTTCTCTGGCGAGGGCCGGGACATCGTCTATACGAACGTCAGCTTCCGACTGCGTGAAACCGATGACATCGAACTGCTTGTTGCCGACCCACGCGGCGGGACCAGTGCCCTTAACCTGGCCGGGAATGGCATCGCCAACCTGATCTTCGGCAACGACGGTGCCAACATCCTTGAAGGCGGAGGCGGCAACGATGCCCTGTTCGGCTATCTGGGCAATGACACTCTGAACGGTGGCCTGGGCGTCGACACCATGGCCGGCGGTCTGGGCGACGACATCTACTTCATCGATACCATCGACGACGTGCTTCAAGAGTTCTCTGGCGAGGGCCGGGACATCGTCTACACGACCGTCAACTTCCGTCTGCGTGAAACCGATGACATCGAGTTGCTTGTCGCTGATCCGCGCCTGGGGATCAGCGCCCTTAACCTGGCCGGTAACGGCATTGCCAATCTGATCTTCGGCAACGACGGGGCGAACATCCTTGAGGGCGGAGGCGGCGACGACGCACTGTTCGGCTATCTGGGCAACGACACCCTCAACGGCGGCCTGGGTGTCGACACCATGGCCGGCGGTCTGGGCGACGACATCTATTTCGTCGACACCATCGACGACATCTTGCAGGAGTTTTCTGGCCAGGGCCGGGACTTTGTCTACTCGACCGTCAGCTACCGTCTGCGGGCCTCTGACGACATTGAGGTTCTACTGGCCGACCCGAGGGCGTCGACCGCGGCGATCAACCTGACCGGCAACGACCTGATCAACTCCCTGTTCGGCAACGCCGGTGCCAATATTCTCGACGGCAAGGGCGGAAACGATGTCCTGACCGGCAATGAGGGGGCCGACAGCTATGGCTTCTCGACTGCATTGAACGGGGTCAGCAACGTCGACACCATCCTTGGCTTCTCGGTCGCCGAGGACAGGGTGCTGCTGGGGGGCGCGGGCGGCCAGCCCTTCGCGGGCCTGACGGCCGGCACACTGGCGGCGTCAGCCTTCGCGACCGGATCGGCGGCCACGACGGCGGCTCATCGCATCGTCTACAATGCCGCCAACGGAAACCTGTTCTTCGACGCCGACGGTAGCGGCGCGGGCGCCGCAATCCAGTTCGCCAATATCGGCGCGGGCCTCGCCCTGACGGCAAGCCATTTCACCGTCACCGGCACACTCGCCGGCGCACCCGAGCCGACCAGCAAGGATTCAGCCGCTGATCCGCAGGTCCTGCCGGGCGTGGCTGACGACGACTTCGTTATGTGGGCCAAGGACGACAGCCCGCTGGTTCTGCCGGGTACCGATGACTTCGGCACCGCCCTGTTCGGCGGTCTGACGCTCCCGCAACCTGGCCTGCAGGACAATCTGCTGGTCCGCGAAGGCTATATGCTTGAACTGCTGCCCGACGATGCGGGTCTGACCACCGACCTGAACCACGGCTTCAGCCGTCATGACGACTGGATGATGTAGGATCCACATCATCCCCGGACCGGGCCCCGCGCCCGGTCCGGTCCAAAGGCCCGCCGACGCCCGTTCGATCCCGCATCGAACGGGCGTTTGCACGTCGGTCAGGCTGAACAGGTCAGAGCCGGCCGGACGACTGGATGATGTAAACGGCTAGCCATGCGATACGGCTGGAGCCTCTCGTTCCGGCCCGGCGTCCGAACTGCCAACGGCGTTGAGCCTGCGGACTCCCCTTATGACCGCGAAACCAGAGGGAGCAGGTCAGGTATTGGAAGGTCGCAGCTCGGTTGAATTGCGCCCTGATCCATGGTTTCAATCGTTAACGGGGCGAGGCTTCAAGGGATCGTGGGGCTCTCGCCTCGCTTTGTAGGTCTGAGTCTCCAACACAATGGAGGCTTGTGCCTTGGCGACCAGATTTAATGACCGCCGGACGGCCGCCGCCGCCGAGACAAACAAGAACATCCCGGTCTCTGTCGGGACAGGTTCAGAGTCTTTTTCTCGTCTGGACAGCTTGAGCCCGGCGATCGAGAGCACACCGGGGCCTGTGGTTGGACGGGTCATCGATCTCTCTTCCCTGACGACAAGCCAAGGCTTCGTCATTCAAGGTGATTCCGCCTACGATCTCGCTGGCTGGAGCGTTTCGTCGGCCGGCGACGTCAACGGCGACGGCATTGACGATGTGATTGTTGGGGCTCCCACGGGTATTCCCGGTTTTCGAACTGGTGAGGCTGGCGCGAGTGCGGTCGGGGAAGCCTATGTGATCTATGGCCAACTGGGGACGCGAGGACTGCTTGATCTCAGCACGCTCTCCTCAAGCCAAGGCTTCGTCATCCGGGGGGGGGGATCGTGACCTCACCGGGTTTAGCGTCTCCTCCGCCGGCGACATAAACGGCGACGGCATCGATGATCTGATTGTCGGGACCCCCGATGGCAATCTTGGAGCATACCATGCCGGCCAAGCCTATGCGATCTATGGTCAGGCGGGAACGCGCGGACTGCTTGATCTCAGTACGCTCTCCTCAAGCCAAGGTTTCATTGTCCATGGACGAGCAGTAGAAGCCAATCTTGGCCTGTCCGTCTCCTCCGCTGGCGATGTCAATGGCGACGGTATCGATGATCTGATCCTCGGAGACCGCAACGGCTGGCGTTCCGGAAATACTCCCGGTGACGCCTATGTGGTCTATGGCCAAGCAGGGACGCGCGGCCAGCTTGATCTCACCACGCTTTCCGACAGCCAGGGCTTTAGCATGCGTGGGGGCTACCAAGGGGGCGTGAGTGTTTCCAGCGCCGGGGACGTCAACGGCGACGGCATCGATGATCTGATCGTCGGGGCCCCCGATGGTGATGACGGCGGCACAGACGCTGGCCAAGCCTATGTGATCTATGGCCAGTTGGGGACTCGCGGCCGGCTTGATTTCAACACGCTTTCAGCCAGTCAGGGTTTCGTCATCCAGGGGGATGCCGCCTATGACCATTTGGGAAATCGTGTGTCGGCAGGCGGGGATGTCAACGGCGACGGCATCGGTGATCTGATCATAAGCGCTGAAACGGGTGATGACGGCGGACGAGACGCCGGAGAAGCCTATGTCATCTATGGCCAGGCTGGCGCGTCGCGCGCCCGGATTGACCTGACCACGCTGTCCGCCAGTCAGGGCTTCATCATCCAGGGAGAGGATATTGGAGCAGCACCGGTTGGGTATGGAGGTCTGAGAGCTTCCTCTGCCGGCGATGTAAACGGCGATGGCTTCGACGATCTGATCGTCGGCTCTCCAGATGTTGACGATGGCGGGATAGATGCCGGCCAAGCCTATGTGATCTATGGCCAGGCTGGCACCTCGCGAGGACGGGTTGACCTCAGCACACTCTCTCCCAGCCAGGGCTTCATCATTCAGGGGGATGTGTCGGGTGATAATGCTGGCCGAAGCGTCTCCGCCGCTGGTGACGTTAATGGCGACGGCCTCGACGATCTGATCGTCGGTGCGCCCTACGGTGATGACGGCGGCACAAACGCTGGCGAAGCCTATGTGGTCTATGGATTTCGATCCAACATCATCGATCTCTCTTCCCTGTCGCCAAGCCAAGGCTTTGTCATTCAGGGTGATTCAGCTCATGATCTCGCTGGCTGGAGCGTTTCAGAGGCTGGGGATGTCAACGGCGACGGCATCGACGATCTGATTGTTGGGGCCCCCACGGGTATTCCCGGTTTTCGCCTTGGCGAGGTTAGCCCCAGTGCGGTCGGGGAATCCTATGTGATCTATGGCCAGGCTGGCACGCGGGGCATGCTTGATCTCAGCACGCTTTCCGCCAGTCAGGGCTTCGTAATCCGGGGGCAGACCAATAAGGCTAACCTCACCGGGCATAGTGTCTCCTCAGCCGGCGACGTCAATGGCGACGGTATCGATGATCTGATCGTTGGGGACCCCCATGGTGATGATGGCGCACCTCAAGCAGGCGAAGCCTATGTGATCTATGGCCAGACTGGAGCGTCGCGTGGCCTGCTTGAAGTCCGCACGCTCTCAGCCAGTCAGGGCTTCGTCATTCAGGGATTTGTACAGGAGAGTAACACTGGTTGGAGCGTCTCATCAGCCGGCGATGTCAATGGCGACGGCCTTGACGATCTGCTGGTCGGACAGCGCAAGTGGAACAACCCATCTGTTCCCGGTGAAGCCTATGTCATCTATGGTCAGGCTGGCTCCTCGCGCGGTCGCATTGATCTCAGCACGCTCTCCTCAAGCCAGGGCTTCACCATTCAGGGGGGCAATGGAGAGGTTTTTGGCCACAGCGTCTCTTCAGCCGGAGATGTCAATGGTGACGGCATCGACGATCTGATCGTCGGTGCCCAAGGCGGTAATGACGGTGGCACAGACGCCGGCGAGGCTTATGTGATCTATGGCCAGGCTGGCACTCGCGGCCGGATTGACGCCACTACGCTCTCACCCAGTCAGGGCTTCGTCATCCAGGGGGATACAGCCGGCGACTTGCTTGGGGAATGTGTTTCCTCCGCCGGCGACGTTAACGGCGATGGCATCGGTGATCTGATCGTCAGCGCTCCCAGAGGTGATGACGGCGGACGAGACGCCGCCGAAGCCTATGTCATCTATGGCCAGACCGGCACCTCGCGCGGACGACTTGACCTGACCACGCTCTCCGCCAGTCAGGGGTTCGTCATCCAGGGTGAGGACATTGGCGCAGCCATGAGTGGGTATGGCGGTCTGCAGGTTTCCTCCGCTGGCGATGTCAACGGCGATGGCATCGGTGATCTGCTCGTCGGCTCACCCTATGTTGACGACGGCGGAATAGAAGCCGGCCAAGCCTATGTGATCTATGGCCAGTCTGGCACCTCGCGCGGCCGCCTCGACCTGACCACGCTCGCACCCAGTCAGGGCTTCATCATCCAGGGGGATGCAGCGGGTGATTTCGCTGGTGGCAGCGTCTCCGCCGCCGGTGACGTCAATGGCGACGGGCTCGACGATCTGATCGTCGGTGCGCCCTACGGTGATGACGGCGGAACAAACGCTGGCGAAGCCTATGTGGTCTATGGATTTAGAAATACCTCTACCGTCCCCACCCTGACCGGCTTTGGCCCATCGGTTACGTTCGCCGAGAACCTCGTAAACGCCACGCCTCAGTTGCTGGACGCGGACGTGGTGTTCAACGACGTCGAGGGGAACTTCAACGGCGGACGCCTCACCCTGTCGGGCCTGCTGGCAGAGGACCGGGCGTCCGTCCGCAACGAGGGAACCGGCGCAGGCCAGATCGGCCTGTCGGGGGCCAATGTGACCTTCGGCGGCGTGGTCATCGGGACGCTGGCGGGCGGATCGGGCGCGACCCTGACCATCACCTTCAACGCCGCGGCAACCTCTGTGGCGATCGACGCCCTGATCCAGAACCTGACCTATGCCAATGTCTCGGACACCCCGACGGCCAGCAGGAACCTTGTGCTGAACGTCACCGATGCGGCGGGGGATTCCCTCGCCGGGTCCGGCGGCGGCCCGCTCGCATTCGCCGAACGCACCGGCGCGGCCAATCCGTTCAACGGCGTGGCTGTTGGGACGGTGAACACCCCGACCTTCGCCGACCTCGATGGCGACGGCGACCTGGACGCCGTGGTTGGGGAACACGACGTTGGTCTGAACTATTTCGAGAACACCGGCACGGCGACGGCTCCGATCTTCACCCAACGCACCGGCGCAGCCAATCCGTTCAACGGCGTGAATGTGTCACACAGCGCCCCGACCTTCGCCGACCTCGATGGCGACGGCGACCTGGACGCCGTGATTGGGGAACACGCCGGTTTTCTGAACTATTTCGAGAACACCGGCACGGCGACGGCTCCGATCTTCACGCAACGCACCGGCGCAGCCAATCCGTTCAACGGAGTGGATGTGGGCATCGTTAGCACCCCGACCTTAGCCGACCTTGACGGCGACGGCGATCTGGACGCCGTGATTGGGGAACAAGACGGCGTCCTGAACTATTTCCAGAACACCGGCACGGCGACCGCTCCGATCTTCACGCAACGCACCGGCGCAGCCAATCCGTTCAACGGCGTGGATGTGGGGGGCCCCCCTGGTCCTGGTTTGGGGGATAGCGCCCCGACCTTCGCCGACCTTGACGGCGACGGCGACCTGGATGCCGTGATTGGGGACCGAGTCGGCATCCTGAACTATTTCCGCAACACGGGCACGGCGACAGCTCCGGTGTTCGTCCAGCAAACCGGCGCGGCCAATCCGTTCAACGGCGTGGATGTGGGCTACCTTAGCCGCCCCAACTTCGCCGACCTCGACGGCGACGGCGACCTCGATGCCGGGGTCGGGGATTATGACGGCCCCCTGAACTATTTCGAGAACACCACCGTTCGCGGCCAGACCATTACCGTCACGGTCACGGCCCAGGACGACATCCCCACCGTCACTGGCACTGCTGGCAATGACCAAATCTACGGCACTTCGGGCGATGACGTTATCAACGGGCTCGGCGGAAACGATATCATCGATGGCGGTGCAGGCAGAGACATCCTGCGCGGCGGTCAGGGCGACGACATCTATTTCGTCGACACCATCGATGACGTCTTGCAAGAGTTCGGCGGCCAAGGCCGGGATATTGTCTACACAACCGTCAGCTTCCGCTTGCGAGAAGCGGATGACATCGAACTGCTTTTCGCCGACCCACGCGGCGGAACCAGTGCCCTGAACCTGGCGGGGAATGGCATCGCCAACCTGATCTTCGGCAACGACGGGGCGAACATCCTTGAGGGCGGGGGCGGCGACGATGCCCTTTACGGATACCTGGGCAACGACACCCTGAACGGCGGCCTCGGTGTCGACACCATGGCCGGTGGCCTCGGCGACGACATCTATTTCATCGATACCATCGACGACGTCTTGCAAGAGTTCGGCGGCCAAGGCCGGGACATTGTCTACACGAACGTCAGCTTCCGCCTGCGTGAAACCGATGACATCGAACTGCTTGTCGCTGATCCGCGCCTGGGGACCAGTGCCCTGAACCTGGCCGGCAATGGCATCGCCAACCTGATCTTCGGCAACGACGGGGCGAACATCCTTGAAGGCGGCGGTGGCGACGATGCCCTGTTCGGCTATCTGGGCAATGACACCCTGAACGGTGGCACGGGTGTCGACACCCTGGTGGGCGGGCTGGGTGACGACACCTATTTCATCGATACCATCGACGACGTCTTGCAAGAGTTTGCTGGCCAAGGCCGGGACACTGTCTACACGACGGTCAACTTCCGTCTGCGTGACACCGATGACATCGAACTGCTGATCGCTGACCCGCGCGGCGGGACCAGTGGCTTGAACCTTGCCGGCAATGGCATCGCCAACCTGATCTTCGGCAACGACGGGGTGAACATACTGGAGGGCGGAGGCGGCGACGACGCCCTGTTCGGCTATCTGGGCAACGATACCCTGAACGGTGGCCTGGGTGTCGACACCATGGTCGGCGGTCTGGGCGACGACATCTATTTCATCGATACCATCGACGACGTGCTTCAGGAGTTCTCTGGCGAGGGTCGCGACATCGTCTACACGACGGTCAACTTCCGTCTGCGTGAAACGGATGACATCGAGCTGCTGGTCGCTGATCCGCGCGGCGGGACCAGTGCCCTGAACCTGGCCGGTAACGGCATCGCCAACCTGATCTTCGGCAACGACGGGGTGAACATCCTTGAGGGCGGGGGCGGCAATGACGCCCTTTACGGCTATCTGGGCAATGACACCCTGAACGGCGGCCTGGGCGTCGACACCATGGTTGGCGGTCTCGGTGATGACATCTATTTCGTCGACACCATCGACGACATCTTGCAGGAGTTTTCTGGCCAGGGCCGGGACTTTGTCTACTCGACCGTCAGCTACCGTCTGCGGGCCTCTGACGACATTGAGGTTCTACTGGCCGACCCGAGGGCGTCGACCGCGGCGATCAACCTGACCGGCAACGACCTGGTCAACTCTCTGATCGGTAACGCCGGAGCCAATGTGCTCGACGGCAAGGGCGGAAACGATTTCCTGACCGGCAATGAGGGGGCCGACAGCTTTGGCTTCTCGACCGCCCTGAACGGGGTCAGCAACGTCGACACCATCCTTGGATTCTCAGTCACCGAGGACAGGGTGCTGCTTGGTGCCGGAGGGGGACAACCTTTCTCGGGCCTGACGGTCGGTGTGCTGGCGTCCGGAGCCTTCGCAACCGGATCGGCGGCCACGACGGCGGATCATCGCATCATCTATAATGCTGCCGATGGAAGCCTGTTCTTCGACGCCGATGGCAGCGGCGCGGGCACCGCGATCCAGTTCGCCAATATCGGCGTCGGCCTCGCCCTGACGGCAAGCCATTTCACCGTCACCGGGACACTCGCCGGCGCACCCGAGCCGACCAGCAAGGGTGCAGCCGCTGATCCCCAGGTCCTGCCGGGCGTGGCCGACGATGGCTTCGTCATTTTGGCCAAGGACAGCGACGCACCTCTGGTGCTTCCGGGGGCAGATGGATTTGATGACTTCGCCGATCCCGATGTCCTCGTCCCGCCGATGCCCCTCAACCAAATGCTGACAATCGGGGACAACGGCGAGCTCATCAGTGGGTCCGGTGGCCTGGGTGGCCGCCACGACCACGACGGCTGGCTATTCTAACGGCCGCGGCTGACCCGCGCTGTGATCAGCCGGTGGCGGTACGAGCGCAGCCACGTACGACTGCACTCCGACCACGGCGGGCTCGCGCCCGAGACCGTGCGGCTGAACCACGCGGCCGGTCGGCTGCGCGACGCGAATAGCTGCGCCGCCCGGCCGCTCCCACCGGAGCCCAAGATCAGCCATGAAGCCTGCGGACTCCGATTATGACCGCTGGACCAGAGGGGGGGCAGGTCAAGCGGTCGTCATCAGGGGCGTCACGTCAATATGATGTCGTCTGCCTCTCCGCCCCCCCCACCAACTCCTCCACCACCCCCGGGTCCGCCAGCGTCGACGTATCCCCCAGCGCCCCGACATCCCCCTCGGCGATCTTCCGCAATATCCGGCGCATGATCTTCCCCGACCGGGTCTTGGGCAGGCCCGGTGCCCAGTGGATCACATCCGGTGCCGCGATCGGGCCGATCTCCTTGCGGACGTGGGCGACCAGCGCCCGTTTCAGGTCGTCGTGCGGTTCGACGCCGGCGTTCAGGGTGACATAGGCGTAGATGCCCTGGCCTTTGATGTCGTGGGGGTAGCCCACGACGGCCGCCTCGGCGACGTGCTCGTGGGAGACCAGGGCGCTCTCGACCTCGGCCGTGCCCATCCGGTGGCCTGAGACGTTGATGACGTCGTCGACCCGTCCGGTGATCCAGTAGTAGCCGTCCGCGTCGCGGCGGCAGCCGTCGCCGGTGAAATACTTGCCCGGATAGGCGCTGAAATAGGTGTCGAAGAAGCGCTGGTGATCGCCCCAGACGGTGCGCATCTGGCCGGGCCAACTATCGGTGATGCACAGATTGCCACTGGCCGCGCCCTCCAGCACCATGCCCTCGGCATCGACCAGTTGCAACTCGACGCCGGGAAGGGGCTTGGTCGCTGAGCCGGGCTTAAGGTCGGTCGCGCCGGGCAGGGGGGAGACCAGAATCCCGCCGGTCTCGGTCTGCCACCAGGTGTCGACGATCGGGCAGCGGCCCTCGCCGACGACCTCATGATACCAGCGCCAGGCCTCGGGGTTGATCGGCTCGCCGACGCTGCCCAGCAGGCGCAGGGATTTTCGCGACGTCGACTTCACCGGCCCGTCGCCCTCGCGCATCAGGGCCCGCAGCGCGGTCGGGGCGGTGTAGAAGATCTCGACCTGATGCTTGTCGATCACCTGCCAGAAACGGCTGTGGTCCGGATAGTTGGGCACGCCCTCGAACATCAGGGTGGTCGCGCCATTGGCCAGGGGGCCATAGACGCAATAGCTGTGGCCGGTGACCCAGCCCACGTCCGCGGTGCACCAGAAGACCTCGCCCGGCCGGTAGTCGAACACCAGCTCATGGGTCCAGGCCACCCAGAACAGATAGCCCCCCGTGGTGTGCAGCACCCCCTTGGGCTTACCCGTCGAGCCCGAGGTGTAGAGGATGAACAGCGGGTCCTCGGCCTTCATGGGCTCGCAGGGGCAGTCGGCGCTGATGCCGTCCCGGGCCTCATCGTAGCGGACGTCGCGGCCCTCGATCATCGGGATGTCGGCCCGGGTGTGTGCGATGACCAGCACGGTCTCGACGATGCCGGTGCCCGGCCGTTCCAGCGCGGCATCGACATTGGCCTTGAGCGGCACACGCTTGCCGCCGCGCAGGCCCTCGTCGGCGGTGATGACGATCTTCGAGCCGCAGTCCTCGATCCGTCCTGCCAGACTGTCGGGCGAGAAGCCGCCGAAGACCACGGAATGGACGGCGCCGATGCGGGCGCAGGCCAGCATGGCCACGGCCGCCGCCGGGATCATCGGCAGATACAGGGTGACCCGGTCGCCCTTCACCACGCCGAAGCCCTTCAGCACATTGGCCATGCGGCAGACTTCAGCGTGGAGTTCCCGATACGTCAGGCCGCCGGACAGGGTGGGCTCGTCGCCCTCCCAGAGGATGGCCGTGTCGTCGCCACGGGTCTGGAGATGCCGGTCGAGGCAGTTGTGCGCCACGTTCAGCACCCCGTCTGCGAACCAGCGGATCCGGAAATCGGCCTTGTCGAAGGAGACGTCCTTGATGTCCGTCGGCGGCGTGAACCAGTCCAGCCGTCGCGCCTGTTCGGCCCAGAAGGCGTCGGGGGTTTCGCGGGCGGCGGTGCGGGCGGCCTCATACCCCGTCCGCGTCATGCGCGCGCGCCGGGCCCATTCAGGCGGGACGGGGTAGAGGTCTGGATCGCTCACGGGGAAATCCTTGATCAGGCACGGACTACAGCTTGTGCGACCGGACCGTATCGCAAGCCAGTCCTTCTGGCACCTCGACGGCCAGACGTTGGCGGATGGATGCGTGCACGCAAACGCGAATGGGTAGCGGTGTCATCCACGACCGGACTGTATCGCCTTTAACGGGTTGCTCTGTTAGAAGCGCGCGCCGGTCGGGTTCCGGGCTTAAGGGAGTCAGCGCATGGCCAAGGATAGATTCAAGACCGAGCATGCCAGCCCGTGGGTTGTCCGCATCGTGATCGGCATTCTGCTCCTTGCCGCCATCGGCCTGCTGGCCGTCTATGCGCTGCGGCCCGGGACAAGTCCCGCAGATGACGCGCAAACGGCTGAGGCGATCAGCAAGATGGATCAGGCCCAGAACGAGGCGAACGCCAAGCGGGACGAACAGCGCAGCGCCACCTCCCTGCTATAGCAGCCGGACGGCCAACCCGTCGCCCGGACCCTGTCAGGCGTGCAGGTCTACATCCTTCCGATCACGGATGAACAGGAATCCGACCACCACGGTGACGAGCGCCACCACCACCGGATACCACAGGCCGTAGTAGATGTTGCCGGTGGCGGCGACCATGGCGAAGGCCGTGGTCGGAAGGAAGCCGCCGAACCAGCCGTTGCCGATATGATAGGGCAGGGACATCGAGGTGTAGCGGATACTGGTCGGGAACATCTCGACCAGAGCCGCCGCGATCGGTCCGTAGACCATGGTCACATACATCACGAGCACGAACAGGATGCCGACTACGAGCGGCTTGTTGACCCGGGCGCTGTCAGCCTTGGCCGGATAGCCGGCGGACGTCAGGGCCGCGCCGAGACCGGCCTCCCATTCCGTCTTGCGGGCGGCGAAGTCGGGGCGGGAGAGCGCCGCGCCGTCGAAACCGGTCACGACCACCTCGCCGATGCGGACCTCGGCCACGGACCCCGCAGGGGCGGCGACATTGGCATAGGTCACGCCGGCCTTGGCCAGATAAGACTTGGCCAGATCGCAGGAGCTGTCGAACACGGTCTTGCCGACGGGGTCGAACTGGAAGGCGCAGTCGGAAGGATCGGCATACACGCTGACCGGAGCGCTGGCCGTGGCCGCGGCCAGCTGCGGATTGGCTGCGCCGGTCAGGGCGTGGAACAGGGGGAACCAGGTCAGGGCGGCCAGCAGGCAGCCGGTGAGGATGATCGGCTTGCGGCCGATCTTGTCCGACAGCCAGCCCCAGAAGACGAAGAAGGGTGTGGCCAGCAGCAGCGAGATGGCGATCAGTATATTGGCCAGAGGCCCGTCGACCTTGAGTGTCTTTTCGAGGAAGAAGAGGGCGTAGAACTGGCCCGTGTACCAGACCACCGCCTGACCAGCCGTCAGGCCGACGAGGGCCAGCAGCACCAGTTTCAGGTTGGGCCAGCGGCCGAAACTGTCCTTGAGCGGCGTTTTCGATCCCTTGCCTTCGGCCTTCATGCGGGCGAAGGCCGGGCTCTCGGCCAGTCTGAGCCGGATCCACAGCGACACACCCAGAAGCAGGATCGAGACGAGGAAGGGGATGCGCCAGCCCCAGTCCTTGAAGGCTTCCTCGCCGACAACCGTCCGTACACCGAGGATGACCAGAAGGCTGAGCAGGAGGCCGGCGGTTGCGGTGATCTGGATGAAGCTGGTGTAGAAGCCGCGCTTTCCGGGCGGGGCGTGTTCGGCGACATAGGTGGCGGCCCCGCCATACTCCCCGCCGAGCGCCAGTCCCTGCAGCAGCCGCATGGCGATCAGGATGATCGGCGCCGCCACGCCGATGGCGGCGTAGGATGGCAGGAGGCCGACCACAAAGGTCGACAACCCCATCAGCAGCATGGTCACCAGAAAGGTATTCTTGCGCCCCCACAGGTCACCCAGCCGGCCGAAGAAGATGGCCCCGAACGGCCGCACGGCAAAGCCGGCGGCAAAGGCCATCAGGGCGAAGATATAGCCGGTCGTCTCATTCACCCCCGAGAAGAACTGGACGGTGATGATCGCGGCCAGAGAGCCGTAGAGGTAGAAGTCGTACCATTCGATCACCGTCCCGACCGAGGAGGCGAGGATGACGAGCCGGTCGTCACGATCGACGGTGTGATCCGCGGCTGAGGCGTTGTCGGTCATTGGGTCCCTCCCCGGACTCAGGTCGGGCCGAGCCTAGACCGGGAAACACAAACGCGCATCCGGTTGCGTTCGCGGCGCTGATTCCCGCTCGCTCCCTGAAGGCCGGGGCCAAAGAAAAACCCCCGCCGCGGGTGCGACGGGGGCGGTTCTTTCAGCCGAAAGGCTGGAAAGCCTAGTTGCTGTCGCTGCTGTCGTCGGTAGCGGCGACAACCGCGGCGACCAGGACAACGCCGCCGATGAGCAGCACGGCGATCGGGATGCCGACGAATTCGCTGGAGGCATCGGCCTGGGCACCGACACGGTCACCGACGCGGACGGTGGCGCTGTTGTTCTGGGCGACAGCCTGACCCGCAACGAGCAGGAGACCGGCGGTGATGGCGGCAATGGTTTTTTTCATCAGACGGACTCCGGGGGAGGGGGTGGACGCTTTCTCGAAAAGCGGGTTACACCAGTTTGCATACGGTTTTGTGAAGGACCACCGTTATTGACCCTTGTTTATCGTATCGGGCGAGTCCGTGGCACCAAGGCCGCACTCAGGAGCGGCCGCTCCCGACCGGAGACGCACCGCCCCACGGTGTCGTCCACTATCGCAGGAAGTTACTGCGGCCGGACCGGCTTCGGGCGACCGGGTGATGGTCCGGTTCAGGCTTGTCGACAAATGATGACATCGCCATAGTCCGGGGTTGAGGGGCTAGTCGGGAGGACCGGGCCGTTGTTTTGCCAAGTCGCGCCACGGCCGCGGAATGCCGAGGCGACCCGCGCCGCCATCCTGACGGCCGCCCGGGAGCGTTTCTCGCGCGAGAGTTATGACCATGTCGGCATGCGCGATATCGCCGGCGATGTGGGCGTGGACGCTGCCCTGGTGTCCCGCTATTTCGGCTCCAAGGAAGACCTGTTTCTCAAGGTTCTGGAACACTGCGGCGATGGCCCTGACCTGATGGACGGTGATCGCGCCGCCTTCGGTGACCGTGTCGCGCGGGAGGCCATTTTCGGCAGCGAACATGACGGGCAGCTGGAGCATCTGCTGGTGCTGTTGCGGTCGATCGGCTCGGCCAAGGCCAGCGAACTGGTGCGGCGAACGGCGGACGAAAGCTTCTTCAGTCCCTTCGAGGCCTGGATCGGCGGTCGCGACGCCCCCGTGCGGGCGCGTCTGGCGGCGGCCTTCATCATGGGTATGGAGGTCAACCGTGAGCTCACCGGCGGCAGACAGACCCTGACCCGCGAACAGTCCGAAAACATG
>Ga0247834_1004090_pt1 | contig 18905 bp, 24 predicted proteins | sample LaCruzMarch2015__8_FD_187118 | JGI IMG/M metagenome (GOLD analysis project Ga0247834, IMG submission 187118) | Freshwater microbial communities from meromictic Lake La Cruz, Castile-La Mancha, Spain - LaCruzMarch2015_12m | ecosystem: Environmental > Aquatic > Freshwater > Lake | place: Spain...
CTCGGCCCGCCGCCCGGCATTGACGCCACTGGTCCAGTCGAGGGTGCCGAAGGTGAACCAGCCGGAGGTGAAACCACCGAGACCAGAGGCGGTGAAGGCGCGGTCGCGCAGCAGGTCGATGATCGCACCGGTTCCCTTAAACGCCGGGGCCTCGAGATTGACTCCGCAGCGCGTATCGCCAAGGGCGGCATCGCACGTCGCCTGAAACGTTCGCCCGACCGTTTGCCCAAGGACGTGGGCAAGGCTGCGCACCTCGGCCACGAACGCCAGCCGCCCCCGCCGGATCTGGCCAATGGCCCCGCGCCGCATCAGCAGGCGCTGGGATGCTGCGGTCCAATTCACCCGCCAGACCTCGACCGCCGCATTGTCCCAGCGGCCATCAAGGATGTCGGTCTCGGCGATCCGGTCGGAGGACAGCACGCCTTGCGCATCTTGCGCGTCGACCGAGAGGTCGGATCCCGACCGCACTTCGGAGGCCGCGAAGCCGCTCTCCGGCTCGAAATCGGTGCCGTCGAAGCTGAGCGCACGATCATGATCGGTGAAGCCAAGGGTCACCCCATCGGCCCGCACGATCCGCCAGCACCAGGCCAGTGTCGTGGTGCCCTCTTCGAGATGGGCCTGAAGCGCGGGCGGGAGGGACTTCACTTCCGCCCCCAGCCGCGCCACAGGGCGACCGAGGCCAGCGCCGAGGAGACCACGCCCCCGGCTGTGCCGGTCAGGGCGTAGAGATTGAAGGGGCGCAGATCGAAGCTGCCCGTCGCCAGATCGAAATCCGCGAGCCCGGCCATGGCCAGCCCAGAGGCAGCCAGACAGGCCAGATAGACCAGCCCGCGTGCGAGGTTCCAGTTCATGTTGTTGCCTTTCCTATGAGAAATTCCATCAGCCGGTGCCACCACGAAGGGGCGGCAGGCGGTTGGATCGATACCGGCAGCGGCTCCAGCGACGGCACCGGCACGCTCGCCGGGCGCAGCAATGTCAGCGCCTCGGCCTCGGTCAGTCGCCGGATCGGCCGCGAGAAATCTACCCGCCCGCTGGCATTGACCGCCCAGACCGGAATGGTGCCGGTCGGATAGCGGCCATCGCGGAACAGAACGCGCTCGGCCTCGCGGCGCGTGCGGATCGCGGCGGGCCGGAGCCAACCCATGAATGCCTGCGCTGCGGCGGCGCGGTTGCCCGCGTTCAGATGGCGGGTCAGAGATGCCTTGGCAATGCCGCCGGTGTTGTAGTGGAAGCTGACCAGCGCATCGAACTCGTGCGGCTCCAGCGGCACCTTCACCGCGCGCAGCACCTCGGCCTCATAGGCCAAGATGTCGGCGCGGAAGAGCCGGAACGCCTCGCGGATCCCGGCATCGAGATCATCCGGCATACCGCGTGGCATCCGTGCCGGATCGGGCGGACCGGCGGCATCGGTATGCCCGATGCCGAAGGTCCAGACGTTTTTGACATCAAGGTAGGGTCCGGGCACGAGTCCTTCGTGCCGGACAAGGGCCAGCAGGCCCCGGTCGGTCATGTGCATGGGATCACCCGAGGATGGAGGACAGGATCAGGATCAGGGCGGCGACCAGAAGGCCGATGCGCAGGCGATGGCTGAAGGTCTGGCCTGGATCGGCGGCGTCGCAGCGGATGGCGCGCGCGAGACGGAGAAGTTCATGCATCGGGGGTGCCTCCCTTGCCGCTCCGCAGCCGGGCGAGGACGACCTCGATGAAGGCAGGGCCGAAGACGCCGACGAGATAGGCGGCCGAGCCTGCCGCACCCCCGGCCGGGATTGCTTGCGACGGCAGACCGAGCCAGGCGGTGATGACCGCCATCGACAGGCTGCCCATCCCTGCCGCGATCAGACCGCCGAGCAGGATGTGGCGCAGCGCATCCCGCAACCGCATTCGGGTGGTCAGAGCGTTGGTCGCCCCGCCGAGCGCGCCCCAGGCGGCGAGGATGACGGCGGTGGAAGTTGCCAAATCGCGCAGCACGGCGGCGATGAAGCCAGTTTCTTCGTTCATCGCCGGATCTCCAGCAGCGGAATGGATGTGATCGACCCCAGCCGCTCGAGGTCGAGTGTGACGTCGAGCATGTCGGTGTCAAAGCGGACGGGGACGTCGAATTCGAAACCGGCCGTGATTGCGACGCCCGCGCCGGGGGCGGTGGTGAAGGTCACGCTGCCGGTGGCGGAATCGACGGTCCAACCCGACATCTGCTCGACCCCGTTCAGGGCGATGCGGACAGTGCCCGCCACCGGCTTGGCGATGGCACGGGTCCAGCTTTGCGCGCCGGAGGCGTAGCGTTTCAGCAGGGCGAAGGTGGTGACAGCACCATTGCCGGTGCCGATGGGCTGGTCGGTCGGAGCCACCGCCTGCGACGGCAGGCAGGATTTGTAGTCGGCCCAGTCCTTGTAACGAAACCCGTGCAGGCGGCCGTTGCGGGCTTCGAAGAAGGCCACGACCGCCGCCAGATCATCGGCGCGGCGGATGCCATAGGCGACATCATAGCGGCGGCGCGAGTTGGCCCAACTCGCGTTGCGCTCCTCATCGCCCGAGGCCAGTTCGACCACTTGCGTGCGCCGTTCCGGTCCGCCGCGCGCCCCGCGGCTGATGTTGTCGGGGAAACGAACTTCGTGAAATGCCATCACATGCCCCTCCGACCCAGCGACACGGCGCGAGCGATGTCGCTTGCCACCTGCGTGCGCGATTGCCGGAAGCTTTCGGCATCGCGCGCCATGATGGTGACGCTGACGGCGGGTGCGCTGGACTGGCCTTGGCCGTATCCAGCTGCTTCTCGGCGGGAGAGCACGCGCTCGCCGCGTTGCAGGATCGCCGGAACTTCGTCGGGCTTGATCCCGGCCCAGCCGCCCGCGTGCATGCGTGGGGCATTGGCGAAGGCCAGCGCGTGAACCATGCGGCCCGGGCCCGGCGATCCGACCATGCCACCCGCGTGGAGGATGTTGGCGAAAATACCGCCCGCGCCGCCGAGCGCTCCCGACAGGGCGTTGGCAATCGGCCCGAGGATGAAGGTCCGCGCCGCCAGCTTGGCCAGATCGGCGATCATCGACGTGACCAGATCGCGGAAGTCGAGCTTGCCGGTCTTGACGAATTCGCCCACTGCGTTCTCGGCGGACGTGAAGGCCCCGACCAGTGCCTGACCGATATCGCCGCCGATGTTGCGCGCCTTGGCAGCATAGTCGGCGAGCGCCGCAGTCACCGCGCCCCACCCGGTCGCAGCCTGATCAGCCCCTGCGGCAGCGTCAGCCCCGGCGTCACGCGCCGCTGCGCCCGCACTTCCGGCAGCGGCAGCGGTGTCGTTCAGTTCGGTGTTCAGGGCATCCGCCGAACTGGCGGCATCGGCCAGTGCTTCCTCAGCTTCCGTCCCGGTGCCGGTCACCGCGTCGCGCAGCGCCTGCCAACTGGCCATCGGACGGCCCGCAGCATCGGCCAGCATTCCTGCCGCCTCGCGATAGCCGTCGGCCCGGCCAAGCGCATCGTTGGCCATCGCGCCAATCCCGAGGTCGGGCGGCTCGAGGTAGGTCCGGGACAGCGCTGCCGAAAAGGCATCCGCCGCAGCTGCCCCGGCCGCTGTCGCCGCACCCTCGAACGGGTTGCCGATCCGCGCCAGTTCCACCGAGTCCAGCGTGCCGATCCGGACCCCGCCTTCGCCGACCGCCCAATCCGGCAACAGGTCCAGCGCGGCGTTCAATCCGTTGATGAAATTGTTGATGCGGGTGACGACGCCGTTCAGCATCGCTTCGACACCCGAGATCAGCCCGTTCGCGGCCTGGAAGGCGAAGTCGCCAATGGCGCCGGGCAGACTGCCCCAGATTGCGACGGCCGCATCATAAGCGCCTTGGAAGATCGCAGCCGTCCGGTCGCCGAAACTGACCACTCCCGCGATGGTGCCTTCGAGGGCCCACAGCCCGGCCGCTTTCAGCCCCTCCCATCCTGCGGCCATGTTGGCAAAAGCGGCGTCGAGCGCGAGGCCGATGCGCGACCAGACCTCCTTGGCAAGATCGCCTAGCAGGCGGAACGCCTCGCCCACGCCACCGACCCGGGTGACGAGTTGCGAAAACTGATAGACCAGTTCACCGGCACCGACGATCAGGGCACCGATCCCGGTGCGGATCAGCGCCCCGCGCAGGAATACGAGTGCGGTAGCGAGGCCACGCACCGACAACGTGGCAACGACCAAGCCAGCCACCCAACGGCCGGCCATGAAGGAAGCAAAGGTAGCTGCATAGGTGGCGAGGCGGCCGAGATTGTCGAAGACGACGGTGATTGCGCCGCCGATGGGTCCGGTGCCGCGCGCCATATCGGCCAGTGCGTTGGCCACCGTCTCCAGCGCCGGGGCGACGGCGGCGGTCAGGCGGTTGGTCAGGCCAAGCCAGATCAGGCTCAGCTTGGCGATAGCATCGCCGGTGCGTTCGATCTGCGCGGCATCTGCCGCGCTGACCGCCACCCCGAAATCCTGCACGTCCTGTGCCGCCTCTCGCAAGGTCGCGGAGTCGATCCGCAAGAAAGCCAGTGCTGCGCGATCGCCGAACAGGTCAGACGCCACGGCGGCGCGTTCGGCCTCCGGCACGAACTGGTTCAGGGCCTCCTGGATGGCGACGATGCGCTGATCGAGCGGCAGCGCCTGCAATTCCGCCGCTGTCAGGTTCAACCGCTGCAAAGCCCCAACAGCCGATCCGGACCCAGCCGCCGCTTCCGACAACCGCGTGGTCAGCTTCTTGGTGGCCTGTTCGATCTCGCCCATCGAGACACCGGCCAGTTCCCCAGCCGATGTCAGCACTTGCAAGCTTTCCACGGTGGTGCGGAGCGAAGCGGCCATGTCAGCCTGCGCACCGATCACGTCGAGGCCGGACCGCACCATTGCCACGCCAGCAGCGGCAGCAGCTGCGGTAACCGCCGCCAGCGCAATCCCGGCTTTGCGGGCGAAGCTGCCGAGCCGGGCATTGGCCAGTTCCATCTCGGAGGACAGGCGGCCGAAACCCCGCGTGCCCGCCTCACCGATGCCTTCCAGTTCGGCCCGGACCTGACGGCCGCCTTCCGCGACCAGCCGGACACTGACCCGTTTCTCAGCCATGTCCCTCTCCGATCTGTTCGTTCAGCTTCCGCACCATGACCGCCTCGATCTCGGGCAGCAGTTCGGCGGCGATGAAGGTGTCGATGCCAAGCGCCCGGGCCATCGCGAGGGCCGCGCCCATATCCCAGCCGAGCACCGCGCCGGGGATCACCCGCAGCTGGCCACCGAGGCGGCCAACCAGATCCCAGACCTGCCAGCCGTCTTGCGTTTGTGGGCGGTTCAGTCTTGCGGGACAGTCGGGGCAGATGCCCCCGCGGCCCTCGCAGGGTGTGCAGGCCGCGCAGTAGCGGTCGCCCCCGCCGAAGGACCATTCGGCAAGGGCGCGGAGACGTTTTTTTCCGCGTCCAGAATGAGACCTTTGGCAACGTACTGGGTCTGAAACGCCTCGAAGACCGGCCAGATTTCCAGAAGGGCATCGACGCCTTCGGGCGAGACCGGCACAGCATCGCCCGCGTCATCGCCTACCCCTTCCCAATCCAGCACCGCGCGGCGGGCCACGGCCTTGGCCATGGTGAGCGCCAGTTCCTCCTGCGTGGCGGTGTCCGGCAACGCTTCGATGGCTGGGTCGGCGCGGGCCGAGACCATCAGCGCGGTGGTCAGAGGCGCAACGTGCAGCCGAAGGCCGGGCGCGAGGGTCAGCCACGTGGGCGCGGCAGTCAGGTTCAGTCTGATCATGATCAATAGCTCACAACGGTGTTGACGAGGACGGCGGTGCACATGCGCGAGGGGCTGACGGCCTTGGCCGCCTGCCAGTCGAAGGTGGCCTGGATGCCCTGCGGGCCCGGGATCTCGATCCGCGGGCGTGGCAGGTAAACGGCATGTGCGGTGAAGGTGAAGCTGGCGTTGGCCCCGAGGCTCCAGGCGAATACCAGCTCGCACGGCGTGCCGTCGATGGCCTGCGTGATCAACGTGCTGTCGGCGAAACGCACCTCCACCCGGCCGGTCAGCGCGGCCATGCCGGGGTCGGCACCCTCGATGCGGCCGTCCGAGCGGATGGTCTCGATCCGATCGAGGCCATTGGAATAGGTCACCTCAGCCGAGATGACATTGCCGAGTGGCGAGCCATTGCGGGTGATCGCCCCGTTGAAATGCCCGAACCGCTGCAGCGCCAGCGAGGTGGGCGTACCAGCGGCCGTGGTGGCAGCGACGCTTTCGCCCTGCGCCACCAGTCGAGCGGTGGCGGTCAGTAGGCCCGACCGCGCCATTTGCCACGACAGCTGGTCGCAGACGCAGCCGGTGTACATCGCATAGCGGGGCACCTCGGGCATTGCCGTCTCGATGGCCATCGACGGCAGTGTCCAGTTGCCCGACTGGAAGGTGTGGGTCTTGGGGGTCGTGCCGGAGGTGACCGGCGCGCCGAAGGCCGCCTTCAGCCACAGCCCGAGGTTCTCTACGTCGATCGGCACCACGACATCGCCATCGGCGGTGACCGCGTCTTTGATCGGGGCCAGCGGATCGCGCCCCTGGCCCAGCAGTTCCGAGGCGATCAACGGCTGTTCGGAGCCGAGCGTGGTGCTGGCGAAAGGCACCGTCCGATAGCCCGTGGCGGGCGCGGTGCCATAGACGGATTCGAACGCAAGCGCCATCTGCGCCCGCGCCCCATGGGCTCGTGCCATCGTGTTCTCCTATCGTGAGTGGGGTCAGCCGAGCGGGTCGGCCGTGGAATAGTGCAGGATTACGGGGATGACCGCCGCCTTCAGGCTGGCAGCACCCTCCACGGGCAGGTCAACCGGGCGAGGCGCTTCCGCCTCGACCCAGTCGCAAAGGCCTGCCAGCGTGCGGTCGGCAGCAATCGCTAAGCCGATGCTGGCGCAGAGCATGTCGAAGGTGACGTCACGGGCAGCACCTTGCACAACCGCCTCGATCTCGGCCCGGTGCTGGTAGTGGTAGCGGAGGGGCGACAGCGTCACCTCGGGTTCCCCCGGCTCGCCGTCGCGCAGGATCAGGAGGCCAGCGGTTGGTACGCGCTCCGGCAGCACGTCGCCGCGCAGGGCGGTTGCGGGCAACGCCGAAAGCCGCGCGTACAGCGCGGTGAGGATGGTTTCGCGGAAGGTGGGCATCTTTGATTCCGAAACTCATCATGAGAGAAGTGGCAGCTCGATCAGCACGGTTTAACCATAGTCAATACAGCCAAATGATTAGTGTTCATGCTCGTCAATTCGAACTCTATCTGAACACCATCGAAGCCACCGACTTCATTTGAAGTGCGTTCTCTTGGCGTGTTCAAAACAGGAGAGCCGATACAGGAGCGTCACATTACTCCCGGATAAACGAAGACAGCAGGGTGTAGGGCACCCTGCTGTCAACCGGGCTTACGCCCCTAGTGCAAAAGGAGAGACCAAATGCACGAACCCATTGTCGGCGCCTGCTACCTCATCATCGGGGTGGCAATGTTCCTTCACTATGTCGGTTACTTCTGACCGACCACAACCTCAGCTGGGAAAGGGCACCCTTGCGGTGCCCTTTTTCGTTCATAAGCCTCAGGATCGCAAGCAAAATAGTGAGAACCGACATCTACCTTCCCCTACGCTTGCCTAGCCTTCGACATGAGTTGACATCCTTGGTAACTTAACGCAATGGTGCGCAATCATTGCCAACGAGACCGGTCAGAGTTCACAGAAATGCCACAGATGTTCACCCCGGGCCAAGTACCGGTACCAAGGCGGATGCTCGATGTAGAGGGCATCTCCGCGGCGCTGTACGAAGGCAAGAGCATAGGAACGATACGAAAACTCTTCCGTGACAAGGTGCTACATGTCCATGATCTTGGCGGCAAAACTGGCAGAACGAACCTTACGGAGGAAAACTCTGCTCGGGTGCGAATCGCCCTTTGCGAGTACTTTCGGAAGAGCGGTTGGACCACGGGTGAGGCAGGTAGGGCCATAGCTACGGCGTGCGGGGATGAGGACAAGGTCGTTCAGGCGTTTGTGGACGACGGTCGACCACTCGACGAGATCTACGAAGCTTTGAAGGCAGACATACTCAAGGCCAGGCGATAACCGCCGGAGGCAGTTAGCAATGCCGTTGGCTTTATCTGCCTAGAAGAGCCCAGAGGGTTTGCAAGGCAGGTCAATCAGTTCCAGTTCGCGACGATCAGCCCCGGCACGCCTTCAACCGCCCGTTCAGCATCGCGCGCCAGGTCCAGCCGTTTCGGCAGCTTGACCTGCGGCACCAACAGGAAGATCGGCGCTGTGACGACACCCCTGCCGGTTTTCGACTTTGACGCCACCGCCCGGCCCTTTGTGTTCAACCGTCCCTCGGCCACAAGCAGGCTGGGCCCCCGGCGACGATAGATGAACCGTAGGCGCAAACCGGTCCGGCGTTCCCATTTGCCGGGGGTGATCCGTCCGCCACGCATCGATTTTCCTGCCGCGGGCGTGGGGATGGCCAGCCAGAACCCGTTCTTGGACCGGATCAGCGGGCCGGTGTCATGCGCGCCAATGATCACCGGGGCGTTCGACCAGACCAGCACCGCCGCGTTCAGGCTTTCGCCGGACTTTGGAAAGCTGGCGGAGCGGATTGAGTTTGCCAGGCGAGTGCCCAGCCCCGCGCTGGTGATCTGGGTGCGCCAGGCGGATTTCAGGCCGGTGCCAGCCTCGCGCATGGCAGCGGTGACGGCGCGTTCCCCGGCCGCGACCTCTGCCGCCATCAGTGCGACGATGTCGGGATCGATGGCTAGCTTCAGTTTCACGCTGGCCTCAGATCGACAGTCCAGACCAGCCGCTCGCGATCGCGGACGGGCTCGCCTTGGATGAGGAAAGCGTCCGCGTCGATTTCCAGCCTGTCACCGGGGCGCGGGTTTGGCACCTCGGCCACGCGCAGGTCGACGCGGGTGGTTTCGGACCAGAGCCGGGCGTCGCCGAAGTCGGTGACGGCATCGGCGCGCCGAGCGACGACGCGCACCAAAACTGGTGCGCCGCCATCGGCGATGTAGACCGCGTCCCGCCCCATGTTCGGATCGGCGAAGAGCGCGCCGACGGCGGCGGCGAAGGCGCTCATCAGAACGCGCCGTTCAGTCGCACCCGGCCGATCAGGTCGGTGGCCCCGCCTGCGACGGCCTCAGTCGCCACACCGATCAGCGTGTTCGCGGTCAGGGTCTTGGTCGTCTGCCTGGCGGTGTTGTCCCAATAGATCCTGTCGCCTGGGGCCCAAGCCTGCGAGGCGACCTTCTTCAGATCATAGACGCCGACGAGCGCGGTTTCGACCGCTTCGCTGAGGGCGGCGGTACCAGCGGCGACGCCGAAGACTGAGCCCACGAGAAGGCCATCGCCGGAAGTGACGGCATAGGGCGCAGTCAGGGTGATGGTCTTGCCGGGCTGGACGTAGTTTTTCATCGGGGTGATCCTTTTGGTAAGACGAAGGGCGGCCCGTCAGGACCGCCCGCGTGTCGGGTTTCAACATTTGGCGCAGGTTATGCGCCGGGATTTCTGTAGAGACCGCGCCAGTCGATGGCCTTGGCTCCGAAGTCGAGGCGACACTTGATCTCCACCCCGTCGACGTCGAAGCCGTTGCGGGTCTCGATATAGGCACCCTGCTGACCCTCCAGATAGGCATATTCGATGGTGTCGATCTGGTTGGGGGAAGCCGCCAGATACCAGGCGGTGGCGCTGGCAGCATCGAGCCGGGGCTCGCTGATCGGGCTGAGCGTCCGGATCGACTGCGGCACGACGGTGGCGGGCGTGGCGGGCACGAGGTTCTGCGCCACCAGCTGCTCGGCTTTCAGTTCGAGGGCGGCGGGCACGATCAGGAAGGCGGGGCGGATGTTCAGCACGGTCTTCTTGTCGAAGCCGGTCTGCAGCGCCATCGCCGCCCGGGCTGCCCCCACCGCATCGACGGCCAGCGCCGTGCCGGTCGCGGCCAGGTTCTTGTGGGTGGTATGGAACAGCGCGTTGCCGTCGGCCATCGCCGGGTTGGCGGTGATGATGCCCCAGACGACGTCCGACTCCAGTTGGGCGATGGAGTTGCCGTACATCGCCGGGATCCGGGTGAAGGCATCCAGATCGTCGTTGATCAGCGTCTGGCGTGTGATCGCCACCACCCGGCCATAGGTCTTGACCTTGTAGCTCTCCTTGCTTTCGCCGAGCGTCCCGCGCTTGAACTCGCCGCTTTCGCCGACCTCCAGGAGCTGGGGCGCTTCGCCGAGTTGCACCCGGTTCATCGCCTTGAAGTCGGTGGCGAGCACCTGGCGGCAGAACAGCATGAAGGTGCGGGGATAGGTCTCATAGGCCTGTCGCAGGGTCTTGTTGGTGACGGCTGACAGGATTTCGGGGAAATCGGAAGTCGAATGCAGCGAACGCGTCGCCACCTCGTCGCGCGACAGGCCGCGCGTGTTGACCCCGGCATTGGTCAGGCTTTCGCGGGCCAGTTCCAGAAGCGACATGCCGCGGTACTGGCGGGCAGAGTCGTCCAGCTGGAACAGCGTCGGGCTGTAGCGATGCAGCAGCGCATTGGCCACGGCGTCGCGGCGGGTCACGCGTTCATCCCGGCCGCCGAGCGGGATCGAGACATGCGGAAAGGTGCGAGTCTCGTCCGACCTGGCGGCAACCTGATCGAGGATCAGGCGGCGGGATTCATCGACGGTGACACCGCGTTTCACCAGATCCTCGGCAAAGCCGCGCTCGAGGTTCAGGCGACCCGCCAGATCGTAGATGGTGGAGACGCGGTCGCGCTCACCCTCGCGCGCCTTGGAGGCGATGGCTTCGGTGTCGGGCGGGGTCGTCGGCGCGGCCTGCGGCAGCGCGCGCGTCTCGACGGCGCGCGCCTGCGGTTCGGCAGCGGGATTGGTGGGGGTGGACATCTGGGTCTCCTCGGTCGCATGGGGTTCGGCGGCCGCTGCGGCCGGGGTCTGGGTCGGGTCGGTCATCGGGGATGCTCCTTGTCGGGTTTGGGAAGCGTCCCGGCGATGAAGGACGCAGTCGTGAAGGGATTGCTGGGTGCGGAAGCCTGCCGCGGGATCGGCCCCGACCGGCACGGCGGAGACCTCGAAGGGCGTCCAGTCGACCGCGCGCCACAACTCGCGGCCGCCATCGGGCTTGGAGACCTCAAAGCGGTGGACCTGGTAGCCGATGGACACCGCCCGGATGTGTCCGGCCTGAATGTCGCGCCAGATCGGTTCGACATCGTCGCGTTCCGAGATGCGGACCAGTGCGATTCCACGGCCGTTCTCGAGGTGGGCAGAGCCGGGCACGACGGAGCCGATGACGGCGTCCAGCGCCCCCAATTCGTGCACCTTCAGGAAAGGCGCGCCCGCGTTCAGCCGTTCCAGCCGGACATGGGAGGGATCGAGGCTCAGTTCCTCATCGTAAGGTTCTCCGAAGAAGCTGGCGCGGCGGACGCGGGCCCCGGCCGACCAGACCACCTCGACGGTGCGGGCCTGCGCATCGGCCGTGTTCGGCGCAAGCTCCGCCGTCCGGCGCATGGCCGGCAGTTCGATCATCGTGTCCATGGGGTCAGTCCTGCTGGGCGGCGTCGGGTTGCGCCGCATCGTTTTCGGGGTCGGCGGCCGGATCGCTGGCGGGGTCGCTGGTCTGGGCGCTACCGGTTTTCGTGACGCGGCGCGGGTCGCTGTCGAGGACAAGGCCGAGGGCGTCGAGCTTGGCATTGGTGGCGGCGATTTCGGCCAGCACCGCGTCGGGGTTGCGGCCTTGTCGGGCGATCACTTCTGCCAGCGTCATGGTTCCGGACCGGATCGACAACAGGTTCGCCATCGCGTCCTTCTGCGGATCGACCGCTTCGAACTTCGGCGGCGACCATTCGACCGGCACGTCCGGTGTCGGGATCTGGCCCGCTGCCCATGCCGCTTCGGTGAACCAGCGCCACACCGGCGCGCAGAACATCGGGATGAACAACTGCCATTGCACCGCATCGATCTGGCGGCGGAACTCGACCAGCCCCGCCCGGATCGAGGAATAATTGACCTGGCTGAGATCGCCGGTCAGCAACTCATAGGGCACCCGGAACCCGGCCGAGATCGTGTGCAGGCTGGCCCGCTTGTATTCGCCATAGCCGCCGGTGGCCGAGGGCTGGTTGAAGCGGATGTCCTTGCCGCCTCGGGCATAGGCGATGAGGCCCGGCTCGAACTGCTCTACCCGGTTACCATCAGCATCGACCACAGTGGGTGCGATGCCCTGTTGGGATTCATCATCGCCGAAGACGATGGCGGTGACGCAGGCCTCGGTCTTCTTGCGAACCAGTTCCGCCACCTCGTAGTCGTCGAGATCGCGCAAGGACCGGATCACCGGCGCGCCCCAGGGCACGCCACGCGCCTGCGTGCGCTGCTTTTCATAGACATGGGCTATCTCGGTTGCGGGAACCGGGCGACTGTCGAGCCCACCGCGCAAGGCACCATGGGCATCGCCGGGGTGTTGCGGGTGCAGCCAATAGGCGCGGCGTTTGCCCACCGGGTCGAACTCGATGCCCTGTACGATGCGGCCCGCTCCGACGTTGCTGGACTTGGTCGCGTCGAGGAAGTCGGCCTCCAGCACCTGCAATTGCAGCGGCACCGGCAAACCATCCGACGAGCGCCGCAGCCTGCGCCGCACCAGCACCTCGCCCGCCTCGACCATCTCGCGGCAGATCAGCGTCTGCAGCCCGTAGAAATCCAGCTGGCCATCGGCGTCGCAATCCGACGTCCAGCGGGTAAACAGGGCATCGACCTTGCGGTCCAGCTTGTCGTCGCCACTGGCGGCACGGGGCATGATGCCCGAACCGACGATGTTGTTGACCAGCACCGCCACGGCCTTCGCCGCATGCGGGTTGTTGCGCACCAGATCGCGCATCCGGTCACGGAGCAGCGCCCCGGCCACGCCGATCTCGGTGTCGGCCGAGGATCCCGGCGCGCGCCAGCCGTCTGTGCGCCGCCCCTTGGACGCGCCGTCATAGCCGCGCGTCAGGGTTTCAAACGCCTGCCGCGCCAGCACGCGCCGGGCCGCCATGCGCGGGGCGACCGAGGCGATGGCATGGTCCATCCAGTTCGCGGGCATCAGCGATCCCCACGGCTGAAGCCCGCCAACCCGGCAATCGGCAGGGGCCGCGCAGTGCCCGCGATGGCGCGTTCGATGGTCCGGATGCGGCCCAGCAGATCCTCGGCCGAGCCGTAATCCACCGACTTGCCGTCATAGCTGACCCGGGTCGTGCCGCTGGCATAGGCCCGGCGCAATGCGGCCAGCTCCGTTTCTGTCCAGTCGGTCATCAAAACCATCCTCCGCGTCGACCAAGCCAATCCGACTGTCGTTTTCCCTGGGGTGCGGCTTGCGGTCGGTTCACCCGTCCTGCGCCATCGATTTCCGTTGGCGCCGCCCCGAGTTGATCCTCGAGATCGCGCCATTTCTCGTCGGTCCAGCGATCCGCGCCCGCGATCCAGGCGGCGGCGCGGGCATAGACCCGGCAATCCAGCGCCTCGTTTCGCTCGCGCAGCTTCTGCCATTCAAGCCGGGCAAAGCCCCGCTTGGTACGGACCGTCACCAGTTGCTCGGCCACGAACTGCTTCAGCCATTCGTTCTCGACCCAATGCGGCAGATGCACCGAGCCGGGCGGGAACGCCGCCCCCTCGGTCATGTCTTCGTCGGTCGGACGTTCCAGTCGCAGGAAGCGATAGGTCTCGGCCTTGAATGTCGAGACCGCCACGGTCCAAAGCCGCGCGCCCCGTCGCAGCCGTTTCCCGCCCTCGGTCGCGTCGACGAAGGTCGGACCAGAGACGGGGCTCGAGCGGTTGAACCCCTCGACGCCCTTGACCGGCGACACCTGTCCAAACCCTTGCGCCCGCGACCAGGAATAGACCGCCGGGGCCTCGTAGCCGGTGTCGATGGCGAGCCGCGCGATGCGCAGATGCGCGCCGCGTTCATGCGGCCAGGACCGGTCGAGCAGTGCGGTCAGTTCCGACCAAGCGTCGTGCCGATCAGGGCCCCCCTCGATCACGATGTGATCGACCAGCCAGCTTTCGAGGCCCCGACCCCAGGCCCAGACGTCGACCTCGATCCGGTCCTTTTGCACATCGGCCCCGGCGGTCAGGAACAGCCCGCCCGCAGGCACGGTGCCGGATTTCCAGCGCTCGCGCCGGTCGTAGAGCCGCTGCCAGTCTGGCGCTTCCCCGGTTTCGACCCAAGTTTCGCCAAGGATGGTATTGCGGAACGCCTTGATCGCCTCGTCCGACCCTTGGGCCGCTTCCCATGACCGCACGATCCGCTCCCAACTCAGCCAGCCGATCGGCGAGTAAAGCGCCGAGAGGTGATAACCGACCGTGGTCGGGTCGGCGGCGACTGCGGTCGCCCGCCATTCGCCGCCCTCCAGCATCGCTGTCTTGTGATGTTCGCCGATGGGCGCATCACACCCTTCGCAGTGATATTCCGCTGTTTCCGGCCGCCCCTTTTGCCAGCGCAGCCGGTCGAACTTCAGCCACTGCATCGCCCCGCAATGCGGGCACGGCACGAAGAACCGGCGCTGATCGGACGCCTCATATTCCCGTTCGATCCGGCTCAGCCCCCGGATGGTGGGCGTCGAAACCAGAAATACCTTGCGCCGGTGGGCAAATGTCAGCGACCGCGCCTCGGCCAGCGTCACCGGATCGCCTTCCTCGTCGGCCGAGGCCGGATAGGCATCGACCTCGTCGAGGAAGATGTAGCGCGCCGGGGTCGAGCGCAGCCCGACCGCCGAATTCGCCCCGGTCATGATCAGGATGCCGCCCGCGAATTCCTTGGACAGCATCGTGTTGCCCGCGTCACGGGATCGCGCCGGTTTGACCCGTTCCCGCAGGTCGGGGCTCTCGTCGATCAGCGGGTCGATCCGCTGGCGCGAGTTTCGCTTCGCCAGTTCCACCGTCGGCTGGACCGCCAGCATCGGGCCCGGCGCCTGGTGGATGGCAAAGCCGATCCAGTTGTTGCCTGCCTCTGTCGCGCCGACCTGTGCGGCCTTCATGAAGACGATGCGCTGCATCACATCACCTGGCGACAGCCGGTCCATGATCTCGCGCATGTACGGCGTGCGGGCCGTGCGATAGCGCCCCGGTTCCGCCGATGCGCGGCCCGACAGCATCCGGTGCTTGTCTGCCCATTGCGACAGGGTCAGGTCGGGGTCCGGCGTCAGCCCCGCGCCCCAGGTGCGCAGGATTTCTGCTGCGCCGTCGAAATCCGTCAGATCACCGTCATCGGAAGTCGGGCCGGACCTCGGCAAGTTCGTCGAGGTGGGCGCGTACATGTTTTTCCAAGGCCTTCTGCATTGCGGCCGGTTCCACGCCCAGTTCCGCCGCCATCAATGCCGACGACCGCGCAGGCCAGTTCACCCAAGCGTCCCGCACCTCCCGCGCCAGCCGGAACACCAGCGACAGCGCCCGGGCCCGCTCGATCAACTCCCCCTTCAGCTTTTGCAGCCGGATTCGCCGCTCCTGCGCCTTCAGCACCTCGTTGGCGGTCTTGGCCTGCAGGTAGGTCGTGCCGCCACCGACCGCTGGCACCGCCATACCTTGTTCACGCAGCGTGTCGCCGACCGCAGCGACGGCGGCCTCGGGGACCGGCTTCATCTTCGGTTCGGGCGGCTTCCGGGTCTTCGACGGATCGGTGGTTTCTGCCCGGCGCACATCACTAGCCCCGGCATCAATGCTGCCATCGACGAACAGCACCAACCGTTCGGCCGTCTTCGCTTTCTGGATCGCGCCCCGCGACAGCCCGACATGCGCAGCGTACTGGCGCTCACTCATGCCCTGCATCGGCGGCTCCGATTATCTATCAAAAACATACGCTTATCGAGTTGATAAGCGTGCCGGACAGAGCGAACGTGTCTCCACAAGAACGATGCAACTCACCACGGAGCCACCAAGATGACCCGCCACACGACCGACAACACGAAAGCCCTCGATGCCTTCCTCGCCGCCAAGTTCGAGATCGACACGATGCTGGCCGGCCTCGCCGCCCTCAGCGCCGACCACTTCGAGACCAGCCCTGACGAAATCCATTGGGGGCACGTTGGCACCCTGAACCACTACCGCGCCAAGCTGCGCGAGATCACCGACAGCGCCTTCAAGGAAGGCGAACACGCCGAGTGAGACGACCCACTCCCGGTCCCGCCCGCCGACTGGCGGGCTCGACCTCGTAGAAGGGCCTGCATCCCGCGCGCCTGACACGGAGACGACGATGACCCAGCTTTCCGACACCCAAGCCATGATCCTGAGCGCCGCCGCCCAGCGGCCCGAGCGCATCGCCCTGCCGCTGCCCGAGAGCCTGCGCGGCGGTGCCGCCGCCAAGGTGGTTGGCGCGATGATCGCCAAGGGCCTGCTGCAAGAGGTCGATGCCGACCTGCGCAAGGGCGAACCCATGTGGCGCGAAACCGGCGACGGCCACGGCACCACGCTGGTCGCCACCGACGCAGGCCTCGTCGCCATCGGCATCGAGCCCGAAGAGCCGCACACCGCGCCCGTGGGCACGACGGACGCGCCGCCGGAAGGGCCCGCGCCCGAGACCCCCGCCGAACCCGACGCCGCGCCTAAGGCGCGCACGCTGCGCGAGGGCACCAAACAGGCCACGCTGATCGCCATGCTGCGCGCACCGGACGGCGCGACCATCGAGGAGATCACCGCCGCCACGGGCTGGCAGTCGCACACGGTGCGCGGCGCGATGGCCGGTGCTCTGAAGAAGAAGCTCGGGCTCGAGGTGACCTCGGAGAAGGTCGAGGGGCGCGGGCGGGTGTATAGACTGGCCAACTAATCGCCTTTATTCGCAGCACCTTTTGGCTATGCTGCTTTGCGGAGGACCACATGGATTACCGGAACCCGCAAAGCAGCACGATCATCTTCGGTTTCGACTCAGCGTGGACAGATGCCGCAAAAGCGCCGGGAGCAATCTGTGCCATCGCGTTTGATGAACGTGGCCAAGTCGAGTTTCATGAACCTCGTCTCGTCTCATTTGCAGATGCGCGTGCCTTCATCGGATCGCTCCGTCAAGATTTTTCTGTGAGCCTCGTCGCACTTGATCAACCAACGGTCGTGCCCAATTCCGCAGGAAGTCGTCCGGTTGACAAGGTTGCCGGGTCGTTGGTTTCATTTGTCGGCGGAGGCGTTCAGCCTGCCAACCGTAGCAAGATCGGCATGTTCTGTGACGACTCGCCCGTTTGGTCTTTCCTTTCGGATCTCAATGCGACGCAAGATCCTATCGAGGCGCGCACGGCACCTGCCGGACATTTTCTGATCGAAGTGTTTCCGGCGCTTGCTCTCCCCGCGTTCGAGGATGCCTTTTCTCAGCGTTTACGCGCGCCAAAGTACAACCCGCAAAACCGGAGGAAATTCCGTCTGGAAGACTGGCGGTCCGTGACGCGCGTAGTCCAAACTACCGCACAGGGTTTCGACGTGAGTGGCCTCGCCGACTGGTCGGACCGTATGCACGCGCTCTCTCAGCCTCGGAAGGCCGATCAGGACAAGCTGGACGCAGCCCTCTGCGCTCTGATCGGTCTGGCGTGGCGGGCCGGGCCAGTCTCCTGTTCAGCTATGCTCGGTGACTTGACCAATGGCTACATGGTTACGCCGATGTCTGAATTCACACGGCCCAGACTGGAGCAAGCAGCAAATCAGCGTGGTGTGCCAATCGCCTAAGACCGCAACCTCCAGCCTCTAACCCGGATTGCCTCGAACAGCCGCCGCAGTACATAGGACCGCGCGATACTGACCACGGTGAACACCGCGCCCATCTTCAGGTTCTGGGCCAGCGTCGTGTGCAGCCCGAAGATCGGGAAGATCAGGATCTGCGTGACGACGGCGACGCCGTAGCCCACGATCACGTTGGCCACGGCTTCGACCAACGACATCAGGCGGGACTGCTTCATGTCGCCACCTCATACATCGGCCAGCAGTTCAGCCGCCAGAGTTCGTAGCGCATGCGCTGCGACCAGCGGGACCACTCCGTTGCCACAGAGGCGAAGCCGGTCCACCCGGTGGGCCAGCCCATCAGCGCCTCGACGAACAGCGGGTTCAAGGTCCGGCGCACATCGCAGGTATCGCTCCCAGCCATCGGCGTCACCAGGACCTGGCGGCCAAGCAGGCCGTTCACCGGTGTGTTCGCCAATGTCGTCGCCCCGTCCTTGTGATCGCGCGCCGTCGGCGTCATCCACATCCCCGCCGCATGGGTCAGGTCGGCTGTCCGCCGATTGCCCGCACTCGGCTTGCAGCCATCGTTCGCCATCGGCGTCGGCCAATCCCGCGCCATGCGGTCGAGACCCTTTTCGTCCTTCCGCTCGCCACCCCGACTGCGGAAGCTGTCGATCTGCGGCGTCGGCCATAGGGCTGCCGTCGTCGCAAGGTTCATCCCGTGCTGACCCGCTTCCTGTGAGGGTGTCGGTTTCGTCTGCCGGTTCTCGTTGGCGCTGGCCCGGGGCGTCGGCCAGAGCCGCAGCAGTTCCGTCCGGTTCCCGCCACTCGACCGGACGCCAGAGCAGGCGCGCGGGGTCGGCCAGCTCGTCCCCCTCGCGGACGGCGAGGATGAACAGCCGCTCACGCTTGTGGGGCGCACCGACTTCCGCCGCCGTGAAGAGGCCTGCCGCAAGGCGGTAGCCCATGCCGACCAGTCCGCTGGCGACTTCGGGGAAGCCGAGGCGGAGATGATGGGCGACATTCTCGAGAAAGACGAAGGGCGGCTCGACCTCACCGATGATGCGGGCGACATGCGGCCAAAGGTGGCGCGGGTCGCCGGCACCGCGGCGCTTTCCCGCAACGGAGAACGGTTGGCACGGATAGCCCGCAGTGACGATGTCCACCGCGCCGCGCCACGGGCGGCCGTCGAAGGTTCCAACGTCGTCCCAGACAACAGCCTGATCCAGGGACGCGTCTTCCATCCGCGCCACGAGAGTGGCTGCGGCGAAG
>Ga0247834_1004092_pt1 | contig 18900 bp, 19 predicted proteins | sample LaCruzMarch2015__8_FD_187118 | JGI IMG/M metagenome (GOLD analysis project Ga0247834, IMG submission 187118) | Freshwater microbial communities from meromictic Lake La Cruz, Castile-La Mancha, Spain - LaCruzMarch2015_12m | ecosystem: Environmental > Aquatic > Freshwater > Lake | place: Spain...
GCTCGAAAACCGCCAAAACGGACTGACTGCGGACCTGAAACAGCACGATCAACTGTTATCGGCGGAAATCAGCCCTGCGGCGGGAAAAACACGTCCTCAGAAAGGGTTTTTCCGCAAACTCCTAGGGCGGTGAGAAAGATGGGGCTGTTGGCCAGGCCGTTGTCATCGAGCAGCTGCTTGGCAGCATTGAGATCGATGCTGCGCGCGCGGTGGGCGCAGTGGTGGATGGCATCGATCCAGGATTTGGTGCCATCGGGAGCGCCGAGTCTGCCTTTGGTGGCGCGAGTGGAGCTGTCCCAGAGGATAAGGTCGCTGGCCTTCTTCTCGGCCAACACTCCCACCACGTCCTTGTCGAGGTCGAGGCCCACAACTCGGGCGAGTCGAAGGGCTTCGTCGTAAGGAAATTGTGGAACCTCGAAGGCATCCCAAGCCAGCACAAACCACTCGGTAAGAGGATCGAGTCTGCTGCGGCGTTCCGCGGAAGTCAGCTGCTCCATTTTCCAGTCCTTCACCACGCGGCGCGCGGCATCGAGGGCGTCTTCGGGGCTAACTTCGTAATGATCGACTTCCCCCAACAGCTCATCTAGCGTGAGCTGAGCTCGGCCACGCTTTTTTGTTTTCTCCTCAACTGTCTTGGGCTGACCGCGCTTGATTGGCCAATGTAAGGAAAACTCCTCCAAAGCAGGGCCGAAGCAAGAGAGATAGAGATCCACACCGCGGATTCCACTGGCCTGGAAATCAGCGATGCGCTGGCGCACTGCACCAGCCAGTCGAGGTTCAAGGTCTTCCCAGTACTGAACATCATCAGAAGAATGCTTCGCGGGACGCGGCCTGCAGATCAGAAAGATTGTTGTCTTGGCGGCAGCTTTGTCTTTTATATGAAGCGAACTTTCAGGCTCGGTTTGAATAGGCCAGGAAGCGGTTATTGTAAAGCCTGCATCGATTAGACCCTTGGCAAGGGCGTCCCATGCACCGGTGGCCTTGTGGGTGAACATCACAGTCATTATGCCGTCATCTTTCAGGACACGGTGACATTCATCAAAGATTTCAGCCATCTTGTGCTGATAGTCCATTCCCGCCAATGCCATAGCGCCCTTCTTCCCCTTGTGCAATGCTGGATTAGCGACTGCCTCGTTCTCTTTGTCGGTGAGAGCTGCAATAAAAAGCTCGGGAAAGAGCAGCCCAGCGGTACGCTTCAGCCAGACGTAAAAGAAGTCGCTAAGCTCCGCATACATTACTTTGTTGTAATAAGGTGGATCCATTACCACTGCATCAACACTGCCGCTGGGGATTTGAGGGAGGGAATCGCCGGGGCCGCAGAATATTCTGGGCGGTGTTACGTTCATAACTGCTTTATCGGCGATTTCGGCAAAGAGAGGACCCTTGTCAGCGCTCTCGGTCTCCTCAGGCCTTATCAGCTCGGTCAGCTCGCCAACGCACTTGGCCACCTGTGCAAAGGCCCAGTCATAACCAAGACCCGCAACAAGAGGCGCCATCTCGGCATAAGACCACTTGAAGGCAAAGTCGTGGCGATCAAAACTATTTACAATAACCTCACGATTGCTATGCCATCGCGTCAACCTGGCGTTGTAGTCGCGCAGCTTGTCTAGAGCCAGTGCTACATACCCAAGCGCTGCCCGAGTTTGGTCTCCAACTCCTCCAAGCGCCTCCGTCTGCTCACTTACCAGCTCTCGAAAGATCTCCGCGCTGACCCCATGGCAAAGGAGTTGACGAGGCGAAAATAGATCTCGCCATAGTGGCATGCCGTACTGAATGGGTCGATCATCATTGCAGACCTCTGGAAATCTTTCATTTGGCACAAGATCCAAGGCTTCCCATTCAGGCAGCTTCTGGGCTAGAGCGTTGGCAATCGCATCGCTGTTTTCATCTGCGGGCTGTGGCGCACGGTATCCCCGTTCCCACTTGATTTTGGGACTTGAAGATTTCTTCTTGGTCGCTTTGGTGTAACCAGTGATTACCTGCTTTTTGAACACCACTGCGAACAGTTGATCGCCCATGCTGCCAGCCTGGGCTTGACTCTTAATTTGATCAGTATCAATCACCCTGCCACAGTCAGGATAGGGACAAGTTGCATCGCCACCTTTCGCTGTCCCCTCACTGTGCTCACGGGCACTGCGCACGATTTCGAAGCCGCAGTGACGACTGGCATCCCCAGGCCCCTCGCCAAGATGCGGCACCAGCCTCACGCCAGTGCCGTCAGGCGCCAACTTCCAGTTAGGCGAGAGAGGAACCTTCCCAGCGCAGTAGGGGCAGTGGATCGTACGTGCCCAGAGATAGGTGCAATTGACCTGGCCGGGAGCCTGGTTCTGGGGAAAGTAGGCCGACAGTCTCTCTTCTAGGCGTCGACGGAAAACTGCCACCAGCTGGCGGTACTCGTCAACCACGGGCCAGCCGAACTTGGCGGGCCATTCATAGGTTGCTTTCTGCACAAGAACGGCAACGGGATTGATATCGTTGGCGAGGGTCTTGCATCTCAAGCGTAAGGATTCAAATGGGATAGCCCCACCGCCAGCTGTCGGGTCAAGAACAGTGGGCTGCGCTATACCAAGCTTTGCCAGCTCTTCCAATAGCCAGAACTCCTCCTTCTCACTTGGGCAGTACTGAAAGGCTCGGTCATAGCCATAAGGATTGTCTATCCGGATCCCATTGCGCTTAGCCTTCTCCATAGCCTTCTTGGCCGCCACTGGATCTCCATGGATTCCGAGCATGTGCATGAACGTCTTCCGGTCTGCATCATCCGGAAGCAGCGAAGCAAGTACTGCCGCCCGAGAGGCCACGAGAGGCCGGCGTGCCCACCAGACATGCAGGTAGTAGACAGGCGGCAGCGCAATCGCTGATGCCCTTTCACGCTTGCTCTCCTCACTGATTTCAGCTATTGGCAGCCACTCTTCGATCAGGCGTTTGGTCATGAGATCAGATCAGTTCGCAGAGAGCAGAAGACGAAGAGCGGCCAGCACCCGGCGGGGGTTCTTGCGGTGCATCGCCATCCCCAGCCAGTAGGCCGCCTCCTCGCGGGCCATGGCATCGATGCCACGAGCGCAGTTCTCGATCGCGGCCACGTTGCGCATCGGGGCCAGCAACTTGAACAGCAGCCCCATCGCGAGCGCGAGATCCTCAGAGAGGACGTCCCGCCGGCCCTCGCCTTTCTTGAGCTTGGCCAGGCTCACCTGCTCAGCCTTGAGCCGCCGCAGCACTGCTCCTTCCACCAGCAGCAGCTTGTGGCCGCCCAGTCCAGCAACGCGCTTGGGCTCTTTCAGTTCTGGGGTGGCGGTGCTGGGCACCTGCCACACCTCCAGCTCCAGATCACTGGGACTGCGCTGCCTGCTGCGCAGTTCGTAGGCAGGCCGGCCTGAAGCAATGGCCTGGGTCATGGCTGCCCCTCCGCTGCCGCGGTGAGCTCCAGGCGGATCGTGGCGGTCTGGGCGCTGAGACCTGCCCGGGTGAGGCGAGTGATCCAGCCCTCGCCGCCGTCATCCCAGCGCAAGGGGGGCACGTAGCGGAGCTGGTAGGTGATGTCGAGCGACTTCTCCCCGCCTCGCCGCCACTGACCCTCGATGAAGCCCCGCAGGTGGGTGGCCTCCTCCGGCGTGCCGTTGAAATCGAAACTCCATTCGGCGCTGCCGTCGCCACTGCTCCAGCCCCCTTCCATCATCTCGACACGCACCGTGGCCCCAGGCTCGGCCTTGAGCAGGGCCATCGGCAGGAAGCCATCGCCACTGTTCATTCGCCATGTGAGGCTCTTGATCCCCTTGCCCGAGCTGCTCACCTGCTGCGCCAGCTGGGTGAGGGCTGTCTTGACGTTGTCGGTGCGCTCGATCACCCCAGGCCCTGCCGGTTGCGCAACGCCTGCTCCACCGCCACCTGTGCTGGTGGAGCCAAGCCCAACCTGAACAGCGGTTCCTGCCTCTCCCCCTCCGGTCACCGGAGTTGTTCCGCCGTCACTGCCAAACACGGTTGGCTGATCCACGCCAGGCTCACCGGCTGGAGTTGAGGTTTTCGGCGGCCAGACGCTCAACTCCAGCGCCTTTTCCATCGTGTAGATCTTGCCGTCCTCACTGATCGAGAGCGTGCCTGGCGGTAGGCCCTGGCCTTCGAGGCGATCACCTTCCTTGTAGACGAACAGGCCCTGATCCAGGCCCATGCGGAGGCACTTCTTGAGCACCTCATCGCCCAGCAGGATCGGCAGGGCGGGATCGCGGTAGTACTCGTTGCGCAGATCCCGTGTGCTCATCACCCCGATGCGTTTGAGGGGTGTCTTGTCGGCCATGTAGTTCGGGGCCGGGGGCGCATCTTCTGCCAACACCAGCTCGCGGGCTTCCCGCAATACACGCTCCACCTGCTTCTGACCCACGCCGGGCTCACTGCTGGCACTGGTGACGGTGATGGCGGCATGGGTGAGGGGCACCTCGGGCCACTGGCCCCGCTCGGGATAGAACACGTGTCGGTAGCACTGCTGCACCGCCAGGGCAAAGCCCTGCTGCGCCTGGCCGTAGCGCTCCTTGACCTGGTCCTGCTGGTGGCTCTGGAGGCTGGCGAACAGATCGCCCTGCTGCATCTGCTGCAGCGCCAGGTAGGTGCGGGCCTTGCGCAGCATGTCGTCCACCTGCAGGGCATCGGCGCAGACGAACACCAGGTTGTTGCGGTTCAGGCGCACATTGGCGTTGTCGCCCTTCTCCTTGAACAGCCTCACCACCAGCTCCGGAAGGTGGATGTTCGCCTGCTCCACCGTGTGGCCTTCCCAGTGGATCACCGCCAGGTAGGGGCCGTCGGTGTCGTCGGGAATCTCCGCCGGGCTTGACGGGAACAGCACAGGCTCCAGCCGTTGCTTGGCGAAGATCGTGCCGATGCGCCGGTTCAGCTCCTCACGCACACTCTCCAGATCGAACTGCCCCTCTCGCTTCCTCACCATCTGGTTGAGGTTGGCGTCGGTGAGGAAGCGCAGCTTGCTGGTGCCACTGTCGTCGAGATACTCCGACTCTTCCTGCAGGAGGCGCACCGCCTTGTCGACAAAGGCCGGATCCACCGCCGGGGCATAGAGGCTGTAGTTCAGCTCCAGCCGGCTGAGGCCCTTCAGCGGTTCGTTGAAGGCGAGGGAGTGGAACAGCACTGTGCGCGCCGCCATGGATCCGTAGGGCTCCATCCCCGTGAATTCCTGGGCATCCAGCCGCTGGGCCAGGGCCCTGCCGCCCTCGGCCGGTGTGGTGGACACATCCGCCCGGATCGCCGGGATGAAGGCCTGCAGCCCCAGCTTCGTGGAGAGCTCCAACCGAATCCGCTCGTTGCCCGGATCCACGTGGTGGAGGTGGACGGCCGTGACGCCCCGAGGCTGGTCACGCCAGAGCTGGCCCACCGTCTGCGCCAGCAGCCGCAACATGCCCCGCACCCGCTGGAAGTTCTCCAGGGTGGAGGTCTTCTGCATCAGGGTGTCGATCAGCTCCGGATGGAGCGGATAGCCCTTACGCAAATTGGCAGCGCGGTCGTCGCTCTGCCCCACCGGTGGCAGGGCCTCGGCGGTGCGGCTCCAGATCTCCTGGTAGGCCTGCACCACCTCCTCCACCCGGCTGCGGTCGATCGATTCGAACAGGCGCCGTGTCAGCACCTGCACCGTTTCGTCTTCGCTGGTGGGCGTGAGGGCCGTGATCTGCCGGCCGGTGACCGACTGCAGCTCGGCGAAGATCCGATCGATCCGCTGGTTTTCCTCCCCATAGGCATCTACCGCCTGGCCGCCCTTGCCCAAGGCGAGGGTGAACACCAGCACCGCCTGGGGGGAGGAGTTCACCGCCTTGATCAGGTCGGTGAGGAAGGGAGTGAGCTGCTCTGCCGCCTGACCTGCGGCAGGGCCCTTGATCTTGCGCAGATAGATCGAGAGCTCATCGATCAGGATCAGCACCGGCCGCTCGCCGATCAGCTCCCGCAGGGTTTCAGCGCCCGGGGGCGCAGCGCCGAGGCGGTCGCTGTTGCGGATGCGCTCGTAGCCCGCTGGGCCGGCCAGCTGCACCGCCAGCTCGCCCCATGGCGTGAAGGCCAGCACGTTGCCCTCCATGCGCCGGCCGTTCATCGGGTCGGCGTTCTCCCCGTCGAAGGCCGCAACGGTGACCCTCTGGCTGGGTAGGCGGGCTGGATCGATGAACTCCGCCAGGTTCGGGATCTGATCGGCGGCCGTCAGGATGTGGTTCAGGCCGATCAGAGCGTGGGTCTTGCCGCCGCCGTAGCTGGTGTCCAGCCGCAGGATGCTGCCCAGCTGGCTGCCGGCGCTGGTGAGTCGGTCCACTACCGCCAGGAAGAGGGCGCGCAGGCCCCTGGTGGGGTGGGTGTTCGCGAAGAACAGGGCCGGGTTCTTGTAGAGCTCCGGCGCCGTGCCCTTCAGGACCTGGCTGAGGTCCGCTGCAAAGTCCTCGTCTCGGATCCGCCCTTCCAGCACGTCGGCCCGGGGCCGGCAGAGCTCGTAGATGGTGGGAGGGCTCATGGAGGCGGCTGGTCGGCCCTGGCGAGCCAGGGTGCTCGAGGGTGTCGAGCCCCATCCTCGCTGTTGGACGGGCCCAGGTCAGCCCCAAGCCATCAAGACGAGACGAGCCGATAAATCGAAGGCAAAACTATGCAGCTGGTGCATAGAAACGCCCTTGAGGGCTTGTCTCAGTCCTGGCGGGCCTGGTCCTGTTGGTTTCGCTTCACTTATCAGCTTGATGTCGTGAGTCGCGATGGTCATTTATCTCTTGATCCAGATTCGGGTTCGCTCTCATCGCCGCCTGATGCCTGAGAAAAGCCCGGTGGCCTGGGCCGCCGGGCAGGGCAATGCCGCCCCGCTGGCGCCTCAGAGCACCAGCACCCGGGCCTGGGGCCCGAGCACCCGCTGCTGATTCGCAGCCAGGATCAGGGCCTCGCCTCTGGGCACGAAGTGCGGCTGGGCGGAGATGTGCCCCTCGCGATCGAGGAAGAGCACCCGGAGCAGCTGGCCGGCGGTGCCCAACAAATGAACTGAAACCACGCGGATCGGGCACTGGCGCTCGATGGGCCCGCGGCTTGGCTGAGCGGGGAAGAGAAGGCGAGCCATGGCAGGGATGGCGAACGACACCACCGCTGCGGCCCGGTGACGCCAGCGCCGCGCAAGGGTCGCAGAACGCAGTGGAGCGACTCGCGCCAGCCCTTGCGCGGTGCGCGAGCCGGGGCAGGCCGGGTGGCGTGATCGCCAGCCCCCAGGGCTCAGCCGGATCTGAGGGCTCAGTAGTCCTCGGGGAACAGCACGGTGGTGATGGGCCCATCGCCTTCGCCGCGGAGGTCTTCCGTGATCACCCAGATGGTGCCGTGCTCTGGTGTGTCGTAGCTGGAGAAGAGGCGGCCTTCCGCATGGGAGTGGTCCGAATCGTTGGAGGCTCTGTCCTCCGCATCGAGATCGCCCCAGTCGCGGGCCGCATGACGATCGAGCAGGCCGACGATCACCTCATGGGGGACGGCAGCTGCGACAGCGGCCGTGGCCACGATTCGTCCGAGGGAGTGACGCATGGGAAATGAGGGGCCGCAGGGCGGTCCTGCAGCCCACGTGAGTGGAGTCTGATCGGCTCAGCCGAGCTGAGCGTCCGGCTGGCTGGAAGTCGGGGCTTGGTGCTGCACCAGAAAGGCTTCGATCCAGTCGTGATGGCGCTTCTGCAGGATCCGATCCGCGATGGAAGTGGCCTCCTCCGGCACCTGGAACCGCTTGCGGAAAGCCTTGGTGAAGCCCTCCAGCACTGGCCGGGGCAGACCGCGCAGGGTGCCCAGGACCTGGCGGATGACGGCCGGGTCGAGCGGCGTGAGGCTGGGGTCGACGCTGGCGCTTGGCGCTGCGGACGAAGGGCTGCGATGGATCAATCGCGTGCCGTTGCTGGCACTGACAGGCAGAGGAGCGCTGTTCTCTCCTGCCGCGTGAGTCACCTCCCGCTGCTGCTTGTCGTACAGGGCCAGTCCGAAGGGATTCCCGAAGGTCATCAATGCACGCTTCATGGCGTCGGTTTCGGCCTCCTTGAGGGCGGACTCATGGGCCTGGCCAAGGTCAGCGTCGATGCCGTGGCCGGCGCCGCTGCCCTCGCGGATCAGTGGAGCTCCACCAGGAACAGACACCGTGACCCGGACCCTGGCGATGTAGGTCACCCCCCAGCCAGGGCGGTTGTCCCTGCCGATGGGACGCTCGGACTGGTTCACACAGCGAACCTCAATGGTTTCCCGTTGCCAGCCATCGAACCCGAAGATCCGATTGGCTTCTGCGATCACCAGCCACCCCTCCAGGTAGCTGACCTTGGAGCGGCCCTGCTCGCGCTGGCGCACCTTGGCGCGATCAAGGGGGGCGGAGAGGCAGGCGATCTGTTCGGTGGAGAAGGTGCACGTCATGGCATCGAGGGGGTGAGTGGGATCGATCTGGGACCGAAATCATTGGGCGGAGGTTTGAGGCGGCAGCGGCTCGATCAGCACCCAGCAGGGCGGCTCGCTGCAGTGGATGTGATCGGGCGAAGGTCGGCGGCCCGGTTTGCGGGTGATCGGCACCACCCAACTGGCGAGTCGCGTGGACCAGATGTGGCCCCTGGGCCTCGGTGTCGTGGGTGTCGTAGAGGCCGTGGCGCTGGCGTAGGTGGAGAGATCCATGGCTGTTGCTCAAGGTGATGGGATTGGGGTCAGGGCCCGCAAGCGCAACGGGCCGGTATCGAGGGGCCTCAGGCCTTTCAACTGATCCGCCAGGAGCGGCGTGAGAGCAGCTGGGCGCCTTCGATGTGGCGGCCAGCCTTGAGGGCTTCCTTGATGGCTGCCTTGTCGGGCTTGCTGGTGGTGGTGACGGCCAACCACTCGGAATCGAGGGCCTCTTCGTCGTCGATCTCGACGGCCTGGGACTTGCGGGAGGTCAGCTCGTGATTCGGGAACGAGAAACGGGTGGCCGAGGGCTGCAGGCGAGTAAGCACCAGCACCAGCGATTCCTCCAGGGCATCGGCTCGGGAGGCATCGGAGCGGGCCAGCTCAGTGAGCCGCTTGGCCTGCTGCTGCCGGTAGGCGGCCTGACCGCGCAGGTGCTCGATCACCCAGCAAGTGGCATCGGCCTTGGCCGCCAGGGCGGCTTTGTTGCCCTCTTCTGCGAGCAAGGCAGCCTCCAATTCGGCGAGGGCCTGGGCGCGGGTGTCGCCATCGGCTTCCAGCTTCTCGGCGAGTTGGCCGATGGCGGTGGTGAGCTCCTGGGCCTCGATGCCCAGCTGCCAAAGGGAGCCGGATCGCTGGAGGGTGCAGGACGGCCCGGTAGGCACTGGAGCCGCAGCCACTCGTGCGGAGGAGGCCTCGGTGAGGACGGGGGTGTGAACAGGCATGGCAGAGCGTGGGGAATGGATCGGCGAGCGCCCAGGGGCGCGGAAGGCTTCAGGAGCAGGCGGATGCAGCGGGCACGGCCCAGAGACCGGCGGATGGGCTGACCTCCACGACGGCGAGCGGCACCGGAGCACGGGAGGCCATGCGGCGGGCCAGCTGCACCAGCGATGCAGTGCCGGGGCCGCCGGGGAAGGCCAGCACCAGCACCGAGGTGGAATGCCCCGGCGAGGTGTGGGCCAGCGCCTCGGCAACGGCCAGCTGGAGCAGCTCGCGATTGCGGATCGGCCCGGCAGCCCGCCCATGGCGCTCCCATGCGGCAGGGAGGGCAAGGGCCGGCCAGCCCAGCTGATGGGCGGCACGGGCGATAGCTGCATCGGCGCCACGGGCTCCGCCATGGAACAGCCGATGGACAGACCGGCCGCCGCAGCGTGCGAGGAGCTCAGCGGCAACCCTCTGGTGGGGCCAGGCCAGATCACGGCCGCCGCCGGCTGCGATCACAAGGGAGCGAGCAAGACCTGGACCTGGCCCAGATGAATGACAAATAACCATGGAATCAGTTGCCTTGAGGGACAACCGATCGGGGCATCAAGCCACTGGAAAGAGTGCAGCTATGACGGCGAGATCAGGGGGTGAGGTTGCCGCAGGCGATGGGCTCGGGGCCTTTGGCGCAGCCTTTATTCTACCAGTACAAATGCACTTCAAAGAAGTCAGAGCCATTACGCCGCAATGGATCAAAGCAAAGCGGCGCCATGCGCTAGCGGCTCGGCAAGAGATCAGAGCAAGGACCAGATTCAGTCCGAAATAAACATCCGGCCGCGCAGCCGCGCGCGCAAACTTCTGTCCTCACTCCAGGCCCCTCCCGGCTGAGAGCTGCCGCGCCACCGCAGCCGCGGGAGAGCAGCCGAGCCCGCCACCCCCATCACCGGCCCCGGAGCGGAGGGCGGCGGCGGCTGGCCGATGCACGCCACGGCGCAGCTGTGGCACGCTGAAGGACAGCCGTCGTCGACCGCAGCGCGTCGTCAGCGCAGCCAGGCAGCACCGGCGCATTGGTGCCCGTGGCAAAAGCTCTGTGGACAATGTGTCAGAAACTCACGTAGTCTTCTGACACAACAGAGCACAACAAGACCCACAGGGCCGTCATGGCAGTGCTGAGCGAGCAGATCCTGGAAGCCGCGGGGAAACGCCCGGAGGGATCCCTGCTGGCGGCCAAGCAGTTCCTCGGCCTTGGCAATCGCGCTGCGGTGGACCAGGCCCTGCGGCGCCTGGCGGTCCGCGGCAAGCTCGTGAAGATCGCCCGCGGCCGCTACGCCCTGCCCATCACCAGCCGCTTCGGGACCAGGCCTCCGGCGCCGGAGGTGGTGATCGCCCAGCTCAACCGGGAGGGTGCCCAGCAGCTGGTGAGCAGCGGCGCCGCTGCGGCCAATGCCCTTGGCCTCACCACCCAGATGCCGGTGCAGCAGACCTTCCTGGCCCGCACCCGCAGCCAGAAGCGCTACGTCTTCGGGAAGGAACAGGTCACGATCCGCCCGGCAGCTTCCTGGAACTTCCTGCTACCCGATCGCCCCGCAGGCCAGGCGATCCGGGCACTCACCTGGCTTGGCCCTGATCAGGCCTTAGCGGCCCTGCCGACACTCCGCCGTGTGCTGCCGCTCCAGGAGTGGGATGCGTTGCTCTCCGTCCGTGCTGAGCTGCCCCTGTGGCTTGCAGAGCTGCTGAGTGAACAAGCGCTTGAGCCGCAGAAGGCTCGTGGCTGAGTCCTGGTTCGCGCTGTCCCCAGAGGACCAGACGGAAGCCCTGGCGGTTGCTGCTGCCGAATCCGGCTGGCCGGCGAACCTGCTGGAGAAGGACATCTGGGTGGTCTGGGCGCTGCAGACCCTGGGGAAAGAGCAGCAGTTGCTGGAGACCCTCACCTTTAAGGGGGGCACCTCGCTCTCGAAGGCCTACGGGCTGATCGATCGCTTCTCGGAAGACGTCGATCTCACCCTCAACATCCAGTACCTCTGGCCTGAGGTTGACCTCTCCCCAGCAGCCAACCCCAGCCAGGCCGAGAAGCGCAGAAAAACGGCCGACAGGAAGCTGAGGCAGTGGGTCCGGGAGATTCCCCTACCGCTGCTCCAGAGTGCTGCCGCTGGCGCCGGTGTCACCCTCGAGCTGGATCTGGAGCAGCCAAATGCAGGCCGGCGGCAGCCACCCACCATCGTCATCCACTACCAACCACTGATCCCGGCGCCAAACAACAGCTCCGGGTATGTGCGGCCGACGGTGCGGCTGGAGTTCGGCGCCCACTCCACCGGCGAACCGCACGGCCCCATGCCAATCACCTGTGAGGCGGCGACCCATCTGGCCATGCTCGACTTCCCGGCCGCCAGACCACTGGTGATGGATGCCAGGCGCACCTTCCTGGAGAAGGCCGCGGCCATCCATGTCGCCTGCCGCAAGGGACGCTGGGGCAGCGGCGAGGGCGACCGCTATTCACGGCACTGGTATGACCTCGATCGCCTGGCCGGTGCAGGCATCGCGGAGGAGGCCATCCGTGACCGGCCCCTCGCCATTGAGGTGGCGCAGCACAAGGAGGACTTTTGGCGTGCCACTGATGCCGATGAACAGCCGATCGATTACCTCCGCGCCCTCAGTGGCAACCTGCAGCTGGTGCCGATCGACGCCGCCCGGAAGGCCCTGGAAGCGGACTACAGGGCCATGACCGACTCAGGAATGCTGCGCGGTGAGGTTCCTAGCTTCCAGGAGCTAATGGAGCGGATCGCCCATCTGGAGCAGCAGTGCAACGCCATCAGCAGAACCTTCCCCTGAGATCCAGGCCTGCACCAGGCACCGCTCTTCCCGAAGCGGTTCAGCACCGCATCGAAGGTCTCCTGCTCCTGCCGGGCCCGGTTCAGCAGTCGCTGCCGGATCGACGCGGCCAGGTTGGCCTTCACAGGAGGGCTTCCAGATAGGGAGCCATCACCCGCTGCATGCGCTGCGCCTGTGCCTGACGCCAGAGCTCATCGACGTTGAGCCGCCGCTGGTTGATTGCATCCTTGAGGGCTTCCAGCACGGGCTCCATACCGAGCTTGCGGCGATGGCGGAAGCAGTCGACCAGGGTTTTCTCAACCCCGTAGACCTTCAGCCGGATCGGGCCGGAGCGCAGCGTTTCCACCTGCAGGCGATGCAGCTCCGGCTGCCCATGGATCACCTCCAGTAGCGGGAACTGCAGCGTGGGTCGATGGACGCCCCGGGGCAGGCAGATCCACACCCGGCGAGGTTGCTGGGTGCCCAGTCCATGCAGCCGCAGGGCCGTGAGCAGACAGAACGCCGCCTGAGGTACCCGCTTGGCAACGATCTCCAGGTCAACGTGCTCGCGAACGGCCGCGGCCGGCAGGCCATAGAGCCCACGCTCCAGGCGCTCCAGCAGGCCGTGCTCGCACAGACGGGCCAGGGTCGAACGATCAACACCAGCCGCCGCCGCCTCCCCGGTCCGGAGCAGGCCCTTCCGACGCGCCAGCTTCAGGGCCGTCTCTTTTCTGTCGAGCACTGGAGTCATGGCCCCATCATGCGACAAAACCTGCACATCTGTAACCAGCTGTGCCCTTCTCGTCACACCTCCACCCCTTACCGCGCCTTCCCCGCCCCTTGGCCACCTCTCGGGCCACCCCTGGGTGGAGAAGAAAAAATCTCTCTCTTCTCTTGCTACGACAGGGCTCTGACTCTCAATCCTTCCAGGGGTGGACTTCAGTGGTGCTCTTCTGAAACCGCCGCCGCCCCCGCGCCGATGAGCCACCACAGGGTCGGCAGCCACCCCTCCACCCCTACGCACTGAACTCCAGTGCTGACAGGCGTTCCGCCCGTTCTGAGCGGTGGATACAGCGGTGGCACCGCAGGGGTGGATCCCCCTAAGAGGTGGAGTCACCTGCCTCAGTTAGCTGTCAGCAGCGGCTTGGAGGCGGTGTACTTCCAGCCCTGCTGCCCCCTGTACTCCATCGGCTCCAGAACGCCATAGCCCCGCTCCTGCAGCACCTGCAGGGCATGCAGTACGTCCCCTGACTCTGGGCGCTGCTTGCCGCTCAGGGCACGGCGCAGGGTGCTCAACGCCAGCGGCGTGCGCTTTTCCCAGGCCACTCGCTGCAGCTTCAGCATCAAGGCGCCCAGCTCACTGTTGCCGGCCGAGGTCAGCCGCACGCCGACCGTCTGATCCAACAGGAAGCGGTTAAAGCGGATCGCGCGTTGCATCGCCTCCACTCCAACATCGTTGTTGCCGAGAGAGATCGGCCCCTCCGACCGTTCCGCAACGCACCACAGCAGGTGGAACAGGGCGGCCAGCCGCCCGATCCGTCCGGCGGCCTTGTTGGCCAGGGAGCGCTCCGCCGCGGAAATACTGGCCCGCTTGCGCTGATACATCGCTGCTCGCTCGGCCTGGAACAGGGCAAAGGCCTCAGGAGTGAGCCGCAGGTGCAACTGCTCCACCCGGGCCAAGACCCCATAACAACGCTCGAGCAGCTGCTTGAGGTCTTCCGCCCGCTGAACCTCCTCCGCTGTCCAGCAGGCAGGGAAATGCTGCTCGACACTTTGCTGCTCAACCACGATGAAGCGGGCCGACAGACCCGACTGATCGGCATCACCGGTGATCTCCCGATACACATCGGGCTGACAGCCGGCGACCATCGCCAGGCGGCAGCTCTTGTAATGCCGTTCGCGGGTCTGATCCACCTTGGCGCCGCGGGCACCGGTGCCGTCATAACGGGAGAGCAGCCAGCCCCCGAGGGATGCATCCTTCCCAGCCCTGGCTGGATCGGCCATCTGCCGCAGGGCCGCCGCGGCCTCGTCAAGCCAGAGGCAGACCGAGCGGTTGGCCCACTTGTCATGGATCTCCAGGTGAACCTCCATCCCCTGCACGGTGATGTCCTCCGTCACCAGGGTCTGGGGAAGCCGCGGTCTGGCCCCAGGTGGCGGTCCATCTCCGTTCTCGGCGTCCTGCTTCCTGAGTTCCCACTCCTCCACCTGCCGCTTGTGGGCCTGCTCCACCACCGCATCCACGCTCTGCTGCCAGGGCTTGACCAGAAGCCTGTTCAGCAATGGGGTCTTGAGCTCACCACTGGGCATGAGCAGCAGCACCCAGAGCGTCAAGGGCTGGCTGAAGTCCTCGGCCGGATCCAGTTCGATCCAGCTGCGCAGGGGCAAGGCGGCTGAAAAACCGGCCAGCAGAACGGCCAGCAGCGTGCTGTGCTGAAATTCGGCGCTGTGGCGGATCCCCTCCAGCGCCCCCACCAGCACCGGTGGGATCAGGGAGCGGACATCAAGGTCGACCGTGGCGCCGAGCTGCTCCAGCTGATCGAGGGAGTCATCGGCATCGAGGGCCGCTTCCTTCTCCTCGACCAGCTCCCGGTACAGACCCTGCACATCCCGCAAGCTGCGGTCGTGGTCGCCGGCGATTCGCTCCAGCCGGAAGGACAGCTCTGAGCCGCTGGGGCCTGCTGCCGCCAGCTCCTCCAAAACCTCCTGCAACGTGGGCTTTCCCTGCGTCTTCTCCTGCCCCACCGCATCTCGTGGTGCATCAGTGGATCCAGAGGAGACGGCGTCGGCGGCAGAGCCGCTGCTGAATCGCCGGTAACGGCGCAGGGCGGCGTCGCTGTCCCGATGCCGGCAGTGCGCCATCTCGATGGTGGCCAGCACACGATCCGCCTTGTCCTCGATCGCCAGGGCCGCGACGGCTTGCCCGATCAGATCGTCCGGACTGCCGCTGAAGCGCAGACCGTGGTCATTGAGCAGGTTGACCCAGCTGTACACCTCCTTCACGAACCCCGTGAGCTGGGCGCTCCGATCCACCGCCGCTCCCTCATTCCCGCAGTAGGGGCTGCCACCTGAGAGCACCTCCCGGGCCTTGCTGCCGATCAACTCCGTCAGAGCCGGCGCTACCGATCCCGACGCCTGTGGCTGCGGGTCGGGGGATCGCCTCGGCCTCTGCGGCTGCTTTGTGGTCGCTCCGGTCGCCCTCGCCTTGGGATAAATGCCGATGGTCCCGAGGGTCTTGACCTCGATCAGGCTGTAGGCGTACTCGGGGTTGACCAGCTCATAGACGCCGGATCCGTTGCGGGTCGGGGCACAGACACACACCCGGGTGCCGGCCAGGACCTCACCGCAGTGATCACCGCCGGGAACGGTCGTGAAATTGCAGTGCATTTTCCCCGCTGCGGTGCGCCAGCTGGCCATCCCGTCAGCCGGCCTCACGTAAATGTGGACACCACCGCCGGGCGTGCGCTCAATGCGGCTCTGTGTGAGCTCCGGACAGAGATCCAGCAGGCGCATCCAGTCCTGATCCAGAGCCTCCTGGCTTGGGTAATTCTTGCGATCAAAATCAATGACCACCACATCCTTAGACGGGATGACGGCGAGCCCGATCGGCCGCCCTAGACGCTCGGCGACCTCAAGGCGTTTCAACACCTCAGGTTCATCAGCCGGTTTGCACTGGCTTGTCAATCTCGGCTCACCATCGGCCAGCCAAAAACTCGGGTTCTTACCGACAAAAGCAGGTAGAGGATGCCCGTTCTTGTCACGCTGAACCTCTCTATGGCCGGTTTGGCTGTTCAGCCTGGTTACTGGGTAGGTCTCGGCGGGGAGCGCGACTGGAATCACCGTCTGCAGGCTGAGCCCCAGCCGGGACAGACGACCGGCTGCTTCCCTCAGTGCGCTGTAATCGCAGGGGGTCATGGGCGAGCCCCCCGGCAGAAAGTAGCCCGAAATGTGCCTTTCTGTTGTGGAACAGCGCAGCAGAAAGCAGCCGCAGCAATCGCCGGAGGTGCCATAATCAGGTGACCACGAACACGAGGCCGCGGCGAATTTCGCTGCGGCTTTTTCATTTGAACCCCAGAGAGACCTTTGTGGATGCCTCAGAACCGTGCAAACCGTGCAAGTCCTGGACATCTGCACGGTCTGCACGGTTCAACAGCGCTTAATCGCTGAACTCAGGGGCTCAAATGGTGTTGTGCGAATCCAACTGACATGAGCACATCGCTGACAGCTGCGGATGACATCCGGCAGCAACTCAATCTCATCTGTGCCCAGCTGAATGTGATTCAGGCGAGGCTGGAGCTGAAGCCAACACTCAGCAGCAGCCCCTGGCTACCCCTGACGGAAGCCGCCCGGGCCCTGCACTTCCCAAGTGCCCGTGCCTTGCGCGTTGCCATCGATCGCGGTCGCATCCCTCCCCAGTTCGTCAGCGCCACCACCGGCGACACCGGTAAGCGCAGGACGCTGTACGTGGATGTGGAGGGCTTCGCCTCACATCTGCGCAACAAGTGACGCCATCGAGGCGCTGTCGAACCAGCGCTGGTAGAGGGACGTGTGAACCATCAGGGAGTGTCCGAGGCTCTTGGCTGCCAGGGATGGGCTGATCTGGGGGTTGTGAATCGCCCGCACAGCCCAGGCATGCCGCAGGTCGTACGCCTGAAAGGGTGCCCCGAAGCGCCGTAGGGCCACACCAAGTTGCGCTCCCACTGTTCGGTGGTCCCGATCCAGGTTGATCATCGGAAGGCGCGTGTGCTGAAGCGACCACCGCTCAATCCAGATTTTCGGAAGCGGCAGTCCCTGGCGGGCTCCCGTCTTACCGCCCTCGACCGCCACAAGGCCATTGGCTTGCACATGGGCCTTCATCAGTGCTTCATGGGGCCTCGTCCCATAGGTGGCGCACACACCGGCAACCCACTGCCAATCAGCCGGCAGCGCATCAATCACCTCAACAATCACCGAATCGCTGGGCAACTCCCGGGGGGCTGCATCCTTCTGTGGGGTGTACCCCTTGCCCAGTTCCTTGAGGGTCTGAACAGCATCAGGCCCCAGCTCGATCGCACGTGCCACAGCCACGGTGGCGATCGAAGCCCGCCTCCGGTTGCGGCTCCCTACCGCCTTGCTTTCGACCAGGGCCTTCAGGACCTTCAGGTCGATCTGCTGCAGAGACAGAAGCGGCTTCAGGGGAGAGGCGTAGTCGGTGGCCCAGGAGACCGATGCACTCACCCCACGACGACGCTGCACGGTCCACCATTGCTCGGTGCGGCGGATCGCTTCCGCCCCGCTGATGGCGTCTCCAGCAGCCGCTCCACCTCTGGCCCCAACACTCGTCTTTGGCTCATCAAACCACCGATCGAAGGGGAAGGGATCCAAGCCCATGCGGTGGAGCTCGATATCGCGGCCGAGCTCTTCGGCGAGCTTGCGGGCCTGCTCCAACCCTGCGGGATAGGTGATCGGGGTGGTGATGCGCCGCTGCTTCCAGGAACCGTCCGGGAAGGGCAGCGTGCTCCGGAGACGCAGCCTCTTGCCGGAGGGCGCGACCTCAATCGCCACCCCGCAGCCCAGCTCCTTGAGAGCCCGATTGACGCGGGTCAGATACGGGTCCCTGGGGGGCATGGCAACCGTGCCTAAAACCGTGCCTAGCTTGGCCCCTTTTGGGCTTTTTCGTGCCTAAATCGTGCCTAACCCCAAAACCGCCACGGCCATCAGAACCTTGCCAAAACCCAGTAGCTGCAGGGGTTTTAAGCGATGGGGGCAGGGGGACTTGAACCCCCACAGTCTTGCGACCTGCGGATTTTAAGTCCGCTGCGTCTACCAATTTCGCCATGCCCCCGCGCCTGGATCCTAGATTCCCCCCACTTCGCGCAACCCCGGTGGCCCTGAGCGGACCTCTGAGCAGCCTTTCGCTCGACACCCTGCTGGTGATCGGCGCCTATCTGGCTCTGGCCGGGGCCTACCTGGTGGTGGTGCCCCTGGCCCTCTACTGGTGGATGCACAAGCGCTGGACCCTGATGGGCAAGATCGAGCGCACCGCCATCTACGGCCTGGTGTTCCTGTTCTTCCCCGGGCTGATCCTGTTCGCCCCCTTCCTCAACCTGCGCATGGCCGGCCAAGGCGAGGCCTGATCGGTGACCCGCGCACAGGCGATCCTGCTGGGCTTTGTGGTGTTCGGCATCGGCGGCGGCGGTTACTGGATGTTCCGCTCCAGCGGCCTGGAGGGCTTCTCCCCCGGCATCGCCGCCTCGGCCGTGCTGATGCTGGTGGTGCTGGGCTGGACCGCCAGCTACCTGCTGCGGGTGGTGGGCGGCAAGATGACCTACATGGAGCAGCGGCGCCGCTACCGGGCCGCCTACGACGCCATCACCGATGAGGAGCTGCAGCGCAAGTTCGAGGCCATGAGCCCCGAGGAGCAGGCCAAACTCCTGGCCGAGGTGGGGCAGCTGCAGGCCGATGCCGAGATGTGAAGACGACCCCATAGGCTCAGGGGCACCGTCCTGCCCTCCGGCCCGATGAGCGTCGCCGCCACCGCCGGCCCTGCCACGGCCCCCACCCCGATCCAGCAGCGCTTCATCGCCCTGCGGAAGGAGGGTCGCTGTGCCCTGATGCCGTTTCTGATGGCCGGGGACCCCGATCTGTCGATCACCGCCGCCAGCCTGCTGGCCCTGCAGGCCGCCGGCGCCGACCTGATCGAACTGGGCATCCCCTACAGCGATCCGCTGGCGGATGGCCCGGTGATCCAGGCCGCCGCCAGCCGGGCCCTGGCCTCCGGCACCACCCCCGGCCGGG
>Ga0247834_1004105_pt1 | contig 18869 bp, 13 predicted proteins | sample LaCruzMarch2015__8_FD_187118 | JGI IMG/M metagenome (GOLD analysis project Ga0247834, IMG submission 187118) | Freshwater microbial communities from meromictic Lake La Cruz, Castile-La Mancha, Spain - LaCruzMarch2015_12m | ecosystem: Environmental > Aquatic > Freshwater > Lake | place: Spain...
GGCAAGGGCTAGCTCCAAATCCGTGAAGCCAGCAGCAAAACAGCGGCCCTGCAGGTGGGGAAACTGTTCGAGCAGGGTTGCGCAATGGGTTTCGGCCGCTAAGCCCGAGAGAAAAAGCTGAATTTGCTGCAGCCCGTGTTCAGCCAGAGCTGCAGCCACAAGCTCCGGATTTTTGTAGCTCCCAGGCCCACTGGTGCCAGGCAGCAACACATAGGGATGATTTAAACCTGAGGGTTGCTGCAACTGCGGCCAAAGTTTTGCACTATCTGGATCAGCAAAGTTGGCTTGAAATATCCGATCCGGTCCGGAGTAACACCAAGGAACTGAACCGGTAGGTCATTGCAGAAGCCCTTCCAGATCCACGGCAGTGGCAGCGGAAACAGCCAAGCAGCGACTGGCACCCTTTAACCAACGACGTCGCTGATGCAAGAGCAAAGCATCCTTGGACCCCCGCTCCGGCAAACAATCGTGTACTAAAATAAGTTCATGCAACTGGGTAAGAGAAGGCTCTAAATCAAACCCTGCAGAGGTACTTATCCAGGAAGAAAGAAACACCGAAGCCCCCCAGCTACGAACCAACTGGGAGTTTTCAAAACTGAGCCCTGCCACAGCTGAGTAATCAAGCGGATCCACCTCGGCGCCGGTCAAATTCTCAAAACTGGCCGTTAGCGCCAGATGACTATTGCGATCGATGATCGCCAAGGGAGCCTGGGGGGTGATCAAACCTGGCAATTGCCATCAGCGCAAGATTTGCTCCCACACGCGGGTAATGCCGCCATGGGGACGACTGAACCAAAGGCCATCCAGCAGCAAGCCGGGTCCAGAGGCACCAGAAAGCCTTAGGCGAAGTTCTTTGCCGATGAGTCCATGATCAAGCCCTGAAGAAGGCAACAGGTAATCCAGAAGTAACTGGGCTGGGCTAGCACCCTTGAGCCGCCAGCAGTCCAACACCGCCCGAATCGGCTGGAAAGAGCCCAGGCTTTGGTGAAGGGGAAGATGCAAAACCAGCGGTGCGAGCCAACACACAGCTAGTTTGACCTGTATTCAATGGCCCACTAAAATTATTGGACCGAGATCTGCCCATGGGCCAGCAGGTGGAGTTTCTAATCTGCGGCAGCCAGAAGGGGGGTACTACTGCCCTACATAGTTATCTGCAGAGCCATCCTCAACTTTTTTTACCGAATCAAAAAGAACTCCATTACTTTGACGACGAAAATGAAAACTGGAAGAATCCTAATTACGAAGTTTATCATCAGCATTTTGCGGTTGCCAATACTGAACAAGAACTCTGGGGAGAAGCAACACCAATTTATATGTATTGGAATAGCAGCCCGGCAAGAATCTGGCATTACAACCCGAGAATCAAACTAATTGCCTTGCTGCGCAATCCGATCACCAGGGCTTTTTCCCACTGGAACATGGAAAGGCAACGCAACGCAGATGACATGGGGTTTGTTGAAGCAATCAAAAAGGAAACAGAACGATGCCGCAACGCTCTACCGCTGCAGCATAGAGTGTATTCTTATGTGGATCGTGGTTTCTATAGCCAGCAGTTGCGCCGACTCTGGAGCTTCTTTCCTCACAAACAGGTACTAGTGTTGCGCCAGGAGCAACTCCAACAGAACCCAGAATTAACCATGGAACAGATATATAAGCATCTTGGAATAGATAATGTGCCGTTTACTGGCGTCCAACAACTCCATGCCCTTCCCTATGAGGATCCAATGCCGGCGGCAGCTAGAGATTGGCTCAGGCAGCATTTTCTATGGGAGATCATGCAATTGGAGGCAATGCTGGGCTGGGATTGCCAAAACTGGCTAGAGGGATAAAAGAACAAATGCGCGTACTACTTACTATTCCCCATGTATTTGCCCCGAAGGAAGGTTCACTTTATTCATCGCAAATAGAAGCAAAAAGGAAACTAAAGCAACAGGCACTTCAACAAGCAACCTTAGGCAACCTTGCACGCCTTGGGCCGCACCACTGGATTCATGCCTCGCTAGGACTGCGCAAACCGGTAGTTACCAGGCAACTAACAACGGAACTTGGAGTAGAGCTCACCATTCAGATCTACACCCCTCCAGGGGCCAGCCTGGCAGGGGAGCTTGCAACGCATCCTCAACTTGAGTGCATAGATCCGGCAGTTAATGAATTAACAAGAGTGCCAGAAATTGCCTCGAGGAGAGCCCTAGAGCAAGCGACAGAATATGATTTAATTGGCTATATAGAAGATGATTTACTAATAGAAGATCCAGACTTTTTTCACAAGATCCTCTACTTAGATGGCCTAACAGATGGCAGCTATGCCTTTTTACCGCACCGTTGTGAAATTATTCCTGAGCGAGGTGATGTAATCCTATCGGGTGATCCAGATGGGGGCCGGCCTGATTTATTCTGGGACACTGGTGAAACCATTGAGGTGGCTTGGCCCCTAGGCAATAAATGCTTCTATCGGGCTACCAATCCCCATTCCGGCTGTTACTTCTTAAGCCGGAGACAAGCACTTGTAGTTTTGCAATACTGGCAAGAGCGCCAATGGAAAGCTGATTTTCAACTGTCTGGCCCCCTTGAACAGGCAGGCAGTGGCATGCTGCTGCCGCTGCTTAAGTTAATGAAACCAATTCCAACACATTATAGATTTCTAATGGTACGTCACCAAGATGAATTATGGAGAAGGCATAAATTTGAATAATCAATTAGTCCAAGAAGCGATAATCCACTTTTGGGATGCTGCGCGCCCCTCTAACCCGCACACACATTGGTCTAAGAAAGATAAATGGGATGTATGAGAGGAAAATCTCAATAATGGGTTCTGCGAAGCAACAGCAAGAACTTTACATCTATTGATAGAGAGCAACTCAAGGATATTCTCAGTATTATCCGTTCCATCCTTATTGTAATCAGTTTCAATAATAAAAAGAACATTGCGAATACTTTTCAGCAAAGAAGCCTGATCAGATAAATAATCAAAAGTATCCTTAAGAACATCTATCTCTGAACCATCCACATCAACCAAAATTAGAATCCTATCACTTACCAATGCCAATGCTTCAGGAATAAGTGGCCTAAATTTAACCCATAATTGCAGATTATTGTTGACTGCAGTTTGTAGTACTAGACTTTCTGATACTGGATTTATATCTACACCAATAGAGGGTATTTTCAGCCAATAAGCAATCCCGTTAACATAGTAGCCTTCAGCACAACCAATATCAACAAAACCATTAACATTTGATGCATACTTAACTAAGACTTTCTGAAGCTCTAACTCATAAGTTCCTAGATATTTAGGCAGTAAAACCGAAGATAGTGTTGTGGTATTTGCAAGCATGCCTTTGAATAATCCTGACAATATGGGAATGCTTGACTGCGCCCTTACCTTCTCAGAGAGCTCTAGCTGATAAAATGTAATAGCCGCCTTAAGCAAATGCCTTGGCCGCAACCCCTGATTAATTAGGGAACAAATTATTTGGTCTTCAGGAGGTGCCTGCTCAGGAACAAAAAATTTAGATGAATTCATATTAGTTATTAAGATTTAATCCTGCAAGCGTTGAGCTTAACCAATTTACAACCTGCTGAACATCAACTCCCATCATGCAAGGATGTCCGTCAATAATACATTCATCATTACGAAACAAATTATCCGAGCAAGAAGAACATGTAAAACTAGAAACAGTTCGGGAAATATTATTAACACGAGGTAACCATAATCTAATAGGGCTTGCACCAACTGCATTAAAATCATTACCCACTATAGCTAATGTGGGAGTACCAACTGCAGCAGCAATATGCAGAGGGCCAGCGTCAACACTAATTACTGCTCGAGCTTGCCTGCAGGCACCGGCAAGTTGTAGTAATGAAGTTTTTCCTCGCAGATCAATCAGTGAAGTAGATTTGAGTAACAGCTCCTCTCCACCATCGGAATTATATAGGGCCTTCTGTGATCTAGGTGAACTTCCAATTATACCAATGCTAAGATTAATATTCTCACAATAGAGAATAACTTGTTTCCAATTTTCAGTGGGCCACATTTTTGCAGCACGAGATGCTGTACAATGTATTAGAATATCAGGAACAGGAAAAGGGGGTTCAGTTGAGGGTATGAAAATCGCTGTTGGATCACAATAGTCGATTACATATGCCATTTGGCAAAAAAGTTCTGCTATATAATTTGATTTTAAGAATTCTTTATGTCGATCTAGAAACTCAGGTTTATCCCAGTCCATATCTTGTAGAAAACTTTGTTCTTGCTTGATACCGTGAGGCAGTTGATACCTCAAATTACTTGATAGGCTGCCACCAACTACAAAAGAAGGTGCTAGCCAAGGAACAAGGCAACAGGTAACGGGGTTAAAAGAATCTAGATTGACAGCAAGATCTACAGATCCGTGAAAATCAAATTGTTTAGCTAAATTATTCATTAATTCTAAACCAGCTCCAACACGGCAACTATCCCAAGATAAACGCCAATTAATAGCCGGAATGGCATCTTCAAGATCCGCAGTTACCAAACTACCAATAAAACCAATTACAGCTTTGGGAAAACGTTTTCGTAGGCCTTGTAAAACTGGAGTGCTAACGATAAAATTACCAACCTTGCAAGATCCTAAAACAACAATATGAGGGGAGCTACCAAGATCTTCGCCAGAATAGCGCTGCATTACAGCTTAAAATTAACATTATACACCATAAAGACCAAATTCACACTAAGAAATGTAAACATTTCACTTAGTCCGCGCTTTCCCTTTAAACACTAATATGCAATAATAAATTATTTAAAAAATTATCATGCGAATAGCACTTATAAATCACGGAACAGCCTCAAGCTGGGGTGGCGGGGATGGGGTACAGATTAGAGAAACCGCTAAACGATTAATCCAGAGAGGACATAAAATTAGTATACAAAATTGTGATCGCCCTGAAATAGAAGATGTTGATTTAGTTCATATATTTAACTGCCGTGTTCATACATCATTTATACAGCAAGTATCAACTTGCTTAAGTGCCGGAAAACCAATTGTTGTTTCACCTATATGGATATCTATTGGTCGAGCCTTGTGGGGGAGTCGTGGCAGTGTAGGCATATTGGAAAAAGCAGTAAGCGCCAACAAATACGAAACAAAAGAAGCGCTTAGGTTACTACGTGAACGCAAAATGATAGTACAGCTTCCAAATGGTTTGGTTGACGCACAAGGCAAAGGTACGATAGATCTATCTTGGCAAGAACAAATTAGTGAATTACTTAAAAAATGTCAGGGTATGCTTCCAAACAGTTGGCTAGAGCTCAAAGCAATACAAACAGACCTGCAATGGTGGGGAGATACCTATGACATTGCCCATTACGGTGTAAATCCACAAACCTTTTTGGATGCAGATCCGGAAATCTTTAGAAATTGGTCTGGAATCAAGCAACCTTTTGTGATGCAAGCAGGTCGGATAGAACCTGCAAAAAATCAGGCAATGCTTTGTTGGGCATTAAAAGAAATAAATATTCCGATTGTACTGATTGGATCTAAAAAACATTGGCCCAGCTATGCAGAATTATGTAAAAGCATAAGTGGAGATCGCCTACAAATTATTGAGCACATTCCCCAAGAAATGCTTGCATCAGCCTATGCAGCTTCGGGTTGCCACTGCCTAGTGAGCTGGATGGATACATGCGGCTTAGTTAGTTTAGAGGCATCTTTAAGTGGCACACCATTAGTGGGTAGTAGTTTTGGTCATGAATTGGAATATCTAGAGAATGACGCCTGGATAGCCGACCCAGCAGACCCACAGAGTATTCGTTCAGCAGTTGAAGGTGCATGGAACAGCCAAAGAAATTACGGACGAAACTTGAGGATGAAAAAGAAAAGTCTTGAGAGATTTAATTGGGAAAATACTACTAACAAAACAGAAGATATGTATAAATCAATAGTATCCTAGCCCAAAACTAATGTCTTTTAATTAACGAAACTGTTTAATTCCTTCAAACTGCTTTGTAAACAAATCAGTCACTATGGAAATTGCTGGGCGCGAGCGCAACTTGATATTTGCTGTAACTGCCATACCGCTTTGCAAGTTAAGTTCTTTATCACCTGCAATAACTTGCTGTTGCTGTAATGAAACTACAGCGGGAAATCTAAACTGATTAGACAACTGATCTGGTTTAAGTGCATCAGAACCAATTTTAGTTACAAACCCTTTTATGTAGCCAAATTCACCAGAAGGAAATGAATCAACGGAAACGGAAGCTTGCATGCCAGTTTTAACAAAACCCACATCTACATTAGAAATATCTACTACTGCCTGCAATTTATTTTCAGGAACAATCTTTAGCACAACTTGATCAGCCGAAACAACGGAAAATGGTCCAACCTTGCTATCAAATATCCGCCCAGAGGAAGGGGCGGATATTGTTCGATAACTTATTGTTTCCTTAAGGCCAACTAATTCAGAATTTAGATTAATAGCTTGACGATTGATATCAGTTAGTTGATTTGAAGCGCTGCCAACAATGCGAATTTTTTCTTCTTTCAGTGTTGAAATCTCGGCGCGTAGCTCTTGAACCTCATTAAGCTGACTAAGGTAAGAATTACGGGCCATAGCACCACTTTGATAAAGGGGCTTAATATCATCAGCAATTTTTTGCTTGAGTACAAGAGATTCTTGACGACTGGATAACCTAGTATCAATTTGCCTTAGCTGGGCTGTAATTTGCTGAATTTGACTACGTGCATTGACAAGCATTTGAGCCAAGACAGGTTCCTCAACAAGTGGAATGTTGGGAAATGCAGCAATATTTTTAGAAATACCATTACTTTCAATTACGGAATTTATTGAAGCAGCTTGCAAGTTGAGGATTTTTAAAGTTTGCTCGATTGCCTGCCTACGGCTTGCCAAACCTTTTGCTTCCACTTCTAGCAAAGGTTGACCTACCTGAACAAATTGGCCATCTTTAACAAAAACCTTTCGAACAACACCACTACTAGGTGAATCAACCTCTAACACACTTCCTACGGGTTGCAGCCTGCCTCGAACACTAATAGTTTGATCAATTTTAGCTACAAAAGACCAAATCATTATCACACCAAAAAGGGTAGAAGAAATCAAAATTAGAGCTGAAGACCAATGCCTTCCTTGCTGCACTACCGCAGAGCTTCCCTCCCATGCCTTCAGGTTTTGCGGCAGAGGCTTTTCTTCAGCTTTTTCTACAGAATCTTGATTCATGTGTTCAGTCAAGGTTGGACTCCTGCTGTGAGTAGAGTGCGTAATAACGACCATGCAGCTCCAAAAGCTGCTCGTGAGTTCCCTGCTCAACTAGAGAACCCTGCTCCATCATCAAGATTTGGTCAGCACCACGAATTGTGGATAGGCGATGGGTTATAAAAAACACAGTGGATCCCTCGAAAGCACGTTTTAAATTCAAACAAACTTGCCGTTCGGTGAGATAATCTAGAGCACTTGTAGCTTCATCAAGAATAAGTAATTGAGGACGCTGTAAAACCGCACGGGCTATTGCGATGCGCTGCCGTTGGCCCCCGGAAAGACCAGCTCCCCGCTCTCCAATACGACTTGCATAACCACCAGGCATCTCCATGATGAAATCATGAGAACAGGCAACTTTAGCTGCCTCAACAATCTCTTCACTAGTGGAATCTGGTGAAGTGAGAGCAATATTGTCACGAATAGTTCCTTCGAATAAAAGAGAATCCTGCGGAACTATACCTATCTGCCGACGCACAGAACTTAGCTGCAGTTTATTAATGTCATAACCATCAATTAATATTCTGCCAGCCTCGGGGGCATATAAACGGGGCAACAATTTCATAACGGTACTTTTACCACTCCCACTACGGCCAACAATACCTACAAATGCTCCGGCTGGAACCGTAAAATTAACTGAATTTACTACTAATGGTGTGCCTTCATTAAAACGAAACTCAACATCCTGAAAAACAACTTCACCTGCGATTGGAGGCATGGGTAATTGATCCATTTCATCATCTGATCCCTCGGCATTAGCATCTACAACATCACTTAAACGTTCCATCGACAAAGCCACACCTTGAAAACTCTGCCAGCTGGTAGCAAGATTAAGCAATGGGCCAACCACATAACCAGAAATAATTCTAAAGGCAATTAATTGGCCTATTGTTAACTCACCTTTAATAACCAAAAAAGCGCCGACCCAAAGGGTTAATAAACCAGTTAACTGATTAAGAAAAGCTCCAACTGTTCCAGCCGACACACCTATCATTAAAGTACGAAAACTTTCACTCATAAATGAGGAATAACGTTTCTGCCATTGCCAGCGAACACTATTTTCTGCACTTTGAGCTTTAATTGTTTGAACTCCATTTAAAGCTTCTATCAAAAGCGATTGAGTAGCTGCATTCCATTCAGCAGCTTTGCGTAGTTGAGCCTTGATTAAAGGAGAGGCCACAATTGTGAGGCCAAGAAAAAGAGGAACAACTGAAAGAGCTACAGCTGTAAGAACTCCAGAATAAACTATCATAACAGCTATATATATAATTGAAAACAAAGCATCGAGAGCCAGGGTTAGCAAACTACCCGTTAAGAAACCACGAATATTTCCGAGCTCAGCAATCCTCGTTTGGAGTTCACCTACTGGCCTTGTGTCAAAATAACGCAACGGCAATCGTAATAAATGCTGAATAACCTGGGCACCAAGGGCAATATCAATGCGATTAGTTGTATCAGCAAAGAGGTAAGTGCGTACTGCACCTAATAAACCTTGAAAAAGACTTACGCCTAGCAGAATAATTCCTAACGTATAAAGAGTATCTAGATTCTGCTGCACTATAACTTTATCAAAAATCTGTTGAAGCACTAAAGGCTGCGCAAGATTAAGCAGCTGAAGCACAAGTGAGGAAACCAAGACTTCTATTAGACTCCGACGATACTTACGAATCTGAGGAAGGAACCAGGCAAAATTGAGCTTGCGCCGCTGGGTATCACGCCCTGGAGTAAGGGTGAGAATTCTTACTCCCGCATTTCCCTGAGTTAATTCAGAGAGAGGTAAACTTATAGAACCATATTCCGGAATAACCGCCTTTACGTCTGTACGGTTTATATTATGAATCATTGCGGGTTGATTGAGCAATAAAGCAAAACAAGGGAAGGGGAGACGATGCAATTGCGCATTTGATACATCGGCAAGAGAGCCAACAAAACCCATCCAAGTTGCCAAGTTGCCAAGTTGCTCAAGGCTACAAGCATGACCACGCAAGATATCTTTTGCAGCGCGCTCTACAACATCCTGCCGAAAGGGCACGTTGTAATAACGAGCCAACATTTCCAAGCATGCCATCGCTTGCTCTAGAGAGCCAACACCTGTTACTACAGGAATTTGCTTACCTTTCCAAGTGAGCTGTGTTTGCCGATCTCGGAGAGTATTAAGTGCTACTTCATCATTTCGAACTCCTTGGGGTTCTGGTGCAGCTAAATCTGCGTAGCGATCATCAGCATTCCAGGGATCAGCCAATGCTTTGATCTCATCAAGATCAGCAGCTTGAAGTGCGGGGCTTAATTCATTCTCCCAGAGCATAGGGTCAATTCTCAATATGCGCAGAGCAACTCCCGGTGGAATAGAGGCAAGTAACTCAGAAGTAACCTCACTACCAACAGGAACAGCAAAATCAGCAGGCTGTGCATTCCAAAGCCAAATGGCACCATCTTGAAGAGGTAACTTACGTTGATCACGGCAAGAAAAGAGGCTAATACCAGAAATTAAGCGACGCAAAACCTCACGTTCTGGTGGGTTGGCCTGGGGACGCCTTCTTAAGGCAGGAGCTAAAACAGCCATCAACTCAGCAGGTGAATTACTTGCATCCAACCATGCTGAAAAAGCTGCTGAACGTTGCTCTAGGGCGTAGAAATCAGCAGCTGAGAAGCCAATTAATTTCATCGGAGTGATTGCTGTGATCCATTCGCAGGGACAACCTCGAGCAAGACCAGACCAACCAATAAGGTCACCAGGCTGTGCGTAAGCCAAGGTAACGGGCCGCTGCAAACCAGGATCATTGTGTAAAACCCGACCTCTTCCTTCAATGATGCAATAGCAAACCTCGGGCATCCGATCAGAACTGAGTAGCTCCTGACCGATACTGCAGTGATATGGCTTAGCTCGTTCTGCAAGCCAAGCAAGATCATGGGGTTCGAGGGCGCTCAGGGCAGCGAAGCGGGCCAACAGACCCTGAAAAGTATTGGTTTGACTAGCGCTCATGGTTCTGGATGGTAAGTGAAAGGTTCTACTGGTTGTTTAGAAAGTAGCTGGTTAACCCGATCATCTAGATAGCTGTTGAGGCAATTTTGCAGCATAGTTGCCTTCATATTTGCATCAAATCGTGCAGGGTTAAGCTGCTCCAAACGAAGAAGCACATGCCATTCACCCAATTGACGAGGGGCACTAACACAACCGGGCTGAAGGCTTCGTAGGAGATCGGCTAGCTGAGGTGGAGCCAGCTGGCCAATTGACATAGGACCAATTAAACCCTTGCGAGCCGCCTCCGGACCTTCACCATAGATTTGTGCAGCTTCAGCGAAGGTGGTTTCAGATTCCTCAATCCTTATCCAAAGTTCACGTATAAGGGATGGATCATGTACCCGCAAGAGAGAGTAAATAATTTGATCATGGGCACCTCGGGAAGAAAGGAACTGCTCCTCTAAGCCAGGCCCAAAATGCTGCTCTGCAAATAAACGCAAAGCCTCTGGGCGGCAAACATGGAGACGGAGATCGGATTCAGTCCATCTACGTTGAGCAAGAAAGGCCTCGGTGGTGCTACCTGCAAGAAGCTGCTCAATTTGGTTTTTGATCCATTCTACTTGCAAGGGAACTAAAGCTACAATTGCCTCCTCCTCCAATCGCCTCAAAAGAGTTGAGTGCAGCTCAAGGCGTCGCACTAAACCGTTCAGAGTAGACGAATCGAATAGCTGATCGGGACTGGCGATTGATCTATCCATGATCTAAGCACGTAACTCTGGCATTCAAAAGCGCATCAAAGTCTAGTAGGAACAGATCATCGATTGCCCTATGCACTAGAGATATTACTGCATCCCAATTCCCATGGTTTGGCTGGCGGAAAATCTGCATAGAACTAGGATACCAGGGGGAGTCTTTACGGTTATCAAGCCAACGAAAATCACAATTACGAGGAAGGAGAAGCCAGGTAGGGCGATTCAAAGCGCCTGCAAGGTGAGCCACTGCGGTATCCACTGTAATCACTAGATCTAGCTGCCTAACAATGTGTGCAGTATCTCCAAAATCATGAATTTTTGCACTCCAATCAGTAATGCGTTCATGATGAATCCAGGGTTCAAGCTGCAACTGATCATCTCCAAACTGAAGACTATGAAGATCGATTAAATCAAGCTCTAGCAAATCAAACAAACGAGGCATAAGTAATTCCAGCGGAATGCTCTTATGGCGATACATCTCCTTATTTTTTGGATTTGCTGCCCAAACCAAACCAACAGAAATACCCCCGGGCGGTGGAGGAAGATGCAAATGAGCTGGTGTGGCTTCAGGTGGCTTGATATAGGGGGTTACGCAGGGAAGGTTATTAATACTGCTTTGAAAGAGGTATGGAAGACTCATTAGGGAACAATGGGGCCTTAGGTCGTTGGGATCGGTGCAATGAGTTTCTAGAACAGCACGATTGCCAAGGCCAAACCAATCGCAAAACAAGGAAAGTAAAGGTTTACGGCAACGAAATTCAAAAGGGATTCCGGCGCACTCAAGGAGCGGCAAGTAACGGCCAAACTGAATAGCATCGCCAAGGCCCTGTTCACTCCAAACCACAAGAGCAGGATCGATACGGCGGGGGGCATGGGCCAGGTTGCGCAAACGGGGTCCGGCGGTGGGAACCTCACTAGGAACGAAGTTTTTTGTACTGAAACGAATCTCGTAGTAACGCCAGCCTGATCGGTAATTGCCGCAGGCAAGAAAGATCAATGCAAGATCCCAAAGGGCATCGATGGTGTCTTTGGCAAGTGTTGCTCCTTGTTCCCAAAGTGAAATCGCATCATCTGTTGTGCAATTAAGGCAAAGGGGGTCGAGTTTGATAGCAAAATAAAGAGATCGCTTGGCTTCAGCTATACGGCGATCTGCAAAAAGTGTAAGGGCAAAATTACACCACACAGCAGCTACCTGTGGATCAAGCCTTAAACTAGTGCAAAGGGCATGGGATGCTTCTTGAAGGCGTATATTATGCATAAGTAGAATCCCATAATTATGCCAAGCCATAGGTTGAGCAGGGAACAAATTAAGGCTTTTTAAATAACAAGATTCAGCATCAAGTGGCCTTTCTTCTCGATAGAGATTACCAAGATTATAATGGGCGTCTGAACGGCGAGGGTCTAATTCTATAGCCCTTTGATAAGCCTGCTCTGCAATTTCCTGCTGGTTCGGCAGTTTACGGGCTGCCATACCACGCATCAAATGAAAAGTAGCATCATTATCAAGCTGGGAAAGAACACTTTGGTAATTTTCAAGCGCAAGGGCAGGTTGGTCAATACGTGTATACAAAAAACCAAGCGCTACCGACCAGTAGGGAGATGCATTAACAGCAATAAGTTCCTCAAGTCGTATTTTCAGATCAATGAAGGGATAGCTACTTGGCAGGGTGAGCAGCCATTGCAACGCCTCATAAGGCTCAGCAGGCAAGGCCGCATAGGATGATGATTTGAGAACGTTTGCTAGTAAGGGGGTCTGCAAAGTGAGCGAAAAGCGGCGGGAACAGGCTTGGAAGGCCCACAGGGAGGGAGATCTAGAGCGGGCAGAGCTTATCTATAGAAATTTACTTGAGAAAACCCCTGCCGTAGATGAGGCAATTAATCTTGGTGCCCTCTTGCGACACCAAGGCCGGTTGAGGGAAGCAGCAGAATTGTACAAGGAATGGCTACCCCGATTTAGCAATGAGCTGCAATTACATCTGAACGCAGCCAACTGCCTACATGAGCTAAACCAACATGAAACATGTGCAGCGTTAATGCGAGGTTATTTGAAGAGCCATCCTGAAGCTGAAAAGGTGCGATGGGCATTAGCGCGAAGCCTCACAGGCTTAGGCAAATTTACGGAAGCTGAATCAATATTAAGGACACTTACTAAATCAAATCCTAGTGATCCTAGTAACTGGATGGATCTGGGCGTAAACCTACATAAACAAGGGAAGAAACCTGCAGCGCTGGAATGTTTTGAAAAGGCAAATAGCGTTGATGCTGAAAACGTGATCGCCATATCCAACCGAATAACAATGATGAAAGATGCGGGCCAATTTAAGGAATGTTATAACCTAATCGAAACCCTAAGCGCAAAGGCACGAAAAGATCCGATGGTGCGGGCTGCCATTGCAACAATGTATATGGCACAAGTTGATGTTACTGCAGCAATAAAAGAATTTAAGATACTTTGTGAATTAGAGCCAACCCAGGGGGGGCACTGGTTAAATCTGGCAGCAAATCTACGTTCAATAAAGCATTGCAATGCAGCATTAAGGATATTGAAATGGGGTATTTGCCACCAACCAGAAAATACAGATCTTCAACAAGCGCTGGGACAATGTTTAGCAGAATTAGGCAAAACAAACCAAGCTTTACCTGTGCTACGCAATTCCGCAGGACCAGTGGCAAGCATAAAAGATGAACATTTATTTAACATCCAATTTTTAGGTGCTGGCTACAATTTAATTGCAGGGGTAGAACTACAAGAATCAGCAAGATTATGGGAGGATAGAGTATTGAAAGAAGATGCGATCAATATGATTTGGGCAGATGTTATCCGAGAACCAATTAAAGGAAGGCGATTACGGGTGGGGTACCTTTCGGCCGACTGGTCTAACCATCCGGTATGTAGATTCATGCTACCGATATTGAAGCATCACAATCGAGCTGAAGTAGAGATATGGGGGCTATGTAGCAGCCCCTATCGCGACAAGGAAAATGAGATAGCAAAACAACATTGCGATCATTGGTTGGATTTACTGCATGCCAGTGACCTAGAAGTAGCAAGGGTGATAAGCGATTTAAAATTAGATATTATAGTGGAACTTGGTGGTTATACAGGCCATAGCAGACTTAAGGGGTTGATTTACAAAGCAGCCCCGGTGCAACTTAGTTATTTAGGTTATTTTGCACCCACTTATTTGAAAGCAATCGATGGCTGGATCGGCGACGAAAGCTTATTTGCGGAACTAAGCGAGGTAGACAGGAAAGCCCATAAGCTATGGATGGTAGAAGGAGGATATATGGCCTACGACCCACAAATGGAATTACCGCAAATTAAAGATGAAAGAAGAAGAAAATTCCGATTTGGCAGTTTTAATCATTCACGTAAATTAAATCCAGAATCAATTGCTTTGTATGCGAAGGTATTAAGGGCAATACCCAAAAGCGAGTTGGTACTAAAAAGCGTTAGTTTTACTGAAGCAGCAGAAAAAGAAAGAATTGAGAAGGCGCTACAGAAAGCAGGCGTTGAAAAGGAGAGATTAATTTTATTGGATACCACGAGATTATCGGTGGAACATTTAGAACTATATAAAGAAATGGACGTGGCATTAGATCCATTCCCCTATGGTGGTGCCACAACAAGTTGTGAGTCGCTGGTGATGGGTGTGCCAGTAATAACGCTTGCGGGAGCGGGAATGGTGGGCAGGTTAAGTAGCAGCATCCTCAGCAGTGCTGGGCAAGGGGAATGGATTGCAGCAAATGAAGAGGCATATGTGGAGATTGCAAAGCTGTTAGCAATGGAGGGAGTGCGATTAAAAGAAAAACGCATTGCATTACGCAAAAAAGTATTGGGATCAGCGCTATGTGATGGCAAACGGCTTAGCTGCGAATTGGAACGTATTTATAGGGAAGCGTGCTGCGCAACGGCGGTGGAATGAAGGTAAACAAAAGCCTGCTCGAGATGCAACATCAAATCGGCCGCATCACCTAGAGGGTGGTGAATCACTTGGTTGCGCCAGCGATCCCGATTGGAGCGCAACTCTGAAAGGCGATCAGCTTGTTGGCGAGCCAACTCGAGATAGTGCTGCGGTGAGGCCGAGCACAAGTGGGGCAGGCCGGCACCACGCAATACTGCGGTGCTCATGCGGCTCACATAATGGTTGCCCGTAAGGGTAATCACCGGCACACCCATCCAGAGGGCTTCGCAGGTGGTGGTGCAACCGCCATTGGGAAAGGAATCGAGGGCCACATCCACCTGGGCGTATTGCTGCAGATGTTCTCGGTGGCTAGGGGCTAAGGGCAACCAGATCACCCGTTCGGGATCGAGGCCAGCGCGCCGCATGCGGCGCACCAACAGGGTTTGGGTGTAGGGGTCGGAGGCGGCATTGGCCTTGAGCACAAGGCTAGAGCCGGGCAGCGAGCAAAGCAGCTCACCCCAGAGGTTTAACACCGCATCAGAGAGCTTGCGGTTGTGATTGAAGCAACCAAAGCGAATCCCGCCGGTGGGGGCGTGGGTGACGGGTTCATGCGCTTCATCCAGCTGCTGGCTCGGCTGCCAGGCGATGAAACAACGGTTGAGGCGATGGATGGCTTCGCTGTGCCACTCCTGCATCGGGGATGGAAACAAACCATCATCGCCAACCCAGGCATCCATGGTTGGAAGGCCGGTGCTGGCGAAATAGCCGAGGTAATTGAGCTGCAGCGGCGCCAAACGGGCCAGAAAGCCACGCATGAAATGCCCACCGGTCCAACCGGAGAGATCAATCGCCACGTCCAGCTCGCCTTGGCGAATAGCCCGCACTTTGGCGGATGGATCAGGATCGGAAGCATCAAGATGCTGTAGATGGGGATAACACTGAAAACGATCCAGATAACTCTCGGCGGCGTGATCACGCAAGTTCACCAACACATGTTGGTGTTGCGCTGAATGGGCTGAAGCTTCAAAAAAACCCATCACAAAACGAGCCACAGGATGATGGCAGATGTCGCCACTCACCCAGCCGATGCGAAGGCGCCGACGGGGAGAAGCTGAAATTCTGATTGATGGCTGATAGATATCTGCGATGTAATTCTGCTGGTAGGCATCAACAACTCTTTGCAGCTGTTGTACAACCAAAGGAGATTGAATACTGGCCAATTGCAAACAAAGATTTTCCTGAATTGCAAGCTGCCCAGACGCATCCTGAAGCGCCGAGGCCGATAGATGGGCCAACCATTCACTATGGCCCGTTTGCTCATAGGTAACAAGCACATTCGACAAGCGACCTAGATCCTGCCGCGCCACATCCGGCCAAAGCCGTTGCACAAACGCAGCGCGCCGAGCAAGGGATGGCTGGCGTTGCAACAACTTCACCGTGCACACCGATGCCAGCAAACGTGGGTGTTCACCATGCAAGCTGAGAGCAGAACGCAACGCCGGCAAGGTGCGCTCTTGAGAACGAGCCTCCAGCAGTGTATTCACATACTGAGCTTGCAATTCAAGATGCTGCGGGAAACGATCAACGGCACTGGCCAGAAGATCCACTGCCTCACTAAAACGCCGTAAACGCACAGAGAGAGCGGCACGCTGACGCACAACCTCGAGAATCGGTGGATCAATAACGCTATCTAAACAACGCTGGGCCTCTGCGATATCGTGTCGCAACAATGCAACTGCAGCCTTGGATGCCACCATGGGCTGCCAGTGGGAATACTGCTGCCAAAAACTGTCGGCGAAATCAGGAATAGATGAAAGATCAGCCTGGAGCAACCAGAGATGAACTTGCAGAAAATCCCTAAACGCTACGAATCCATGGTCGATGGAATCCAGCTGGTGGAGTGCTGCATTCGCACGGGCGCAATCCTGACGGACTAGCGCTAAGTAACAGGAGAGTGCTGCCACGGCGGCAGGATCGAAGTCCGGTAGGTCAACAGCACCAAGCAATATTGAATACTCAGCAGCCAATCGCTGCTGCAAGCGCAACCTGGTCGCCATTCCCCCCAAGGAACGGTGGCCAAAAGAAGACAGTGGCGGAAGCTGGTCCGGCCACGCAAAAAGATGATCAAGCCACATACAACAAGGCAAAAAAAAGAGGGGCTTGCGCCCCTCCAGAGATAACTGGTCGTTGCTTCAGGAGAAGCTGAAGGGAGCAACGACACCTCCAACAACAGCCACGTCACCGATGGATGCGCCGACAACGTAGCCAAAGAAATCGGTGGCCGTACCAGCCCGCTTGACTGCAACACCAGAAACATTAGTTCCGCCACCAAATAGATTATTAGAGAACTCAATATTGGCGTTAGAAGCATTAGTCGAAAGGGCGACAGTCAGCGATGAAGCCATGGATGCGAAGTAAATGGTGTCCGCGTTGGCTGCACCAGACAGATCACCAAAGTAGTAGGTGAGAGAACCCGCAGTCTGCGATCCAGAGAAGGAGACCAAGTCGTTACCAGCACCACCAGAGACGAGGCCGGTGACAGAGCTTGCGAAGAAGATCGTGTCATTACCAGCTCCACCAAGCACCGTGGTCAGACCAGAGGTGTTAGTGAGACTTGCACCGTTCGCGAAGTAGAGACTGTCGTTTCCAGCATCGCCGTAGACGCCGCTAGTTCCATAAAAGGCACCTGCGAAGTAAAGGGTGTCAGCCTCATCACCACCCAGGATCGTGGTCTGCGTGATGGATGATCCAGTCAGGAAGGCCAAGGAATCGGCGCCGTCGCCCGTGTTGATGCTGGTTCCAGACACAACTCCGGTGAAGGAAAGGGAGTCTGCACCGCCAACCAGGGTAATGGTGGCCGAATTGACCGAGGCAAACCTCACCAGATCGGCTCCTGTGCCGCCCAACAGCGTCGAGGTGACAAAGGCTCCACCGATGGTGGCGTAGTTCGCGCCGTCGCTGAGGTTGATGTTAGCGCTGGTCACATTGCCCGTGATCGACAGCGAATCGCTGCCGGTGCCACCGGTGAAGGTGAGCTGATTGACACCGCCGTTGATGGTGGCCGTGCCATCCGAGAGCGTAATGGCGCTGTTGGTCACGGGGCCGTTGATCACCAAGGTGTCGCTGTCGCCACCGAGGTTCACGGTGCTGGTGCTCAGTCCGTTGGTGAACAGAACGGAGTCCGCCCCGGAACCGGTAACGATGCTGACAGTTTGAGCGAAGCCAAAGCGCAGAATGTCTGCGCCGGCGCCGGCGATAACGGTGGTTCCGCTGACGTTGCCACCGATGGTGACGTAGTTAGCTCCATCGCCGAGGACAAGGGAATCAACGTTTGAGGTACCGACAATCGAAAGGGTGTCGCTGCCGGTTCCACCCGTGACGGTGGTTTTGGAAACATCACTACTGATAGAGACAATGCCGTCGTCGAGCGTGATGCTGCTGGTGGTAACAGAACCCGTGATCGAGAGGATGTCGCTGCCAGATCCGAGGTTGATGGAACTGGTGCTCACGCCGTTGGTGAAGACCACAGAGTCGACGCCGGCGCCAGCCACGATGCTCACCGTATTAGCGAAGCCGAAGCTCATCGTGTCGCCGCTGTCGGCGCCGGTAACGGTGGCATTCGAGATCACGCCGGCAACACTGATCAGGTTTGCGGATGCCGTAGTACCACCAGCAGTGATGGTGCCGAAGCCGAAGCCACCGCCCACGATCACCGTGTCGTTACCCGTGCCCGTCGTGATGGCGCTGCCGGAGACACTGTTTGTGACGTTCAGGTAGTTGTCACCGTTAGCCAGCGAGATGGTGGTCGCCGAAACCTCAGCACCGAAGAGCACCGAGTCAGCGCCTGAACCACCAGTAAGGGTGGTGCTGGTGACGATTCCACCGATGGTGACGTAGCTGGAACCAGCAAAGGTGATCTGACTTCCGGAAACTCCACCAGTTACAGACAAGCTGTCATCACCAGCACCCAAGCTGATGGTGTCGCTTAACAGGCCAGTTGCGGTG
>Ga0247834_1004106_pt1 | contig 18867 bp, 21 predicted proteins | sample LaCruzMarch2015__8_FD_187118 | JGI IMG/M metagenome (GOLD analysis project Ga0247834, IMG submission 187118) | Freshwater microbial communities from meromictic Lake La Cruz, Castile-La Mancha, Spain - LaCruzMarch2015_12m | ecosystem: Environmental > Aquatic > Freshwater > Lake | place: Spain...
CTTCATCTTGCACAAGTGCGTTAACTCCAGGAACAAGTCGAGTATCTTCCAAAACACTTGGCACAATAACGCCCGGTTCAATATCTTCCGGCAAGATACGATCCATGTAAGGAATGTGATCAGGTGCGATAAGTGAATCTGGGCCCGGCAAGATAACAACATCACAGATAGTTGGTTCAGATGTTTCATCAACTTTTGCAAGTGTGATGCACCAACGCCAGCCAACATAGCCAGCGATATCTGCCGCAAAAAGATATGTGGCGACGCGATTATCGTCGTCGTAATCAACAGAGACGAAGTCGCCGACTTGTGTTGCAAATTCGGCATCGGCCAATGCGGCATCGCGGGCAACGCTTTGTGCATCGAAAATCTTCATCTGCTAATCGTAAAGCAGAAGGCCCCCGAGACGTTAATCTCGAGGGCCTTCGTAACTTTTATACGAGGGATTAAAAGTCCATATCTCCGCCGCCCTGTGGCGCAGGGTTTGATCCCTTTGGCTCAGGCTTATCGGTGATAACTGCCTCTGTTGTAATAAAGAGTGCAGCAATTGATGCCGCGTTCTGAAGGGCAGAACGTGTGACCTTAGCTGGATCGATAATGCCAGCTTTAATCATGTCTACATATTCTCCGGATGCAGCGTTAAGTCCGAAACCAGCTTCTAGGTTGCGAACTTTCTCAACTACAACTCCGCCTTCAAGACCAGCGTTGATTGCAATCTGCTTCAGTGGCGCTTCGATTGATACTTCAACAATCTTCGCACCTGTTGCTTCATCGCCCTCAAGCTTGAGCTTCTTAAATGCAGCTGTTGCTGCCTGAAGAAGTGCCACGCCACCACCGGCAACGATTCCTTCTTCTACTGCTGCCTTTGCGTTACGAACTGCATCTTCGATGCGGTGCTTACGCTCTTTGAGTTCTACCTCTGTTGCAGCGCCAGCCTTGATGACGGCAACGCCGCCCGCAAGCTTTGCTAGCCGCTCTTGCAGCTTCTCTTTGTCGTAATCTGAATCTGACTTTTCGATTTCGGAACGAATCTGTGCAACGCGTCCCTTGATCTGGGCGTCATCTCCGCCACCTTCAACGATTGTGGTCTCTTCCTTCGAGATAACAACCTTGCGCGCGCGACCAAGAAGTTCTAGGCCGGCTGTTTCTAGCTTGAGGCCAACTTCTTCGGAAATAACTGTGGCTCCAGTAAGGATTGCAATGTCCTGCAGCATCGCCTTACGACGATCTCCAAAGCCTGGCGCCTTAACAGCAGCTGAACGGAATGTTCCCTTGATCTTGTTAACAACGAGAGTTGCAAGTGCTTCGCCTTCAATATCTTCAGCGATGATTGCAAGTGGCTTACCTGATTGCATAACCTTTTCGAGTACTGGAACAAGATCCTTAATATTTGAAATCTTTGAGTTCACAATAAGAACGTATGCATCTTCAAGAACTGCTTCCATGCGATCTGTATCTGTAACGAAATATGGCGATACATAACCCTTGTCAAAGCGCATACCTTCGGTGAGCTCTAACTCAAGACCAAATGTATTTGACTCTTCCACAGTGATAACGCCTTCTTTGCCGACCTTATCCATTGCTTCAGCTATCATTTCACCGATTGTGGCGTCGGCGGCTGAGATAGAAGCAGTAGCTGCAATCTGCTCCTTTGAATCAACGCTCTTTGCCATTGCACCAAGTTCAGTAACGATTGCGGCTACAGCCTTTTCGATTCCGCGCTTAAGTGCCATTGGGTTTGATCCGGCGGCAACGTTGCGAAGTCCTTCGCGAACAAGTGCCTGGGCAAGAACTGTTGCAGTAGTTGTTCCATCGCCAGCGACATCATCTGTCTTCTTAGCAACTTCCTTAACTAGCTCTGCGCCAATCTTCTCCCAAGGATCATCGAGTTCAATCTCTTTTGCGATTGAGACGCCATCGTTGGTAATTGTTGGTGCGCCCCACTTCTTTTCAAGTACGACGTTACGGCCGCGGGGTCCAAGGGTTACCTTGACTGCGTCGGCAAGTACATTCATTCCGCGCTCTAATCCGCGGCGGGCTTCTTCATTAAAGGCAATCTGCTTTGCCATAGTCATTAGCTCCTAATAGTTGGTCTTCTCGGTACTGCTAGATCGGTTATCACTCTCGACCTCCGAGTGCTAACGCCAAATCTAGAGGTTCTTATTCCAGCCCGCAAAACGAGCGAGGCTGACGGTGGTTTTCGGTGGGATTTAGCGGGCGGTACGGGCGCTCATGCGGGCTTCGCGCAGGCGGCGAAGGCGCTTAACCAGCATCGGAGCGGCCTCAAGGGCATCTGCGCGATCAATGAGGTCATTGAGCAGTTGGTAATAACGTGGGGCCGATAAGTCGAAGAGCTCTTTGATTGCGCTCTCCTTTGCGCCGGCAAAACGCCACCAATTGCGTTCAAAATCAAGAATGCGCGTTTCGAGGTCGGTCAAAGTAGAACCAGCAGTCTCGGGATTTTCTAACGCAGACATATGCCAAATCTTATGTCGGAGTTAGGCCGAAGTGTGGGATTTGCGAGCAGCTTTAACAATATTGCGAGCCATTGTTGGAAAGATGAAAAAATGAAATGGCGAAACTAGATACCAATAAAGCTGGCCACCTAATCCGCGTGGTTCAAAAACGGCATCTTGGGTAAGTACCGTCTTGCCATCAATTTCTTCCAAGTGAAATTCCAGCCATGCTTTTCCAGGCAGGATCATTTCGGCATAGAGTCGCAAATGCTTATCTGGGACAAGTCCTTCTACTCGCCAAAAATCTAAGCTGTCACCAATACGTAAATGATGTGGGTCACGACGACCTCGACGTAGTCCAACGCCACCCACCATGCGATCAATAAGTCCACGTAAATACCAGAGCCAACCGGATCCAAACCAGCCGTGTTCTCCGCCAATTCCTTCGATCTGCTCCCAAATATATTTAGCGGGAACATCGGTAGTAATTTCACGATGATCTTTCAGTGTGAGTTCCCCTGCCCAATCGGGATCACTCTGTGCTTTCTGCCAGGGCGCTGTGGGAAAAGCGGCATCTGACCAGCGAGTGGAAACTGAGTTCTCTTCCGTGCGAGTAAGAGCTAACTGAATCGCTTGCGAAACAGTGAATAGGCCTTCGGCAGGGGGCGCAATCAAATCGTTGATGCTTTTGCGCGGATCTGCCACAACTTCACTAATCAGTGATTCCACCAGTGGACGCGCAAGTGATGTTGGCACAGGTGTCACAAAGCCGATCCATAAACTGGAAAGCTTGGGAGTAAGCACTGGCACTTGAATAATGATGCGCTTTCGAAGTCCAGATAACTTCGAAAACTCCTGCATCATCGCCGCATATGACATGACTTCTGGGCCGCCGATATCGCAGATTCGATTAACTGGGTGCGCCAAATTTGCCACGCTACGTAAGTAGTAAAGAACATCGCGGATAGCAATGGGTTGGGTGCGATTAGAAACCCACTTGGGGGTAGTCATAATCGGCAGGCGGTGTGTGAGATGGCGCAGCATCTCAAAGGAGGCCGACCCAGAACCGATAATGATTCCAGCACGAAGTTCGAGCACTGGCACAGATGTGGATGCCAATTCAATGCCGGTATTCATACGTGATAGCAAGTGGCGGCTGCGGTTTTCATCGTTGGCAATTCCACCCAAATACACAATCTGCTTTACCCCGGCTGCCTCTGCCCGGTCGGCAAAGGTGTGCGCCATCTCGGCTTCCACTGCTTCAAAATCTGTCGCCACATTAATGGAGTGCAGCAAGTAATACGCGGTGTGCACACCTTCCAGAGCGCGTGCTAGATCTTCACCATTTGTTGCAGTGCCTTCGCAAATTTCAACACCATCAGCCCAGGCATGTCCTTTAATCTTTTGGGCATCGCGAACAAAGACCCGCACTCGCTTCTTATCTTCCAGAAGCACTCGCACCAAACGACCACCTACATATCCAGATGCACCAGTAACGAGGTAGAGCCGGTCCTGATTCTGCGATTCCATAGGACGGAGCGTAGACTGCGCACATGAAGACTTCTACCCGACCGCGCGTAGTAATCCTCGGCGCCGGTTTCGGCGGCCTCGGAGCAGCTCGCGCCTTGGCCGAAAAGGCAGATGTCACACTCGTTGATCGCCATAACTTTCAGACTTTTTTGCCACTTCTCTATCAGGTTTCAACAGCTGGCTTAGCTGCCGACCATGTTGTTCACCCAATCCGCGGCGCCCTTCGCGATAGCGGCGTGAAATTTCGTATGGGTTCACCCATCTCAGTCGATCACAAAAACAAATCGGTCAAACTCGATTCCTCTGAATCTCTTGATTTTGATCATCTCATCGTCGCTCTCGGCTCAGTCACCGCAGACTTTGGAGTTCCTGGGGTTATCGATCATGCGCTCGGTATGAAGAGCGTGCACGAAGCGCTCATGATTCGTGCCGAAGTAATGCGACGTTTTGAAGATTTAGCACGATTTGAAGATGAGACCAGACTATCTATCGCAGTCGTTGGCGGCGGGCCCACTGGAGTAGAGATGGCGGGTGCTCTGGCCGAACTTAAGCGCGGACCTCTGAAAAATGATTTGGCCGCAGCAGCAGAACACATCGATGTCTATCTCATTGAAGCTGGCCCTCGAATCCTGCCGATGTTTAGCGAGAAACTTTCCGCGCGCGCCGAATCTGATCTGCGAAAACTCGGCGTCATTGTTCGAACAAACACTGCAGTGCGTGAAGTTAAATCAAGACAGATTATTGTCAAAGATGGCGATCCAATTCCAGCAGAGGTAACTATTTGGGCTGCTGGCGTGAAGGGTGAGCCAACTGCAACGGCGCTCAATCTTCCGGTGGCTGGAACACGTATTGATACCGATGAAAACTTAGAGGTTCGTAACTATCCAAATATCTGGGCTATTGGTGACATCAACGGCACTAGGGGCGCCGATGGTCGATTCTTCCCAATGGTTGCACCTGTCGCGCTGCAACAAGCTAAATGGGTTGCAAAACAGATTCTTCGTAAATCAAACGGTAAATCACTTCTGCCTTTTAAGTATTTTGATAAAGGTGCGATGGCAACAATTGGTCGCCATAAAGCAGTCGTTGAATTTCGTGGAATAAAAATGACGGGCCCACTTGCATGGTTTGCATGGTTATTCCTGCACTTGTTCTACCTCATGGGCGGACGCAACAAAGTGGGAACCTTCGTCGACTGGTCCTGGAACTACCTAACATTCGATCGCGGCAATCGCCACATCATGGATACGCTTTAAATAATTTTTGCGATGGCTGAAAAATATCTTGAGGTAGCAGGGCACCCGCTGCATTGCTACGAATGGGATAACAATGGCGAAGCTGTTGTTCTTCTTCACGGCGGCCTTAGCCAAACATCGCATTGGGATACTCGGGTTCTGCCGGCAATAGAAGATGACTTTCATGTCTTTGCCTACGACCGCACGGCTCATGGTTTCACTGGAGATAGAGCGGGCAGCTTGCACTTTGATTACCAAACAAAAGAGTTGATTGCCTACCTAGAAACTGTTGTGAAAGAACCGGCACACCTGATTGGTTATAGCGACGGTGGAAATATCGCACTGATGGCCGCTATTGCTCGCCCCGAATTAGTGAAATCGATTGTCACCTTGGGTGCAAACTTTCACCACAGCGGAACGCTGCCGCTACCTGAATTCGATGGTCTTATTTCGCCGGAGGATCAAGAAGAGTACGAGCGCACCTCACCTGATGCACCACACACTTTGGCGGAAAAAATTACACGGATGATAAAAATCTGGAAATCAGAGCCGACCTTGACAACTGCAGATCTAGCGAAAATTCAATGCCCAGTACTTGTAATGGCCGGTGATGACGATGTTATTTCTCATCCACACACAATCGAGCTCTATGAAAATATTCCACTCGGGCAGTTGGCCATTGTTCCCGGAGCATCACACGGGTTTATTAATGAAAAACCAACTATTGCCCAGATGCTGATTCAAGAATTCTTAGCAGACTTAAGCTATCCAATAACGAAAATGCCGATGCACCGAGTTAACCCTCGTACGGAGTAATTTTTCCAGTCTTAACATCATAAATTGCGCCCGCAACGTCTACGCCGTTACGAAGTAATTTAAAATCTCGAATTTTCTCAACATCTTGCTTCAGCGCCTTCATTTGGTCTTTTACAACTTTAAATTTAAGTTCACTTGTATCGACTCCATGCTGAGAATCAATCAGTTGATGAATTGACTCTTCATCATCACGCGCCATTCGGCAATCGGTATGTGGCATGACCAAGATGCGGTTAACGTTAAGTAGATATGTTGCAAGAACTAGCGTACGCAATACATCTTTTGTTACTCGCGCACCAGCATTACGAAGAATTTTTGCATCTCCCGATTTCATACCTACAACTGAAAGCGGATTAATGCGAGAGTCCATGCAGGTAACGATGGCAAGACCCTGTGCGGCAGATCCGGTGAGTTCTGAGTACTTGAAAGTCTTTTGATACTCAGCATTTGCGGCAAGTAGATCATCAAATGTTTCATGGGGAAATGAGTTCTTAGTCATGCGAACTCCTTTTCGTATTGCGCTGGAGTACTGATGGAGCCCCCCATCCGGATTGAACGGATGACCTGCTCATTACAAGTGAGCTGCTCTACCACTGAGCTAGGGAGGCGTGTTGCGGGCGTAATTATGGCATTTATCGCCCAATTGTAAAAATCGTTGCGGGGTTACTTTGGCCAGGCGGTTGGAATCGGGTACTTAGCACTTCTGCCATCGCCAGAAGATTTGCCCTGAATCCGGCGCAGAATCCAAGGAAGTGCGAATACAACAAACCAGGCAACCGTAATTGCCTTCTGTGCAATCCATGGAACTTTCTTCGCCGGTGGCAGTGGTGTGCGCCAGGCCGGATTAAATGGCAGACCAATTTTTTCTAGCACTGCTTCTGCGCAACGATAATGACCTTCGGCATTGAGGTGTAATCGATCAAAAGCTAAGAAGCGACGGTCGCTTAAGAAATTTTCTTGATTTGCATCGACGACAATAGCGCCAACTTCGGCACCAACTTCGCGCACGCCCTTGTTAAATGCCGAAAATCGTTTCTCCCACACTTGCGCACCACGCCCGGTGTTGCCAGTTTTTTCAAGGACGGTAAAGAGCATCACCTGCGCACCTGATTTAGCAATAAGCCGTACCGCTTCTTGATACAGGGCGATTGCAACATCTGCTTGGTAGCCCGGACGTAGCGCATCGTTAGCGCCGGCATGAAATGAAACCAGAGTGTCTGAACCTGTTACAAAAGCTAGAGCGGTAGGCACTTGATCTGCTACAACTTGGCCCAGTAATTTTCCGCGCACCGCTAAATTTACATACGTGAAATTTGCGTGCGCTTTTGCCATGGCATCTGCAGTGCGATCGGCCCAGCCTCGATACTGGCCGTCGATGATTTCATCGCTCATGCCTTCGGAGTAAGAATCTCCGCAGACGATAAAACGTTGGTATGTCATGGCCAATTAACTCACGCGACTAGCCTTTGCGGCGGGCCTCATCGACTGCGTACAGCGCGATAGATGTTGCAACAGAAGCGTTCAGTGATTCAGTGCTTGCGCTAATTGGAATCGAGACAACAAGATCGCACTTTTCACGCGTAAGACGTGCCAACCCCTTGCCTTCTGAACCCACAATCACCATAAGGTGTTCTGTCGCTACCTTCATCTCGCTAATCATCACATCGGATTCACCATCGAGGCCCACTACAAAGCAGCCTAACTTCTTAGCTTCATCGATTGTGCGAGCCAGGTTTGTCACCTGTGCAATGGGCAAACGAGCTGCTGCCCCGGCCGAAGATTTCCACGCCGATGCCGTCATACCAGCTGCGCGACGTTCGGTCATAAGAACACCTGATGCACCAAAGGCGGCGGCGCTTCGCACTATTGCGCCAAGGTTGCGTGGATCAGTTACACCATCGAGTGCAACGAGCAACATTGGATTCTTTGCCCGTTGCGTAATCTCTTCAAAGGAAGAATATTGAAAGGGCTTAATCGAAAGAATAATTCCTTGGCTATTAGGCGAGATGCCTTCAACCTCTGCCCGGTGTGCTTCCCGAATTGATAGCCCATGGTTAAGTGCAATCTGCAGCGACTCGGCAACACGATCATCAACATCAATGCTGCGTGCAACAAGTAACTCAGTTGCGGGAACAGATTCGCGCAGCGCTTCCAGGACGGCATTACGACCAGCCACAATTTCACCACGTAGTCCATCACCTTTAGAAAATTTACGACCCGCAGCAGCTGGCTTCTTCGCTGCCGTTTTTTCAGCAGCCTTCTTACGCTTAGCAGCTGCGTGATATGGACGATCTTCTGCCTTAGGTGTTGGGCCTTTACCTTCTAGCCGGCGCTTATTATTTCCACCAGTACCTGATGTTGGGCCTTTTTTACTCTTACGTACTGCTCCACGTGGTTTTGCGTTACCGGCCATTATTAGTTACTTCCATTTCCAGTAATCGACCAACGTGGCCCTTGAGCTGTATCTTCAATAGTAATTCCTAGCGCGGCTAAGCCATCGCGAATCTGATCGGATGCCGCAAAATCTTTTCGCTCGCGCGCTGCCGTGCGTTGCACCAGCGCCAATTGAATAACGCCATCAAGTGCCATCCCGATATCTAGCGCAGCCGTTGCCGATGCAAATGCTTCATCAAATGGATCACAGCCAAGAACTTCTAGCGCCCCACGAATCTCATTAGCGCTAGCTTCAACGATGGCTGTATCCCCTGCCGTAATTGCACTATTTCCCACTCGAAGCGCCTCTGAAATTGAAGCTAGCGCAGTCGGTACCGCTAAATCATCATTCATCGCATCGGTAAATGCCTGCGAAATAGTTGGTACTGGCTCGGATCCTAGAATCTCAACTGAGCGAGTAAGAAAACCTTCAATGCGACGAAAAGCAGTTGCAGATTCAGCCAGTGCTTCATGTGAAAACTCGAGCATCGAACGGTAATGCGCAGAACCTAAATACCAACGCAGTTCAATTCCGCGCACACTCTTTAATAGCTCATGCACTTGCAACGAGTTACCCAAAGACTTCGACATCTTCTCACCCGAGGCTGTTACCCACGCGTTATGTAACCAGCGCTTAGCAAATACATATCCAGCAGCTTCAGACTGAGCGATCTCATTTTCGTGATGCGGGAAGATCAAATCAAGGCCGCCACCATGAATATCAAATGCTTCACCTAAATATTGGTGGGCCATCGCCGAACATTCCAAGTGCCAGCCAGGTCGTCCCGGACCCCACGGAGTTGGCCACGAAGGATCTCCGGGCTTAGCAGCCTTCCATAACGCAAAGTCGCGTGGATCTTTTTTATATGTTTCATCGGCGTCGGCCGCCGGCAATAAATCATCTAACTTCTGCCGCGAAAGCGTGAGGTAAGAAGAAAGTTTGCGCACCTCGAGATACACATCGCCATTACCCGGAGCGTATGCCGCACCTTTTTCAATCAGCGTTTGCATCAGTTCAATCATCTGCGTGATGTGGCCAGTCGCACGTGGCTCATATGTCGGCGGCAGAACATTGAGCGCGGCATAAGCTTCGGTAAATGCGCGTTCGTACTTCATTGCAACAGCCCACCAGGGTGATTCTTCATGCACCGCCTTATGCAAAATCTTGTCATCGATATCTGTGACGTTACGAATGAATGTGACGTTGTAACCGCTCTTGGTTAACCAACGACGCAAGATGTCGAAGTTAACCCCGGAGCGCACATGGCCAATATGTGGCGGCGCTTGCACCGTTGCACCACATAGATAAATGCCTACTTCGCCAGCTTTGAGCGGGATAAATTCAGAGGTGGTTCGCGTTAACGTGTCATATAAAGCTAGCGAACTCATTGGGCAATTCTACTTTAACTAAGCTGACTTAAGAACAAGGGCCGATGCAATCGCGGCAATACCTTTACCTTCTCCGGTAAGACCCATGCCATCGGTAGTTGTTGCAAGGATTGCTACTTCTGCGCCCCCAAGAGCAGCCGACATCGTTGCAATTGCCTCAGCGCGACGAGCACCAATGCGAGGACGATTTCCAATGATCTGTACCGAGACATGCGAGATTGAATAACCGGCCTTGCTAACCAAAAGGTAAGTTTCTTTCAAAAGCGTTACGCCAGATGCGCCAGCATATTCAGGGCGCGAAGTTCCGAAGTTACTTCCTAGATCACCAAGGCCGGTTGCGGCAAAGAGTGCGTCGCAGATTGCATGCGCTGCCACATCACCATCAGAGTGGCCCTCAACGCCGACTTCATCTGGCCAATGTAGACCAGCCAACCAGAGTTCGCGCCCTTGTCCAAATGCGTGTGCATCAACGCCCACACCGGTAGAAAATGATTGGGTATCGCCCAGAAATTGCAGCGCGGTTGCTAGATCACTTGGGGTTGTAATTTTCAGCGCGCGTTCTTCGCCAACTATAACGCGCACTTTGTGACCAGCGTCGGCAACGAGTACTGCATCATCTGTAGCATCGCCCGCACTTTGGTGCGCAGCCTTAAGAACTGAATAGGAAAATCCTTGCGGAGTTTGCACGCGACGAAGAGATGCGCGATCTGGAGTTGAGGTTACATAACCCTGCGCATCAACGACTTTTACAGTATCAACTTGTTCAAGTGCGGGAATAACTGCAACCTCACCACTTTTTAGGGTAGCCACAACACGAGCAGCAACTTCACCGGTTGCAAGTGCGCGCGCAGCATCGTGAACCAAGACAAATTCCGCTTTTTCAATTGTTGCTAAGGCTAGGCGAACACTTTCTGAACGAGTGGCCCCACCAGTAACGACTGTGATGTCATCGCCAACTAGTGTGCGGATCTGATTTTCATATCCGGCTGGTGCGCTCACAACAATCTGGTCAGCCACCGATGAAAGTGCTGAAATAGAATGTTCTAAAAGTGTGCGGTCACCGAGTTGGATGAGCGCTTTTGGAATTGAAGCGCCGAATCGTTCGCCGCTACCTGCAGCGGCGATAATTGCGGCGATCATAAGGATGAGTTAAAAAGAATTAAGAAGCGAGAACCTCGTCAAGGAGAGTTGCAGCCTTCTCTTCATCTGTGCGCTCAGCAAGTGCGAGCTCAGAGACGAGAATCTGCTTCGCCTTGGCGAGCATGCGCTTTTCACCAGCAGAGAGTCCACGATCGAGATCGCGACGGTAGAGATCGCGGACAACTTCTGCGACCTTAATGACATCTCCGGATGCAAGCTTTTCGAGGTTTGCCTTATAGCGACGTGACCAGTTAGTTGGCTCTTCGGTATATGGCTGGCGAAGGACGTTAAATACGCGGTCTAGGCCGGCTGAATCAACAACATCGCGGACGCCCACGAGGTCTACATTCTCAGCTGGAACGCGGACAGTGAGGTCGCCTTGGGCAACTTTCAATACTAGGTAGGTCTTCTCTTCGCCCTTGATTACTCGAGTTTCAATTGCCTCGATAAGAGCTGCTCCGTGATGAGGATAAACAACGGTTTCGCCGACCTTGAATGTCATGTATTGCCCTTCGGTAGAGGGTCAATTCTACCAGCCATCACCGACATAGAAAACCCCGGGGGAAGCGGCTAAAGCAGCGTCAAATAACGCTTATCTGACATGAGATAATTTCGCCATGAGTCGTTCGCGTATCAAGATATTTTCAATTGCATTTACAGCAACTGCGCTGGCGCTCTCGCTCACCGCGTGCGGCGCTGGTCCTAACGCTGAAACACGTAGGGTAAAGAAAGTAACAGATGGCGCTGAGATCATGATCAAGAGCGAAGGAAATAACATCTCTGTTACCAACTTACTTCTTGTTGCAACCGAAGATGGCTCTGCCGTAGTTGTCGGAACAATCGTTAACTACTCAGAAGAGCGTGATGCGCTACTTGGAATATCAGTAGACGGCCTCAGTGCGGCAATTACCGGCGAACAGAATCTTGATCAAAATAAGCCAGTTCGCTTTGAAGGCGATGCTGCAACTTCCAAGGCAGTCTTTAGCGGTGTTGGCGCACAAGCTGGCAACAATGTAGAGCTTTCACTTGCCTTTGCTCGCGCCGGTGTAGTTAAGACCAATGTAATCATTCGCGATAAGCGCGATGATTACGCCGGCGTTACTCCGTAACTTCCTAACGAAGTTTTACTTCTTACCCTGATTTGCTACCGCTGTAATTGCTGCGGCTGCTGCTGCCGGATCTAAATACTCGCCGCCTTTTTTAACCGGATTTAGATTGGCATCTAATTCATAGAGCAGTGGAATTCCGGTTGGAATATTTAAGCCCGCAATATCTTCATCGCTAATACCTTCGAGGTGCTTAACCAGTGCGCGCAGCGAATTGCCGTGAGCAGTAACGAGCACGACTTTGCCTGCTTTGAGATCTGGCACGATGGCTTGCTCCCAATAAGGAACCATCCGCACCACGACATCTTTTAGGCACTCAGTCAGTGGTAAATCTGAACCAAGATCGGCATAACGCGCATCGCCATCTTGCGAAAACTTTGAACCTTTTTCAATCAGCGGTGGCGGTGTATCGAAAGAGCGGCGCCAGAGTGTGAATTGTTCTTCGCCATATTCCGCCAAAGTCTGCGCTTTATCTTTACCTTGCAGCGCGCCGTAGTGACGTTCATTAAGACGCCAGGAACGCTTAACTGGAATCCAGTGACGATCGCAGGCATCGAGTGCCAACTGCGAGGTATGAATTGCTCGGCGCAATAGTGATGTGTGAACCACATCAGGTAAAAGTCCGCGTTCTGCTAATAACTTTCCACCGCGCGCAGCTTCTGCTTCACCTTTTTCAGAGAGTCGCACATCGACCCAGCCGGTAAAGAGATTGAGGGCGTTCCATTCGGATTCGCCATGGCGCAAGAGGATAAGTTTGAAATTAGACATGTGCGCATCTTCTCACGAGAGTAGAGATTAATTAAATGAGATGAGTAAATGCCTCGAGATTGGCGAGTGATTCCCCGCGACTTACTCGCCAAGCCCACTCGCGCCGAATGGCATCGGCAAATCCAAGTTCCAGCAGCGGATTAAAAGATGAATCGGAATACTGCAAGACCGAACCAATGACGCGATCTATCTCTTGCGCCGTAACCGCCCCCAGAGGCAAACGTCCCACTAAGTAGATGTCGCCCAATTCATTGATAGCAAATGCGATTCCATACATCTGCGCATTTTTACTCATGCACCATTTATGAACTGCATCCTCGTGGGTATCGGGTTTGCGAATAACAAAGGCGTTAATGCTTAAGGAGTGATCACCAATTACTAGGGCGCAATGGGTCTGCAACTTCTTCTCGCCCGGCAAGGTGACCATAAAGGTTTTTTCATTACTGCGCTCGAAATCTAGATCGTGCGAGTGCAAGAAATCTTCAATGACAGCCGCTGGGTTTAGCGCCATTTAGCCAATGTGCTTCTGTGCATCGCGGCGAGCAGATAGAACTCGGTCGTAGATATCAAGTGTTCCGCGAGATGTGGCATCCCAACCAAAGTGCGAAGCATGTTCGGTTGCGCCCATTGAAAGCAGTACGCGACGCTGTGGTTCTTGCAATAAACGAGCAAGTACTGATGACCAGGCACGAGGATCATGGCCGTCTACCAATACGCCAGAGATGCCGTCGGCAACTGCGGTGCGAAGCCCGCCAACTGCAGTTGCTACAACAGGTGTGCCGCATGCTTGCGCTTCGAGTGCCACAAGTCCGAAACTTTCAGAGTAACTTGGAACGCAGACTAAATCCGCAGCGCGATACCACTGTGGTAATTCTGCACGAAGTACCGGAGGCGCAAAGCGCACAACGTCAGAGATGCCAAGCCAAGCAACGAGTTCGGTAAGGCGCTCTACTTCCGATTGGTTAGCACCCGATGCGCCACCAATAATGTTTACCACTAACTTTGGGCGCAGTTGAGGTGAGTGTGAAACTAGTTCGGCAATAGCTCGAATTAATACTTCTGGCCCCTTATGTGGCTGAATGCGACCGACGAATGTGATGATCTGTGCATCGGGAGCTAAGCCCAACTCTTTCCGGGCCGCTAGCCGCCCAGCACCAGGTGTGAATACCTTTAAGTTAACGCCGGGACTCACTACTGAAACATTATCTGGACATGCTTCATAGAGTGAGACAAGTGAAGCCGCTTCGGCATCGGTATTGGCAACAAGCGCGTCAGCATCGGCGACTACCTGTGTTTCACCTTGCACCCGAATCATCGGCTCCGGAATTTCACCTTCCGCCAAATTCACATTCTTCACCCGTGCCATGGTGTGCATGGTGTGAATCAGTGGAATGTTAAGTTCTTTCGCAACTGGCATCGCAACTTTGCCACTAATCCAGTAGTGCGAATGAATTAGATCGTAACTCTCCGCTTGTAGCGCTAATTTAAATGCGGCAGACAGTTCTGGAATGAAACGAGGCAATTGTTCTTTGGTAACACCAGATACCGGCCCGACGTTTAGTTGAATGACGCGCACACGAGGTGACATTTGAACAATATCTGCTACTTCGTTATTTGTTCTGCGAGTAAAAATATCTACCGCAACACCCATCGCGGCCATATTCTGCGCAGCTTCAACCACGTAGATATTCATTCCGCCGGCATCGCCAATACCCGCTTGATCGAGTGGGGAGGTATGCACCATCAAAGTGGCGATGCGTTTCATAGCTAAATGGTACGCGCGATTAAAAGGTTGCGCGAATGGCGCCGATAACAGTGGCTCCACCCAGCACGTTCTCGACTTCATAAGGGCTATCAATGCCTAACTTCTTCAAGCCCGCATGTACCAAGACTCTAAAGGGGCGCAGTGAACCGTCAGAAACTTTAAAGACAAGTGTGCGTCCATCTGTCATAGAAGAAACCTCAACTGCTTCTGCCCCATCTTTCATATATAGACCAGGCACAGCTTCAATCATCTGTGTTGTAAGGCGCCCCTTGCCGGCAACCATCTCGGGAAAAGCTCGCGATGCCTGCATCACCGATTGGTGTGCGGGATCTGTTGAAATTGAAATTGCTCTAATTGCGCGCGCCAGGCCGGCAAGTGAGAGCAAGAAGAGCGGCGCCCCGCAACCATCAGTTGAAGTCAGCGTTATTTCTTCGGACGCCAACATTTCTAGCTCGCTCTTAATGGCAACCTGCAACGGATGCGCTGCATCTAAGTAATTTTCAATTGGCCAGTTATTAACGACGCACGTTAACAACATGGCGGCGTGCTTTCCACTGCAGTTCATGGCAATGCGTGTTGCTGGTGCCTCGCCCCACGCGCGACGTTCGGCTTCACCAAGCGGTTTATCGAGCATGCATTGCAGCGCACTTTCATCAAGTTTTGCCAGCGCCAATATTTCTCTTACTGCCGCAATATGTTCAGCTGATCCCGAGTGACTAGATGCACCGAGCGCCAATAACCGTGGTTCTAACGCCAAACCTGCGCGCACCATGGCGGCACCTTGAATACATTTAACAGTGGAGCGTGGAAAAACTAGATGCTCCGTATCGCCTAAGGAAAAGTTAACTGAGCCGTCCGCGTTGAGCGCCAGTAAATATCCACGGTGTTCAGATTCAACAACTCCATCGCGCACATACTGTGCAAGAACAGCATCAGACATTAATCAACCTGGCGCTCGAGGGTGGACCAGATATGTGCTTGTAACTCTTGTCCCTCAGCCGCCATGTCATAGGCAAAGAAAAGTTCGCCCGCAACCAGACCATAGAGGCGCACACCCGCTGTAACAATCTTCGCCGACGGTGCCGAATAACCCTGATCCATTACCAATTGAATCTTTGGACCATCAAATTGTCCGACCCAACCTTCGGAGATTCCGGTGTTATGTGAAACAACAACTTCTAAAACGTTATTTGGTTTGACGCGCCAAAAGCCAGCTTCCGAAGCTGCTGGGCGAATGATTTCGCCATCAGCATCGATGATCCAGGAGCGAGAGTAATAATTTAAGAATGGGCGACCGTCATGATTAAAGGTTACCTCTTGCGCGAATTCAAAGGTAGGAATCGTTGGATATTCACCGCGACCCTTACCTCGCCAGGTTCCGACCATCCACGCAAGTGGATTGAGATCAGGATGTAAACCTTCTGGAATTGTGAAGACCACTAGAGCCTGCCTCTCTTATAGGTGCGCCCGTCGCGTGCTTGCGATTCTCTACGCCCTTTAACGCCGTAAATAACAAGCCCAATGCCAGCAACAAGTGCGACCAGCGCGAGCACTACCGTCGTGAAGGACTCCATGGGCTAAGAGTAACTCTTAAAACTTGCGTACGGCCCACATGATTGCAAGACAAGCGAGAGCTACTAAAAATAATTGACCGAGAAATTTCATCTACGCCTCGACAATAATCTGTTGCGATGCAGCTACGCCTTCGACAGTTAATTCGGCATCGACCGGGGTATTTCGCTTCACGATGGCGAGTGCGATCGGCCCAAGTTCATAGTGGCGAGCAACGGTGCCAAGAAAGCCCACCTGCACTTCACCATTCATCACCGGAGTTCCAGTTGGTGGCATGACAACAGCGTGGCCATCGAGGTGCAGCATCACCAAACGACGTGGTGGCTTTCCTAAGTTATAGACCTTGGCGACGGTCTCTTGTCCGCGGTAACAACCCTTATTCATATGTACTGCGCCATGAATGACACCGAGTTCATTTGGAATTGATTTTGCATCAGTTTCAAATCCGTGACGCGGACGCCCAGCAGCAACACGTTCAGCATCAAGTGCCCAGGTACCCACTTGGGTAGCGTTTGCCCCAAATGCAGTTTTCATCTCTTCCAGTTCAGCACGCGGCACAAGTGCAAATGGCCCACCAATTTCGTTGGCCACACCTGGTGCACGTAAGACTGCATACTCACTGGAAGCATCACGCACTTCCACCTTTAGCATAAATCTCATCTTGTTCAGATAAGTAATTAAACCTTCAGCGAAGTGCGGGTCGAGCACAATAAACGTTGTTGCCCCGTCATCGACAAGTGAGAATTGATATTCAACATGTCCTTGCGGGTCCAAAATCAGCGCCGAGCTCCAGCTGCCTGTTATCAATTCAAGCAGGTGCTGTGTTGTTAAATCATGGAGCCATTTAAGTCGATCTTCCCCTGTTACGGCAACGATCGCTAAGTGGGAAAGATCTGCCCACGCGCTACCTGCAACAAGTGCCAGTTGTTCTTTATTTGGCTCACCAAAATGCCAGATCGCGCCCTTATCGGGACCATCTTCAACAAATACTGCAGTCATCTCTTATTTAACGCAGGCCGCGCAGGTGCCATAAATAGCAAAGTGTGTGACATCAGTTTTAAAGCCGAAGTCATCAGAAAGATTTTGGACAAAGTTAGCTGCAACATCTATTGGTGCATCGCCGATAGATCCGCAGGTTCCGCAGACTAGATGTAAATGTGTGAGCTCTTCTGCTGCGTGATAAGTAGCTCCGCCGTGGCCAAGGTGGGTGTGCAGCACCAAGCCAACATTTTCTAGCGTCTCCAAGTTGCGGTAGACGGTCGATAAATTAATTCCCGGATGTGTCTGGCGCACTTTTTCAGCAACCTCCTCCGGGGTGGCATGGCCAAGTGAGCGCACTGCAGAAAGAACTAATTCGCGCTGTGGTGTTAAGCGCAAACCTTTTTCGTGGAGCTCATGTTTTTCAGCCATAGGCCGCAGTCTACTTATTAGATGTGAAACGCAACAGCAGAAGGTACATCTCGCACCCTAGGCAGTAATTGAAGGCGGCATTGAGAAAGGCTGCCGCAAGTGCCATACCCACTGCGATGGTAAAGACAAGATCTGCTCCGGCAAAGGCCCCGATTGCAGCAACGAGAGCGAAGGCAAAACCAACAGCTTGGGCAAACTTCGGCGGACGAACATCTTCAGTTGGAGCCACACCCTTAAGGCGAGGCTTGACTACGTTCTTAAAAATCAAACCATACGGCGTGAACTGTGGGCCTTTAATTGCGCCGATAAGAAAAACTAGACCTTGGGCAACAAGTACCCATTTGTTCTGGGTTACGAGTGCGATTGCAAGCACAATTGTTGTAATGCTCGCACCAAATCGTGGACCACGCGCATCGATATAAATCTTGGCTACTTCACTATTTTTCAAAACATCGGACATGAGTCAAGGTTAGGCAATAGCTTTCCAAAAGACCACTTGCGAATAATTCGCGGTTACGCGATATTAGAAAGCGCCGCCAATACTTGATCGCGCTTCGGTGTGCCCGCAGCCCGGCCAACCTCAATGCCATCTCTATTAATAAAGAGGGTGGTGGGGGTGGATCTGATATCTAATTCACGGACCAACTCAAGGTGGGATTCAGCATCAACCTGAATGTGTTTCACATCGTTCATGCTCTGGACCATATGAGAAAGCAGCGAGTGCGTGGCCCGACAAGGAGTGCAGAAGGCTGATGAGAATTGCACCATGGTGGCGCGAGCGCCCAACGGTTCACCCAAGATCTCAGCACTTAATCGATGGCCTGGTACCGCCTTCTGTGAGCGAATAGCCCCACGTGTGAGCTTCCACCAGAAGCCGTAGGCCGTTGATAGCGCCAAGACAATCGCGAGTGGAAGATAGGTTTTCACACGAGTATTCTCACACAATGGCCAAGGTGTTGCTACTGACAAATTCGCAGGCAGCGAGTGCTGATGTGCTGCCTGCCCTTGCGCTCTTGCAACATACTTGCAAAGTATTGCCACTTGAAGCATCAGTTCTAGTCGATACCCCAGTCATGGATATTGTCTTTGTCGATGCCCGTCGCGATTTTCCAGCTGCTAAATCACTGACACGTTTACTTGCAACAACAGGTGTGGGCGCGCCCATCATTGCAATCACCACTGAAGGCGGCCTCTCGGCATTTACTGCTGATTGGGGATTTACCGATGTCATTCTTGATACCGCAGGC
>Ga0247834_1004122_pt1 | contig 18811 bp, 19 predicted proteins | sample LaCruzMarch2015__8_FD_187118 | JGI IMG/M metagenome (GOLD analysis project Ga0247834, IMG submission 187118) | Freshwater microbial communities from meromictic Lake La Cruz, Castile-La Mancha, Spain - LaCruzMarch2015_12m | ecosystem: Environmental > Aquatic > Freshwater > Lake | place: Spain...
AAAGTTCTCGAAACCTGCGCTCCGCCGAACGAGCGGTTGGCCAACATTCCCCCGTACTCCCGGGCAAACGGCACCCCTTGCGCCACACACTGGTCAATAATGTTCACGCTCACCTCCGCCAGCCGATACACATTCGCCTCGCGCGAACGAAAATCTCCTCCCTTGATCGTGTCTTGGAACAACCTTTTGACCGAGTCTCCGTCATTTTGATAATTCTTGGCCGCGTTGATTCCCCCTTGCGCCGCAATCGAGTGCGCCCGCCGCGGACTATCTTGGAAACAGAACGACTTCACCCGATACCCTAATTCCGCCAAGCTGGCCGCGGCCGAGGCCCCCGCCAAACCCGTTCCCACCACAATCACCTCATACTTCCTTTTATTGGAAGGATTGACCAAACGGGCGTTCGCCTTGAACTTCGTCCACTTTTCCGCCAGTGGGCCCTCGGGAATTCTTGGATCTAATTTCATGGCCGTATCAGACCCAGCATCACCCCCACAGGAATCGAACCAAACCCGACAAACAGAGCCATCGCTAAAATCCATGCCCCCACCTCAATGACCTGAACCAACTGCCTGTCTCGTAAACCAAACGTCTGGAAAACACTCGCCGCTCCATGCCGCAAATGGGAAAAAAGCAGCGCCATCGCCAACAGATAAAATCCGCTGATCCATGGATTGGAAAATCCCTTGATCACCATGCGATAAACATCGTGCATCGCCACACCGCCCACCGTCGTTTCCATGCTCGCATATGATTTGTCCACGACTTGGCCGGTAAAGTGAAGGAGATGGAACACGACAAACCCCAAGATCACCGTCCCGCTGATCACCATCGTCACGCTCGTCCAGGTCACCTTCAAACGCGAGGTTCTGCCCGTCACCGCATACTGCCTCGGCTTGGCTCGCCGATTTTCTCGCGCCAAAGAGATCGTCCCCCAGATGTGTAACGCGGTGACTCCAATTAAACCCAATCGAAATGCCCAGAGAATGATTGGGTAGGAGTGCAAAAGATGTGCGTACAAATTAATCTTATCTGGAGTTCCCGCATACATCTGCAAATTCCCCGTCATATGCACCACGACAAACCCAATCATGAGCAACCCCGATATCGCGACGATCCACTTCCGGCCGATGGAGGAGAGGAGCATGGTTTTAATTTGTGAGATCATGGCTGTAGTAGGAAAACTTCTACCCTAGAAAATGCTCTCTCTTGCCCCTCCTGTCAAAATCCCTCCGCCCCTATAAGACCCCAAAAATCAAAGCCCCAGATCCCCTAATGCCTCCCCCAGCCCCCTCTGAGGCCTTTCCACCAAAGCACACCTCCACCCCGCCCCCAACGCCCCCCCCAGATCGCTGATCGGATCGTCCCCCACTAAGGCGCACTCCCCCGCGGCCACCCCAACCGCCTCTTGGGCCTTCTGAAAGATAGCCGGGGCAGGCTTTTCCACCCCACACTCTTCCGAAAGCAAAATCGGGTCCAAAAGCTTGGCCCACGCAAAACCCGCCAACACGCAACGCAAACGCGGGTCCCAATTCGAAAGCACCCCCACGCGCAGACCTTTTTTCACGATCCCTTCGATCACTTCCCCCGTTTCCGAGAAATCCCGCCAAGCCTCGGGCCGAGCAAAATAGGCAAACACCTCCTCAAAATAAACTTCGAAAGGAAAATTCTCCGGCATCTCCGCCTGCTTTAAGCTTTCCTCCACAATCCTCGCCCAACCCTTTTTTCCTAACGTCTTGTCCGATCCCACCCCCTCCTCCCTTCTTTTTTTCCAAGCCGCCCGAAAACCTCTCTGCACCGCCTCCGACTCGGCCTTCCACCCATAAGCCACGGCCAAATTCGCATAGGTAGCCCCTATCGGTTCCGCTGGCTGGAGTAGAGTTCCGCCCACATCAAAAAAAAGCGCTCGGATCAAACTTTCCTTCCCTCCACCCAGCGCATGACCTCCCCCACCAGAACCAAGGAGCCCAAGATGAAAGTTCCGCCCTCGACCGGCACCTCTCTGTCCTCCTCCATCGCTTCCGCCACGCTTTTCCACAACCGGTCAGGTCGAATTTTCCACTCCAAGGGATCCCCTCCCCTGGCATCCTGTAGCTGTACCCCCCACACCTGCGCCCCCGTTCCACGAATTTCCCGCAACATCTCCTCCGCTGGTTTGTCCCGTAAACATCCAAAAATGATCCGCGCCGGTTCATCACCAAATTGCTCCCGCCAGGTTGCGAGGGCCGCCCGCACCCCCTCCCGGTTGTGGGCCCCATCCAACACCCGCCGCGGCCGCCCTTTCAAACTCATAAACCTCCCGGGCCAACTCGTTCGATCCAGTCCTCGCGCCACGATCGAATCCGGAAAACCCAAATACCGTGCCACCGCTACCGCCAGCGCCAAATTCTGCCTCTGATGCGCCCCCGCCAGCGGCCAGCGATCCCGACCTTTCCTCAAAGGCCGCACCACCTGCCACGGACAACCCAACCTCCGAGCCGCCTGGGCCAACACCCCTCGCGCCGCCTTCGGCCATGGCGCCGAAAATACCGGAACCCCGCGCTTTAAAATTCCCGCCTTCTCCCGGCCAATATTTTTCCAACCCCGCCCCAGCACCGCCTCATGATCCCGACCCAACGAGGTCAGCACGCAGCACTCTGGCCCAACCACATTCGTTGCATCCAATCTCCCCCCTAAGCCGGTCTCCCAAACCACCAAATCCACTTTCACCTCCCGAAAGATTTGCAAGGCCAACGCCGTCGTCGCCTCAAAGAAAGTCGGCCTCCCCCTCTTCGGCCATTTCGATATTTTTCGAATCAAGATTCGCAAATTTCGCTGCAACACCGCCTCTGCCACCACCGTGCCCCCACACTGAAACCGCTCGCGAAAATCCACCAGATGAGGAGACGTGTATAAACCCGAAAAAAAACCCGCCGCCCGTAAGATCGAATCGATCGCCGCCGCCGTCGATCCCTTCCCATTCGTTCCGGCGATGTGAATAAAATTGAGCCCTCGCTCCGGCTGCCCCAACTGGCGCAGAAGCTTTCTCATCCGCCCTAGCCCGGGCTGAATGCCCAGGGCACACACCCGCTCCAACCGCGCAACCGAATCGAATCGCTTCAGAGGTAGTGGAGAAGACGCGCCAACGTCCCCTTCATCTCGGAACGCGAGACAATCATATCGATCAGCCCATGTTCATGCAGAAATTCCGAAGTCTGAAACTCTTTCGGCAGCTCCTGCTGCGTCGTCTCCCGGATCACCCGCGCCCCGGCAAACCCGATCATCGCCTTGGGCTCCGCCACAATAATATCCCCCAAGGACGCAAAACTCGCCATCACCCCTGCCATCGTCGGGTTCGTTAAAACGGAGATAAAGGGCAATCCCGCCGCGCCTAACTTGGCCAACGCCCCGCTCGTCTTGGCCATCTGCATCAGGCTGAACATCCCCTCGTACATCCTCGCCCCGCCCGACGCGGAAAAAAGAATCACCGGCACCCGTTTGGCGATACCCCGCTCAATCGTTCGCGTGACTTTCTCTCCCACCACCACTCCCATACTTCCTCCAAGGAAAGCAAACTCCATCGCCCCCAAAGAAACCTCTCGGCCCCCAATTTTCCCCATCCCGCAGATCATCGCATCCGGCAGGCCAGTTTTTTTCCGGTTGGCCTTCAGCTTGCTCGCATAACTGGCCACCCCTTTGAATTGCAAAACATCCACCGCCTCCATCTTGGCGTCATGCTCCTGAAAACGGCCTCCATCACAAACCGAGATCAACCTCTCCCGGGCTCCCAAAGGAAAATGGTGGTCACACTTCGGGCAAACCTGATGGCTTTTTTTCAGTACTTGGTTGTAGACCACCTCTCCACACCCCGGGCACTTCGTCCATAACCCGCTCGGCACACCCCGCGCCCGGGGCTTCGCCTCTTTGCGGGGCTCATATTTTCTTCGCTCAAAGACGGCCATCTTGGGTGAATTATCCTCGCGCGACGGTCAGGGCAGCGACCTCCACGGCTCCCTTCTGTTTCAGGACCCGTGCACAAGCGTCCGCGGTAGCTCCTGTCGTAAACACGTCATCACAGAGTAGCAATCGTCGTCCCTTGGGGTCAAATCCAGGGGCGAGAGCCAAGGCCCCTCGCAAGTTGCGCAACCGTTCCGACCTCCTTAATCGCGCCTGCGGGGGAGTCTCCTTCACCCGCACCAACCCCTCCTCCACCCGAATCCCTACCTCTTTGCCCAGCCAATCAGCGATTTCCGCACTTTGATTAAACCCCCGCTCCCTTCTTCGGGCACGAAACAGAGGCACCGGCACCAGCGCATCCCACCTCTCCTCCGCGTAATACTGCTGGAAACCATCCCGCATCCATCGCCCCAACCACGGCCGCAAGGAATACTCCCTTTCATACTTAAATCGCAAAATCACCTCCCGCACCGTTCCGACCGCGCGATAGGCCGCCCGCACTCTTTCCAGTGCCCAACGTCGGCCCGCACAGTTACGACAGAAAAAGTCTCCCGGCGCATGCCGGGCAAACGGCTCCGCACAGCGGGCGCAAAAGGGCGCGACCAAACGAACCCAAGGCCGGGGCGGACGCCCCACCGGAAAAATCAGACCCCGAACCGCTTCAACCCAAAGCCGCACGAATCGGTCGCCCCCAAAGTGCAAACGTCACCACTAAAAGAAGTAGAAAAGGAAATGGGCCTGCTTCCAAAGATGGCCCCCACCATCCCTCCGCCGCTTGGGGAACGGTCGGAAAAGCACTCTCCGCCACGCGCAATCCCGCGACCCAGCCCGCATGTAATCCAATCGCGCCCGCCAAGGAGCGCTCATTCCACACCACTCTGGCCAAAATCAGCCCAATCAAAAATAGACCCGCACATTTCCAAAGGTGCGCCGTTCCACTCCACAACTCCAAGTTCCCCCACGCCAGAAAACCCGCCTCCCACCCGCGCGCCCCCTCCCACCCGACCCCCGGCCGAATGAAGTGCGCTGCCGCAAATATCCCCGCCCCCACCACCACCGACACCCCCACCCACCGATCCCCCACCGCCCGCCACCAGGCCAACCCCAAGACCCCACGGAAAAAAAACTCCTCCACCACCCCCACCAGCAAACCCGTCCCCACCGCCCCAGCCCAAACCCCCACCCCTGGCACACCCCCCCACTGCCTCACCCCCAACACCCCCTGCACCCCCGCCACCAACCCCACCATCCCCAACCCCGCCCCCGCCCACAAACCCAACCGCACCCACTCCCTTTTCCTCTTTTGCCCATCGATCCACTTCCGCGGATCCTCCCCCCACCAACGCATTAACCCCACGGCCAACAACAACGCCACCACCAGCTCCACCCGACCGAAAATTCGCGCGAAGGGAAAAATACCCGGCGCCAATTTCTCCACCCCACACGCCACCGGCCAAGCCAGTGCTGAGGTCAACAGCACCCAAAGCCCAAAATAAACCAAAACTCCTATCCCTCCTCGGTTCACCCGCCCATCTTGCTCTCTTTTCGACCCCCATCGCCACCCTTTTTGCCCTGCCCAAAGCGTTGCCCCCCACCCCCTCATCGTTTAAGATTCCCCCACGCATGGCTGAAGCAAAACCCATCGCCTCGCTCGAGTTCGAAAAACCATTAGCCGAACTCGAGAAACGAATCGACGAACTCCGCAAGCTCTCCGGCAAACAAAAGCTGGGCGCCGAGTTGGAAATCAGCGCCCTGCAAAAAAAGTGGTCGGTCGCCCGAAAAGAGGTTTACGGGAACCTTACCCCGTGGCAACGCATCCAGATTGTTCGTCACCCCCAACGCCCCTACCTGCTCGATTACCTCCGCCAAGGAGCCACCGAACTTTTTGAGCTGGGCGGTGATCGCGCCTTTGGGGAAGACCGCGCCCTCATCGGCGGTTTCGCCACTTTCGATCAGCAGCGGGTCGTTTTTCTCGGCCATCAAAAAGGTCGCGACACCAAAGAGAACCTCATGCGCAACTTCGGCTGCGCCCACCCCGAAGGCTACCGTAAAGCCCTTCGCCTGATGCGCTTGGCCGACCGCTTTCGCCTTCCCATCATCACCTTCATCGACACCCCGGGAGCATTTCCCGGTGTCGCCAGTGAAGAGCGCCACGTGGCCGAGGCGATCGCGGTCAATATTCGCGAAATGTTCAATCTCCATGTCCCCGTCATCGCCGTCGTCATTGGGGAAGGGGGCAGCGGTGGAGCCTTGGGCATCGGGGTGGCCAACCGCGTTCTCATTTTGGAAAACGCCTACTACTCCGTCATTTCGCCCGAAGGATGCGCCAGCATTCTTTGGAAAGATCGTGCCTTTGCCCCCCAAGCCGCCGAAGCCCTCCGCATCTCCTCCCAAGATCTTCTCGAACTCGGCTTGGTCGATGAAATTATTCCCGAGCCCATGGGCGGCGCTCATCGGGATTGGAACACCACCATCACCACCACGATGGATCGCATCCGTCACCACCTCGCCGATCTCATGAAACTGCCCGCCGCCCGCCTGATCGAAACCCGTCACGCCCGCTTCCGCGCCATCGGCACGGTTTTAGAAAACTAATTTCGCGGCCTTACCCTTCCTCGCCGATTTTGCCCAGCTCGTCCCGAATCCGCGCGGCCTCCTCGAACTGCTCTTTCCCGACCGCGGTGCTTAAATCCTCCTGCAGCCGCTTCTTGTTCGGCTTGCGCAAACTTTTCGGCATTTTGCCCGCATGCCGTGTTCCCTTCTGACAATCGTTCAGCACATCCTGCAGCAGAGAGGCAAACACCCCATAGCACTCCCCACATCCTAATCGCCCCGTTTTGCGCACGTCCTCCGAAGTGAAGCCGCAGGCGGAACACTTGTTCGAGACCGCCGGCGTCGGCGAGGGAATGAGAAGCGATTTGGCCGAAATTTCCTTAATTTCATTTTCCACCGCGGCCGCCGGATCCTCCTTGCCCTTGCTGGCCGCTAATTTCGACACCGCCCCCCAAATATCAAAATCCACCAAATCTTTCTGACCCAACTGCGGAATGCACTTCTCACACACGTGCACGTCGATCGACTTCGCATTGACCAACTTGCTTAAATGACAAGTTGCCTGATTGCCTGGGCAGAAGGTGCACTCCATAACTGAAAATTAACCATGCTACCCCCACTAGGCAAACCTCCCGCCCAAGACTCCCTTTGGCTCTCCCCCCAACTTTGGCAACAGATTCTGGAGTCCCAAACCGACGCTTTCTTAGCTGCCCATAGCTGGGGGATCCGCGCCGAACGCTGGGGCGACACCCTCCGCTGGATCTCCTCCCGCCCGATCGCCTCACCCCCCTCATCCCCACCTTCCAATCTCGATTGGCAACCCTCCCAAATCCTGATGCAGGAAGAATCCTCCCCCACCGCCACCTTTCTTCAGGGAAATACCTATCAGGTGGAAGCGATGGAACTGGGGCTACGCTACGAAATCGATCTAACCCCGGGCACCGCCCCGGGTCTTTTCCCCGATCAACGGGAAAATCGGCGCCATCTCGCCTCTCTGCGCCCCACCCGACTCCTCAACCTATTCGCTCACACCTGCGCCTTCGGCGTTCTCGCTGCCTCCGCCGGCGCCGAAACTTTGAATATCGACTCCTCCGCCCGATCCCTCGCTCGCGGAAAAAACAATTACCAACGCAACCAACTCACCGGCACGCCACATCGTTTCTGGACGGAAGACGTGCGCCGCGTTCTGCCCCGTCTCTCCCGCCGCGGTGAAACTTTCGACGCCATCATCTTGGATCCTCCCACCTTCGCCCACGGCGGCCGTGGCCGCTCTTTTCGTATCCAGCGCGAGCTCGAGCCTCTCCTCCTCGCCTGCTTCCCTCTTCTCTCCCCCCACGGCTCTCTTCTTCTCTCGATCAATCAGGCTCAAACCACTCCGGCCGACCTTCTCTCGACGATTCAAAAAATTCTTTCGCGGGAGGCGATCCCCGCTCAAATCCTCCCTGGGTTTCGGCCCCCCGATATTCCGGAGGAGAGGATGCCCTCCTCCCTCTGGATCGTTCGGCAGAGTTGACACCCCGCCCCCCCGATCGAATTCTATCCCTGTGCCCGGAATCCTCTCCCTCGCCTCGGTCGCCCTGAATCTTTTTCGAGAATTCGTTCCCGGCCACCCCGATGCCGCCCGCTTCTGGCTCGAAATCGGTGCCGGAATTCTCTCCCTTCTCATCGTCCTCGGAATTCTTCTTCGTTTTTTTGGCTCGGAAAATGCCCGCCCTGCTCTCCTCACCTTGGGTGCCACTTTGGGAGTTCTCCTCCTCGCCGCCGGTCCCGCCGCCGTGGAGCTCTATCTTCTGCCTCACCTTTCCCCCGCGCTCCTCGGTCACATCGACACTTTTTCGCAATGGGTGGGACAACGCACTCACCAAACCCCTTGGCCGGCGCGAACGGCTCTCCTCTCCCTCGGACTCATCCTTAGTCTTTTGCTCACGGTGGTTCCGCTGACGAAGTGGACCTTTCGCGTGCCCGCCTTCCTGACCCTGATCGCCTGGCTGGCCGCCGGTGCCACCGCCGGCACGGTTTCCTCGCTCCTCCGCGCCAAAGTTCCCCCCGTGCCCTCCGAACTAGTCGAAAAAGCGAAAGGGAACCCGAGCTAATCCCCCAACATCTTTTCCAACCTCTCTCGTGTCGGCCCAAACTTGGCGGGGTCAGTCGAAGGCGGCGGAAGCACATTGGGTCCAATGACCAAGCGACAGATCGTGCCTGGAATCGGAATCTGAAAGCGATCCCACGACGGCAACTCCCACTTCCAACGGTAATGAACCGTGGCCGGAATGATCGAAATGCCCGTCGCCGCCGAGACCGCCAACACCCCATCCTGCACCTTGCCCCGAGGGCCTCTCGGGCCATCCGGCGTAATCACAATATCGCGCGCTCCTTTTTGCCCGAGTTCCCGCACCATCTCCAACATCGCCCCAACCCCTCCTTTGGAGGACGAACCCCGCGCCGTATCCAGACCAAATCGACTGGCCACCTGCGAAATAAACTCCCCATCCCGACTGCGACTAATCAAAACCAGGCACTTTCTCCGCGCACAAAATCGCTCGTAAATATACGACATCAGCAGGATTCGGTTGTGCCAAAAAACAAAGATGCGGGGATCTCGCTCCTCCTGCTGCAGGATTTTGTCGGGATCTTCTAATCGGAAGCGAACGGTCCAAGCCAAAAGTCGGATCAGCGCCGCGACCAGAGGCGGACTTTTTTCGGCGAGAAATTTCTTCATGCGAAAGGTCTCCGATTCCACCACCGCGTGATCGAGCGCCAAGGGGTTTCCAAAATCAACTCCCGCAACAACTCCTCCGTCGTGCTCGCCCGCGCCTCCTCGATCCTCCGCAGGGCCACCATCGCCGGAACGAGAATCAGACAGAGCGTGGCAAAGAGAATGACAAAGCGATTTACCTCCAGTGCGGCACCGAAATGGACCGGTTGCAACACATCGGTCAACAATCCCCATCCCAGCGGCGCCAACCCTGCCACCAAACTGCCGGCCACGCTGAACAGAGCGAAGAAGTGACTCCTCCCCATCGCGGGCACCGTCCCCATCAAAAGCCTCATATGGGCACTGTTGTACAGCGCCAACCCAATTCCCGCGGTGGTTTGCTGAAAAAGAATCATTCCCCATTCAAAGGGGAAAAGGTGCGCCGCCACCGAACCCCACCCCAACCAGTGAATTCCGAAAATCAGGCCGGCCAATCCCAAAACAGGACGGCTCCCCACCCGATCCAACATCTTGCCCGTGGCCAATGAGGTCAGGACAAAAACCGTCCCCCAAATCAGATGCAAGATCATGAACTTGGAGTCGGAGCACCCCAACTGATCTCTGGCAAACGGAATGAAGATCAATCCCCCGCCCGACAACGCCAACATCATGATGGAGTGAAAAATCACCAACTTCAGAAAAGGGCCATGCTGCAACATCGCTTTCCAAGGCACCTCCTCACCCCCCTCTCGTGCGGCCGGAGAAATCGGGGCATCGGGGATCTTTTTCAAATACACGCAAGATAATCCCGCCAGAAGTAAGCTCACCCCAAACAAAGCCCCAAACGCCGCCGGACTGTCCACCACCTGCAGGTACCAAGCGGTCACCGCGACGGTCAAAAGGAGCGCGGTCTGCGAGGCCGCCTGATCCGTTGTTAGAAATCGGCCCCGGACCGATTCGGGCACAATCGCGCTAATCCAAGGCAGATACCCACTCAGCGAAATCCCACGGGCAATATTGAAAAGAAAAAGCAGAAAAAGAACCAGGATCTGTCGCGTCGAGGAGTCGATCGGCAAGGGCAGACTCACGACGAAAGCCACCGCACCAATCATCAGACTGCGACTCACCCACCCTCGCAAAACAAAGGTCCGATAGCCCACTCTTTCCACAAATCGCGCGGCCGGAATTTGGAAAATATTCATCAAGGCTCCCAAAGCCGCCACCACTCCCAAGACGGTGGCCGAGGCTCCCAATTTTTTGAAGTAGAGCATCATGGGCAGTCCCATGATCAAATAAAAAGAGCTGGTGTTAAAAATCTGAAAGAGGAATGCGTTGAGCAAGGGCCCCCGGGCCAGCCCAAACCCGCCCCCCTTCACGCCGAAATCTCTCGGGGGCGTAGCAGCGGAAAGAAAATCACCTCTCGGATCGAATCGGCACCCGCCAGGAGCATCGCCAGGCGATCCACCCCCAACCCCATCCCCCCGGCCGGCGGCATTCCGCTCTGCAACGCCTCCAGAAAGTCCTCATCCACTTTTTGGGTATGCTCCCCCACCTGATGGCGAAAGCGCTCGGCCTGCAGGAGGGGATCGTTCAGCTCGGAGTATCCTGGGGAAATTTCTTGCCGGCCTAGGATCAATTCGAAAACGTCCACTACGGTTGGATCCTCTCGGTTTAATTTAGCCAGAGGAACCAACTCGGCCGGCAGGTGCGTGATGAAGATCGGGTTGACCGCTTGGGCCTCGACTTTCTTCTCAAACACTTTCTGCGTGATATCCGCGGCGGCCAGTTTGGGTTCCAACTCAAGACCCAACTCTCTCGCCTTCCTCTCCATCGCCTCTGGGGAAAGCTGAAACCAATCTTTCCCTGCCACCTCGCCCACCGCATCCCGATATTTCTTGCGTGGCCAAGGCCCCTGAAAATTGATGACCGACCCATCGCTCTGCGGCACTTTCCAATCTCCGGTCAGCTCCCGAGCCGCACCCCCAATCATCTCCTCGACCAGAGAGGCCATGCCTTCAAAATCCGAATAGGCCCAATAAGCTTCCAGCATGGTGAACTCGGGGTTGTGCTTTCGGGAAATTCCTTCGTTGCGAAAATTCCGGTTAATCTCAAAAACTTTTTCCATCCCCCCCACCAACAGGCGCTTGAGATACAGTTCTGGGGCAATCCGCAAAAACAGATCCATTCCCATGGCATGATGGCGGGTTTGGAAAGGTTCCGCGGCCGCACCCCCGGCCACCGCTTGCATCATCGGGGTCTCCACCTCGGTAAATCCTTTCGCGTGCAGAAAATCCCTTAGATATCGCACCAGGCGGATCCGCAGGTGTAAGGCTTTGCGCGAGCCCTCGTTCGAAATCAGGTCCAGATGACGTTGCCGATGCCGCGTTTCCACATCCACCAACCCGTGCCACTTGTCGGGCAGGGGCAGCAAAGATTTGGTTAAAAGGGTCAAGCTTTCGACCCGTACGGATGGTTCTCCAGCCTTGGTCGTAAAGAGAGTTCCCTCGACCCCAACGATATCTCCCAGATCCAAGAGCTGAAATATGGCCAGCTCCTTTTCGGCCAAGGCTGGTTTTTGCACGTAGATTTGCAGCCGCCCGACCCGATCCTGCAGATGGAGAAACTGGCTCTTTCCCATGTCGCGGTGGGATACGATCCGCCCAGCCAGCCGTACTTTTCTGCCCTCCTCCCATCGGCCGCGAATCTCATCCGTCGACTCGGTCCCAGGAAAAGCCGCCCCAAAGGGATCGACTCCAAGTTGTCGCACCTGCTCCAGCTTTTGCCTTCGAGCCGCCAACAAAGGTGCCAGATCTTCACTCATGAGATTTCTTTTCTAGCCGATTCTTTCCCCTCTTGGTAGGGCAGATTCACTCTGACCAAGCTCGTTCTGAATCTTGGGCTCCGGTTTATCCACGAAAAACCCTCATCTAAATCATTGCCCTTCAATATCTTGCGTGGGGTCGTAGGTCGTTTAAGTGGTTCAGCCGCAACGGGTTGCGAGCCGCTTTTTCAAAGTTGGGGTCAGAGGTCGAAGCTAGGCGCTGCTTCCTAGGTCAACAACTCCGGGTAGCTACGTTGCGCTACCTCCGTCAACGCCCTCCGACTCTCCTCCCCCGAATCCATCGACAACATTCGCTCCGCCAACGCCTGACACTCCCCATAGTGCAAACTTTGAATCGCCTTCTTCACCCTCGGAATGGCCACCGACCCCATGCTCATCTCATCCACCCCCAACCCCAACAAAATCGGTGCCATGAAAATATCCCCCGCCATCTCCCCACACACCCCCACCCAGATCCCATGGGCATGCGCCGCCTCCACCACCCGCCGAATCAATCCCAACACCGCCGGATGCGTCGGCTGATAAAGCGATGCCACCCGCTCATTCGTGCGATCAGCCGCTAAGGTGTACTGCGTCAAATCATTCGTCCCAATACTGAAAAACTGCACCAGCGGAGCCAACCGATCCACAATGAGCGCAGCCGAGGGCACCTCAATCATCGCGCCCGCCTCCACCTCAGTCGCCGACGGGATATCCGCCGCCTTCAGCTCCTCCCTCGCCTCCCCCAATAATCCCAACGCCGCGACCAACTCCTCCCGCGTCGCGATCATCGGAAACATCACTCGCACCTTGCCTCCCGGATTGGATCGGCAGATCGCCCGCAGCTGCGTCTTAAAGAGCTCCGGTTTTTCCAAGCAGTACCGTATCGCCCTCCAACCCAAAAACGGATTCGCCTCCGGATCCAACCCCTGATGAGTCGGCAACTTGTCCCCTCCCAAATCCAAAGTCCGAATAATCGCCAAGTGGGGACGCGAAGCCTGAACCACCTGCTGGTAAATGTTCGTCTGCTCCTCCTCACTTGGAAAATGCACCCGATTAAGAAATAAAAACTCCGTTCGATATAAACCGATTCCCTCCGCCCCACTCTCCGCAATTAAGGGGAGATCTTCCGGCAACTCCACATTGGCCGACAAAACTAACCGCCTCCCATCCTTCGTCGTGGCCGGGGTATCCCGCAAAATCTCCAAACTCTGCTCCACCGCCAAACGCCGCTTTTCAATCTGACCATACTCATACCGCGTCTGCTCCGTCGGATGGACGATCAGCAGCCCCGCATACCCATCCAAAATGACTGGAGCCCCCAATTCGCACTGGGCCAAGACCGCGTGCAGCCCCACCACCGCCGGAATGTTCAGCGAACGCGCCATGATCGCGGTGTGCGAGGTCGTACTCCCCACCTCCGTGGCAAATCCCAGCGCCAATTGCCGGTTCAAAAGCGCCGTGTCGGACGGAGTCAGATCGTGCGACAAAATAATACTCGGGGCATCCAACGAGTAGAGATCGGCCAGCTTTCGCCCCAAAAGATTATAAATCACCCGCCGCCCCACATCTAAAATGTCCGCCGCACGCTCCCGCAGGTAAGGATCCTCCATGTCCCGCATGCTTTGCGCGTAGGCATGGATCACATGCTGGTAGACATGCTCCACACACACTTTACGTAACTCCAACTGACGCCGCACCGCCCCGGCAATCGTGCTGTCGGCCGCGACCAAAAGATGCGCCTCAAAAATGTCCGACTTGCCCTCCCCGAGGGACTTGGCCAAATGCTCCTGAATCCCCTGAATCTGTTCGCGCGTCTTGAGCAAAGCCGCTTCCAAACGATGCAGCTCCTCCGGAATCTGGCTCTCCTGAATCGGTGTCGGCCGTACTCTCAGCTCCTCATGCGAGAAAATTGCCAGCCGGCCACTGACCACACCCGGAGAGGCCGGAATCCCAGCGAACCGGAGTTCCGTGGACACCATCGAAGGGCTGTCGGCAGACATCACGGGGGAGAACTATCTCCCTTTGCCCTACTCCTCGTCGAACTTTCTTTCTATCAATTGACGCAACGATTCGATGGCAGTTTCCGCACCCAGACCCGCCGCCCGGAGCTGAATTTTCGAACCCATGCCCGCCGCTAACATCATCAATCCCATGATGCTCTTTCCGTTGATCGTTTCCCCATCCTTTTCCACCCAAATGTCACACTTGTGCCGATTGGCCTCCCGCACGAACATCGCCGCCGGCCGAGCATGCAGCCCAAGCCGATTCTGAATGGTTACCTCTTGCGAGACTTTTTCTCCGGCCGCCCCACTCATTTCAGCCGTCCTTCAGCTTGAGCCGGCTCATTAACTTTTCGTTGAATTCCAAAGCCGAAAATTGTCCCATGGTCTTCATCTTCTGATCCAGTGCGGCCACCTGCACCAACCCCGCCAAATCTCGCCCTGGCCGAATCGGAATTCTAACATGCGGAATCTTCAGCCCCAAAATTTCATAAAATTGCTGATCTAGCCCCGTCCGCTCAATCTCCTCCACCTTGTCCCACTCTTCCAAACTGACCACTAAATCCAATCGCTTCTCCGTCCGGATCGCCCGACCCCCAAAGATTGCCGCCACATTGATAATGCCAATTCCACGCACCTCCATAAAGGTCCTCGTTACCTCGGCCGAACTAGCCATCAACTCTCTCCCCTCCAAAAGCCGGAGCCGAGTGATGTCATCCGCCACGAGAGAATATCCCCGCTCCACCAACCCCAAGGCACACTCACTTTTCCCCACTCCGCTCTCCCCTCGAATCAAAACCCCAACCCCCATGATATCCACCATGCTGCCGTGCTCACTCGTCGATGGGGCAAAGTCCTCCTCCAAACATAACGTAATCAAATTCACCAACCTCGGCGTCGGTATGGGCGAGACAAAAACCGGCACCTTAGCTTTTTGGGCCGCTTTTAAAATGATGACGGGTGGGCGGTTGTCCCGACTGAAGACAATGCAGGGAATCTTTTTGTCCAGAATCGCCTGAATCCGCGCCTGCCGAGTGGCCGGATCCAGCGTCTGAAAGTAGCTCACCTCGCTCTTTCCAATCAGCTGCACCCTTCGAAAAGCAAAATATTTGATAAATCCCGTCAACGCCATGCCCAGCCGGTTCACCGCCCCCTCGCGGATCAACCGCCCCATTCCGTCTTGGCCCGCGACCAACTTCAACTGCAACCGGTCCGCATGCTGCGCATGAAAATGCTCCACCGATACGGTTAATGGTTTTTTCATGCTGGGATTCCCTTACTCAGCATACCCATGCGGATGCGCCTGATGCCATGCCCAAGCACTCGCCAATATCTCCTCCAAGCTGGAATGGCGCGGCTTCCACCCCAGCTCTCGCTGTAACTTATGCGATCCCGCCACCAGGGCTGGAGGATCCCCCGCCCGAGCAGGCTGCCCGCGGGTCGAAATCGTTCGCTGCGTTACTTTTTTCGCCGTCTCAATCACCTGTTTCACCGAATATCCATTTCCGGTGCCCACATTAAAAAACCCCGGCTTCTCTCTCCCCAACGCCAGAATATGGGCCGAAGCCAAATCTTTCACATGGATATAATCCCGAATGCAGGTTCCGTCGGGGGTGGCGTGCTGCTCTCCAAAAACCTCCACCACCTCTCGTTGCCCCAAAGCCGTCAGCAATACATTCGGAATCAAGTGGGTCTCGACTCGATGGTGCTCCCCCCTCTCCGCCGTTGCCCCCGAGGCGTTAAAATACCGCAGCGCCGTCGGAATCACTCCGTGCACCTGCGCGTACCAGGATAAAATCTGCTCAAACACCAGTTTCGAATGACCGTACGGATTAATCGGCTTCTGCGGGGTCTGCTCATCCATCGGCACTTTTTCGGGCAGCCCATAGGTCGCACAAGTGGAGGAAAAAATAATTTTGCGGCATCCCGCCGCCACCATCGCATCCAACAGATTGACCCCGCCCGACACATTCACCCGATAGTAAATCGAGGGATCCCGCATGCTTTCCGGCACCAGTGCCTTCCCCGCAAAATGAATGATCGCCTCCGGCCGATGCTCGGCTACCGCCCGATGCAGCAGATCTCGCTCCGCCAAATCGCCTTGCAGAAAATGCGCTTGGGGATGCAGTGCCGCGCGGTGCCCTTCACTTAAATTATCCCAAACCACCACACGGTGGCCGGCCGCCACCAACTCCTCCACGCAGACCGACCCGATATAGCCGGCACCACCCGTAACGAGGACTTTCATGACCCGAAAAAGCCCTACTCCTTCAGATTCATCGCCAAGAGGAATTCCACATTGTTCTTCGTCTTCTTCAGACGTCCGAGAAGAAGCTCCATCGCCTCCACTGGGGGCAAGGAGGAAAGGGCTCTCCTTAAAATATGAATCCGCGGCATCTCGTCCGCGTGATAGAGAAGCTCCTCTTTTCGTGTGCCGGATTTGGGAATGTTGATCGCCGGATAGATCCGCTTGTCCACCAAGGCGCGATCCAGATGAATCTCCATGTTTCCGGTGCCTTTGAACTCTTCGAAGATCACCTCATCCATCTTGCTGCCGGTATCCACCAGAGCCGTGGCAATGATCGTTAAGCTTCCCCGCTCCTCCAGATTTCGAGCCGCACCGAAAAATCTCTTCGGCTTGTGCAGCGCGTTGGCGTCCACCCCGCCGGAAAGAATCTTTCCGCTGTGCGGTTGCATCGTGTTGTAGGCCCGAGCCAAACGGGTAATGCTATCCAAAAGAATCACTACATCTGTCCCTTGCTCCGCCAAACGCTTCGCCCGCTCAATCACCATCTCCGCAATATGCACATGCCGATCGGGTGGCTCATCAAAGGTGGAGCTAATCACCTCTCCCTGAACCGACCTCGCCATATCTGTCACCTCTTCCGGCCGCTCATCGATCAAAAGCACGATCAAATGCGCCTTCGGATTATTCGCCGTGATGGCGTTGGCGATCTTCTGCATCAACACCGTCTTTCCCGTACGGGGAGGCGCCACAATCAGCCCTCTCTGCCCAAAACCGATCGGGCTGATCAGGTCAAAGGCCCGCATCGCCATATCTTTCAGCTTTTCATTTTCCAACATCAGTCGCCGATTGGGAAACAGAGGCGTTAAATTATCAAAATGAATCGGCGGCTTCCGCTTGCCCACATCCTCTCCGCTGACCGTATCCACCGTCGCCAGCGAGAAATAGTGCTCTTTCTGCCGGGGCGAACGGATCTCGCCACCCACCCGATCCCCGCGCCGAAGCCCATACTTTCGGATCAAGCCGGGATTCACATAAATGTCCTCCCGCGTCGCCAAATAATTATTGGCCTGCAATCGCAAAAACCCGTACTGGTCGGGCAGGATTTCTAAAATTCCCTCTCCCGCCACTCGGCCGTTGTCCAAAGCATGCCGATGCAGAATTTCAAAGATTAATTCGTACTTCAGCATCCCTCCGGGATTTTCCACCCCCACTTCACTCGCCTTATCCAGCAGCTCTTGAAACGGCATCTTTTGCAAATCATCCAACCGCAGGAGAGGACCCGTCGGACGTGGTTCTTCCGCCACGGGGGCATCCCCACCTCCATCGTGATTCCCGCCATCCGGACCCCGGCGATAATTGTCATAACCCCCTCCTCCATATCCCCGCCCCCCCCCGTACCCCCGACCCCCACGACCCCCACGCCTCTGAAAACGCCTCGGCCCATAGTCGTTCCGCGGGCCGTAGTCGCCCCCGCCCTGCGGCCGGCCGAAATCCTGATTGCCCTGCTCTTGTCCGTCACCATTCATAATTTTGCTTTCTTGCCTCGCCGATCTTTCGACCCTCAGGCCGCCCTACTTGGGCTCGACCCAACGATCCACCTGATCCCGAAGCAAATCCAAACTGCCTTCATTCCACAAAACCTGGTCGCACGCTTGGGCTTTTTTCTCTATCGCCCACTGCTTGCCCATCCAAAAGTCGATCGCCTCGGGCGAGAGACCACGTTCCGTCAACCGTCGCCGAGAAACTGCTTCCCGACAACCGATCGCCACTTTTCCATCGAAGGATTCCTCCACCCCAGCTTCGAAAAGGAGAGGGATGATCACCGCCACCGAACGGTGGGGTTGGAGGCGTAAGCTTTCGCTAACTTCAGATTTCCAAGTTTGTCGAACGAGAGGATGAATCAGGTGGTTGACGGTGGCGGTTACGGAGGAATCTCGCATCATCGTCGCGGCCAACAACCCGCGATCCAAGTTCTTCGAGGAATCTAGAATCCCCTCCCCTAGCGCGTCAACCAGTTTTCGGTACCCCTCCGCCCCCCTTTCATAGAGCCGATGCACAATCTCATCCGCTTCGATGACTCTCCACCCCTTCTCGACCAACATCCGGCCTACCGTGCTTTTCCCCGCGGCCATCGCCCCGGTGACCCCAAAAACCCGCCCATGCCCGAGCTTGGCTACATCTCTTTCCAAGGGTATCTTATCTTGTCTCATCGATGGCGGCCGTAGTTCAGTTGGTAGAACTCCAGATTGTGATTCTGGCTGTCGCGGGTTCGAGTCCCGTCGGTCGCCCTCTTTGTCTAACCCCACTCTGCCTGACTGGGTTCATATCTTCTTCCCCTCCTCCGTGTCCCGTAGGATAGGCCCCCACCGCGCATCGGGCACGTTCAACTCGTACCAATCCAGAAGCTGATCCGCTCTTCTTCGCATCTCCCGCCAACGCTCGACCGCACGATCCGCTTCTTCCCAAGCTTTCTCCTGCTCCTTTTTCTGCTCTTCGCTCGAACCCGAATCTAACGCCTGCCGATATCGAAAAATCGCCGGCCGTAAAAAGGGATC
>Ga0247834_1004123_pt1 | contig 18798 bp, 19 predicted proteins | sample LaCruzMarch2015__8_FD_187118 | JGI IMG/M metagenome (GOLD analysis project Ga0247834, IMG submission 187118) | Freshwater microbial communities from meromictic Lake La Cruz, Castile-La Mancha, Spain - LaCruzMarch2015_12m | ecosystem: Environmental > Aquatic > Freshwater > Lake | place: Spain...
AATTTGACACGCCATGCGCGGGCATGGCTCAAAAACTATTTAAGGGAATTTCTGTCATCACCGCTGGCCCTGCTTTGGGTCACGGGATGATTATCGACGCAGACACACTGGAACAAGTTGTTCAAGCTGGGAACGATCTGGGTCAGGTCAAGGTACTGTCTGATCACAGCTCTAGCGTTTCCAACATCATCGGATACTTAGAAAACTTCACGCAGGATGGCGGTCGCGTCCGGGCGGATCTCACCTTGTTTGAAAGTCACGAAGGCTTTGCCTATTTCAGCGAATTGATTGGCACGCTCCCTGGGCAGATCGGATTCTCCATCAGCTTTAGCGGCGTGCCTAGGATGGCAGAGGACGGCACACAACTAGCAGACGTCAGCACGCTCTATTCCGTCGATCTCGTTACCACTCCCGCGGCCAATCCGACCGGCGTTTATTCCGCACGGGTTGACACACGCAAATCTCTTAATATGGATACAATCGTAAAAGAATCAGCGCCGGTTATCGAAGCCGCGCCCGAAGCACCGGCGGCCCCGGCGTTTAATGCCGAGCAGGCCATCGCCGCCCTCTCCGCCCGCAATGCCGCCCTCTCCGCCCGCATCGACGAACTCGAAGGCAAATTTGCCGCCAAGTTTGAAGCCGTGGGCGAGGAAGCGCCCGTTGCGGAAACTCCCGCTCCTGTGGAAGCACCCGCCGTTGCGGAAGCTCCTGCCCCTAAAGTCAGCGCCAATCTGGAATCCAACGACAAGATCGTCGCCTTGGAAACCAAGCTCGCTCGCTTGACCATCGAGCTGGAAGCCAAGAAGGGCACCGCCCCGGTCGAGATGACAGAAGCCAAACCACTTTCTCGTAACGAACTTCTCTTGAAGTTTAACGAAGAAAAAGATCCCCGTCGTGCGGCGGAGATTTTCAACCAAATCAAGCTCGCACGATAACAAAGAAAGCAGGATAGAATTATGGCAAATACGCTAGGCACAACGAGCAACGGCAAAGTCGTAGCGCAAAGGGCGCTCGAATTGCTGGTTGAAAACTATTCATGGATCTCCCAGGGAGTAACCGATTTTTCGGACGCAACCGCCCGCAAAGGCGATGCGATCACCACCCACACTGTTTCCATCCAGTCCGCCTCTGACTACAGCACAACCGCTGGCTACGTAGCTGGCGATGCGACTCAGGCGGACGTCGTGGTAACTCTGTCGAATTTCAAACACGTTTCGTACGCTTTGAACGACGACGAGCGCACCAGCTCCTCGATCAACTTGGTCGAGCGCTTTGCGGCACAGGCGGCACACGCCCTGGGCAAGAGCATGGTCGATACCGTTCTCGCCTTGGTTACCAACAGCAACTACACCACGACCGCCACGCTTGCGGCCGGTGCGGTGACGTTTGGTTCCATCGTGGACATCGCGGCCCAGCTCAACAGCGCCAAGGCGCCGATGGGTGGCCGTTTCGCAGTGCTCAGCCCTGGCAACTACGCCAACCTCTCCAAAGATACGATTGTTGTGGCCAACGCCCAGCGCTCGACTGACTTGGTGGGTGGCGCTTCGCTCGGCGAAGTACACGGCATCAACGTTTACAACTACGCCTCACTGCCCTCGGCCGTGTCCAAGGGATTTGTGGCGCAACAGGAAGCCATCATTGTGGCGGCCCGCCTGCCTGAGATCCCCAATGTGGAATTCAGCGGCACCGTCGCCAACGTTACCGAGCCCAAGAGCGGTCTGTCGCTCCAAGTGCGCGAGAGCTACTCGCTCGTAACAGGCAGCGTTCAGAGAACCTACACGCTGATCTTTGGCGCTGGCAAAGGCTCGGCGGCATCGCTCGTTCGGATCGTCTAAGTTAGAGAATCATCCGGGTTGCCCGGACGCATCGGGGGGTGCGTCCGGGCTTTCCCACTCTAAAAATATGAATACCCCCCTTGTTTCATTAGCTTTAATCGCTGGCCCCGGTGAGGGTCAGATTTTGCGTCGCCTCATCGAATCATCCCGTGGGCTTTGGGATGAGATTGTCGTCGTGGCAGCTGTAGGCAAAAACAGCGACGACGATCTACGCCAAGCGTTGCAGGATGGCGCAGGCAGCGCGGGAAAGTTTGACCAATACCACAACGCCCCCGAAAACGCAGACTGGCCGCATATTGATAATTTTGCGGCAGCTCGCAACCAGGCATTTAATCTGGCCACGGGCAAATACGTGGTCTGGGCAGATTGCGACGATCTATTCCTAAACGGCCAAGCCGCCGCCCACCGCACCGTGATTGAGCAGCGCGAGAAAGCGGCCGACGGGTGGGAGGTGCTAGTCACCCGGTACGACGTGCAAAACAGCGGCATGCGGGAGAATCGCCGGGAACGCATTTTTAAACGCAGAGCTGATGGCAGCCTGCCCGCCCTTTGGGAACGCCCCATCCATGAAAGGGTAAAGCCAGATCCCAAGGCCCCTGTCGGCATGGCCGACGGCCTAACCATCACCCACGTGCCCATGACCAACAAGGCGGGCTCGGGCGAACGCAATAAACGCATCCTAGCGGCCCACACCGATGCCAGCGGGATGAACTGGTACTACATTGCTATGGAGGATTATCTGCGCGGGCAGTACCAGAAAGCCATCGGGCCGTGCCTGCTGGCCCTTGAACACCCCGACGTGGGGCAAGCCGAGCGCTACCAGCTCCTCTGCATGGCGGGGGTAATGTGTGCGGCGGCGGATAAAAAACGCAAGTATTTTGGCCGGGCAATTACCCTGCACCCCACCCGCAAGGAGGCGTGGGGCCATCTAGCGGCCACGCTGATGGATGAGGGTAATCTGCATGAGGCCAGCCGGCTGTTGCAGGTGATGGAGCACCTACCCAAGCCGGCCGGGGTGATCTGGAATCTGGACGCCAAGTGGTACGGCCACTTGCCCAAAACTTTGCTGGCGCAGTGCCTGCGAGCCGCTGGCCAAAAAGAGGACGCCGCCCGGTGCGAACTGGAAACCTACCGCCTAGCGTGGGGCCAGATCACAGTGCTTTACGCGGGCGAGGTCGCCCACTGCATCCGCGCCCATAAGCTGTTTATGGATACCAGCGACAATCCGGCGGGCATCCAGCACCTGTTCATTACCGACCCCAAGGACGATGCTTTTGCCAAACGGCTAGAGGTAGTTAAGACGGCCGAGGAGGCGATCAACAAGGCGCTGGGCAGTATTCTGCTGACGGTAGAAGCCACGGCCGACACTGGCATCCCTCCGCTGATGTGGGACGCGGCACTGCTGCAGGAAGGTTCAGTGCCCCCGCAGGCTAAGCGCCTGCCCGATCCAGTGGATAGGAAGGGCAAAGTGGTGGTCGGGCTGACCACTACGCCGACTAGGATAAATACGATTTTGCCCACGATTCAGAGCTTGCTCAATCAAAGCCGGCCAGCCGATCAGATCATTTTGTCCGTGCCCGAAAAACTAGCCCGCACTGGCGAAAGATTTGGGGATATTCCGGCGCCTATTCAGGCACTGGCGGACAAGGGGAAAATCACTATCCACCGCTGCCAAGATCACGGCCCGGCAACCAAGTTTGTCGGGGCCAGCCAGCTGCTGGGCCCAGAGGATTTTCTAGTCTGGTGCGACGACGACATCCTGTACAGCCCGCGGCTCATCCAAACCCTAGCAGATAACTGCCCAGAAAAAGCCGCCACAGGGCTGTGCGGATTCTTTATGACGGGGGCCAAAGGCTACGCCGTTGCGCCCGATCACCTCGGCCACGCCGAGATTCTGGAAGGCTTTGGCGGCGTGATTTGCCGGGGCAAAGATCTGCCCGATATGGCGCAGTTTCCCGCCGTATCCGCCAAAGAGTTTGGCCAATTCGACGACAAGGCCAAAGCACAATTCTGCGCCGATGATTTTATGATGAGCCACGCCCTGCGGGCCAAAGGCACGGCCACGCTGGTCTGCAACACGCCAGATTTTAATCGGGGCAACGGCCTCAAGATCCGGCCAGAAGGGCTAGGCGCGGACGCCTTGCAAAACAACAAAGGCACGGGCGGAAATCTGGCGGCCTACGCGTTGCTGAAAAATGCGTAAGACTCTCACCATATCCGCCTACAACCGGCCCGACTACTTTGCCCAAGTAGTGCAGGCGCTGGCGTGGTGCGACGGGGTGGGCGAGTACGACGTGGTGGCGGTGCTCGATCCGTCCGATCAGACGGAGAAGCTGGCCGAGATTGCCAAAGGCGCAGGGATTCAGACGATGATCATGCAGGAACGGCTGGGCTGCGGATCGATGATCCGTTACTGCATGGAGCTGGGCTTTAGAATCTCGGATTTTCACATTCACTTGGAGGACGACACGGTGCCCAGCGTGGATTGCCTACGGTGGTTTGAGTGGGCGGGGCAAAACGCTGGATCAAATGTTTTAACGATTTCTGCCTACAACCAGCACGGGGGCGATGCCGCGCCCAACACCTTTGGATTTCGTAACTGGTTTACCCCTTGGGGCTGGGCTACTTGGCGGGATCGGTTTGCCGATTACCTAGCGCCGGCGTGGGTGCCGTCGTTCTGGGATGGGGGCGTGCAGGCTGTGCGGGAAAAAACGGGCAGGGGAGAAATTTATCCCAAGGTCAGCCGCATCCAAAACGTCGGGGCAGAGCGTGGCACCTTTTGCCCAGGGCCAGAGTTTCACTTGGAAAACCAACACGCCACGCGAGTGGCGACGCTGAAAGAAAAAACAGAAAGGTGGATATGTACATGAACTACGCATTTTTAATCGCCTACCGCGCCCGGCCGCCGCAGGAGTTTCGCAAGGACGAGCTGGCTGCGCTGATGCAAAACATCCGTGCGCTGATGGCTAAAAACCCGCGCCACACCTACCGAATCTGGGTGGGCGAACAGGATGACGACCAAAAATTCAATCGCGGCTGGCTGCTCAACGCCATTTTTAACGAGGCGCGGGAGGCCGATCCCAACGCTCTTTTCATCCATTGCAACACGGACTACCAGCTGCCCGTGGCCGAGCTGCCTAACGAGCTGCAAGAGATGCCGGAAGGCTTTCTGGACTTGCATGGCTACCCGCTGGCGCTGGGGGCCTTTTGCGCGTTTTCGGAAACGGCCTACATAAAGTGCAACGGATTTCCCAATGACTTGTGGGGCTGGGGCGGGGACGATTGGGCGATCTGGAAAAGAATTGAGCTGGCTGGGTTGAAGGTGAACCGGCCGCCGCACCTGTACAACCACTGGCTGCACGAAGGCAAAGAGCACATGCGCGACGAAAGCAACAACGCCGAAAACATTGCCAAGGGCATGGCGGTGGATCAGCTCAGCATAGGCATCAATGGCCGAAACACCTGCGCCTATTGGATCAGCGGCGTGCAAAAGCAGCCAGATCTGACTCATGTAAAATTTCAGCAACCCAGAAATTTACTGGTCACCGGCGGCGCTGGCTTCATCGGCAGCCACCTAGTGGACGAGCTCTGCCGTACGCATAACCGCGTGACCGTAATCGATAGCCTGCGTTCCGGCTTTGCCGAACAGCTGCACCCACGGGCTCTCCTACTCCGGCGCGATATCCGTAATTTTAAGGACATTGCCGATCTGTTTGACTGTCAGGACGGCGTCTTTCACCTAGCGGCCATCGCCCGGACGCCGTGGTGCATTGAAGATCCCGTCCTGTGCTACGAGACGAACGTGATGGGCACCCTGCACGTCTGCGAGGCCGCTCGGCAGGCCAAGGTGCCACGGGTTGTGCTGTCCAGCTCCAACGTGGTTTACGCATTTATGACGCCGTACCGCACCGGCAAGGAGGCGGGCGAGGGGATTGGCACGACCTACGCCGAGATGTACGGCCAAAGCGTGATCAGCCTGCGCTACAGCAACGTGTACGGCCCGCGACAAAGCGAGACCGGCCCTAGCCCGAACGTCTTTGCCGCCCTGCGCAAAAGCCGGCGGGACGAGAGCCGGCTGGTCATTACTGGCAACGGCGAGCAGACGCGGGACTTTACCCACGTCTCAGACATCGTGCAGGGCAACCTGGCGGCGATGCGTTCCGCCCACTGCGGCGTAGTAGATCTGTGCACTGGCAAAAACTGGAGCCTAAACCAAGTAGCCCGCTGGTTTGGCGGGCAGATTGTGTACACCCCCGAGCGGCCTGGGGACGTAAAACACATTGTACAGGATCCCGTCCCAGCGCGTGAGATCCTAGAATGGCAAGCCACCGTGGATTTGGCGGATGGGATCAAGGACGTCCTGCCAGCGGAATCTTTGACATAAGGGGGTAAACGTGACCGAACTGGAAACCCTGCTTACCACCGGCTTGGCCGACGTGATCTCTGCTGCGCCCACCACCGCCACCATCGGTACTACCGCCGTTCGGGGCGTGTTTAACCCTGGCGCGGCCGAAGGCCAGCTGGGCATGGGCGGGCTAGTCGGCGCCCAAGGTGGCGATTTTACCTACCTAGCCACAGCTGTCTCGGCCCCCAGCTTACTTACGGTCATCACCGTGGGCGGGGCCGTCAAGCGGGTGGCATCGGTACACAGTGACGGCGGCATGATTACCATCGGCCTAGAAGATCCAGAGGATGTGCGATGAGCCTACGCCTAAAAACAGAGGATGCGTTTGCGACCTATTTAACGACCGCTACGGGCAAGCCAGCGGCCTTTGTCGTGCAGGCCGGCCACCGCATAGCCGATCTACAGCTACCTGGCGTAATTGTGCACGCTGAGCAGAGCGAGCCAGTGGTCGAAGGCTCTACCAGCGGAGAGCGGAAGGTGACTTTAAACTGCTCCATCATGACCCCCATCGAGACGACTAGCGTAGTCACGTCGCACCGGGCGGCCTTTGATTGGCTGAACAGCGCCTTAGCCGCCACCACCGTGTTGAGCACGGTAACTTTTATGGGTGGATATCTAGGCGCAGAGCAGACTGGCACGAACGATAAGGTGATGGAGGACGGGGTAAACTTTACCGCGTTTGTGCGCCCGTAAGGGCCCAGCCCTGCGAAGCAGGTTGACAGCGAGGCAAGCAACATATGGCGATGACTTACGGAGTGACGGCTGGAATTTCCCAGAACATTAACAACAATGACGAGTACGTTTTTGTCACAGGAACGACCGGCGCCGTTGTAAAACATTTTAAGAAGTTTCGCAGAATTGAAACAGTGACCGAAACATTGCCCGCTACTTTTGCCCTTCCAGTCATGAGCCCTGCCAGCGCGGGCGGATTCCGCAAGGAGCTGCGGCTAAGCAACACCGATTTTGCTCGACTAACCGTTACGGCCGTCACGTTCAGCGCAATCTAAGGAAAATTATATGCCATACAAAGGATTAGGCGGAATCTCAGTCACCGGAATCGAGGAGCTGATTTCAGCCACCATCACGGGGGAGTGTGACGAAATCGTGATCGATCCGGGCACGGCCAACACCGCGCCCACGGTTACTACGTATTACAATCCACGATTCAACGTCAGCCTAGAGGGCATTTCCAGCGGCGTGTCGGTGCCAGCCACTTTTGATATTGGCGGCAGCACCTTCGTTAAGACCGCCGAAAACACGACAAAAACCGTCGGCGACGTGGTTAAAGTTTCGGTGCAGGGCGTCTTTAATCCTGATTCCTCGCTAGGGTAACCACCAGAGCGGTCTATGAACCGACTCTTTGCGGAATCTTTCCTTAACCGGGATCACGCCGTCCTAAACCAACGACTGCTGCCGCTCAGCCTCTGGCACCTTACCCAGCTAGAGATTGCCAAATCGCCCTACTTTCTGGGCGGGACATTTCCAGACCTAAAAGATTTGCGCCTAGCTGTCACAATTTGCACCACCCCATTCCCGATCCTGCCAGACTTGTCGGGCCGGCGCTTAGTCTGGGATTGGCTACACTCTTGGCGCTGCACGTTCCTTGTCGAAACAGTTAAATTTCAAACTTACCTAGACGATTTTAACAGCTTGCCCCTGTTGTGGCGGGAGCAGGATAAGCCGGCGGCCGGAGCCCGCGAGCAGGTGGGGTTACCCTGGGCGCTGGCCATTGTGGCCGGGATCTGCGGATCTACCGGGTGGAGCGCGGAGACAGTCTGGAACATGCCCGTGGGCCAGGCGTACTGGTACCACGTGGCCTTTGCTATGCAGAAGGGGTGCAACGTGGATCTGTGTAGTGAAGGCGAGCTGTTGGCCATCGAAAAGGTCAGAGCACGAAGGGCGGCAAACAGGTGATTGAAAAAATCACCATAGACGACCGGGAACTACAGCAAGCTCTGCTAAAGTTTTATCGGCGCAAGACGCCTGCCCAAGTGCTGCGAGCACAGGCCCGACTCATGGCCGTAAATCTGGCATTTCAAACCCAGCCCTTTGGCGGCAGTAAGGCCGTCGGGGGCCAGCAAGACAGCGGAAAAAACCAAGGCGAAGGCGCCGTATCGCGGGACATTCGCAAGGTGATCAAAACTGCGGCCGACGTTTTTGCGGATGTAGAAAGGCAGGCCATCAATGCGGGGCGTATCTTTTACGCCATGGTCAAGCGTGGCGATTACGATAACGCTCGGCAAATGTTAGTGCGCTTACGCGTGCCGGGCCTACTCCAAGCCCAAGTGGGGCCGATGAGCTCCACCTATCACAAGCAAGCGCAACACCCGATTCCTAGTCGGACCAGAATATCACGCCGCCAAGAGCCGCTCTTGATCACAGATCAAACTTCACAGGTAAAATCCTATATTAAAGAAGTGCAGAAAAAAGTGGGCATAGCCAAAGGCGGATGGGCCAGTTGCGCCCAGCAGCTAGGCGGCACGCGTGGCAGAATGGCGACTAACGTGGCTGGGGTACAACAGCAAGCTGTGCCCGCTTGGGTCAAGCGTCACGTCGGGGGCAGATCCCAGGGCACCGTTGTCGATCAATCCGATAATTTTTTTATGGGCAAGATCAACATGGTCAATCACGTGCCGTGGGTAAGTAACTGCCTGTCAGATCAGCAAGCCCAGAAGGCTATTGACATGCAGCGGGAAAAGATAGTGCTGGCGTTAGATCACGCTTTTGCAGCGGATCTGGCGTCGGCCGGATTTTAAGACATGGCAAAATTAGCGATTGATGTAGTGCTAAATAAGGCCGCAGCCATGACAGGCTTGCGTGGCCTAGAGAAAGATTTTATGTCCTTTGGCCGGTCGGTTGCTGGCATTGCTGGGATCGGCGGCGGGTTGGCTGGGCTAGTGGCGGGCATCGACAATATTTTAGCCAAGGCCGGGCAACTACAAGATGTGTCTGATGCCTTTAACGTTAGTGCGGAGAGCATCCAGCGCCTAGCCAATGTGGGCATTACGGCCAATCTAACGATTGAGGAGATTGGCAGCAAATTAGGAAAGCTAGCTAAAGCCGCGCAAAGCGCTGCTGGCGGGAATGACGAGATGGCCAAGACTTTTGCCAAGATAGGCGTCACAGGCCAAGATCTTGTTCGCCTAAACCCAGAGCAATTATTTAACAAATTACGCGAAGCTGTCAGCAGCGGAGCGTTGGCAGGGGAGGAGTTTAAGATAGTCAATGAATTGCTGGCCAAAGATTTTCAAAGGTTTATGCCACTGCTGCGGATGACTTCGGAGGAGTTTAACAGATTAGCCAGTGCTGCTGGCATTACCTCTGACGCCATGGTGGCCTTCTTGGATGCGGCAAATGTTCGGTTGCGGCAATTTCAGCAACAGACAGGCGCAGCTATTACAGAAGCGGCCGCTAGTATTTTATTTCTGGCCGACACAATTAAAGAAAACCCGATTGATTTTGCCAAAACCTTTGTCGGAGATTTGAGCCTGCTAGATAAGCTGCAGGCAAAACTTAAAGCCGCCAAAGACTTTACTGAACAAGAACGGAGCGCAAGAGCAGGCCAAGAGAAGCTGGTCAAGGACGACGCCGAAATTCAGTCAGCCGCCAAAAAGGAAGCGACGCAGGAATTGCGCCTAATTGAGGCTGGCATAAAAGGCAGGGAAGATGCGCTGCGGCTGATTGATCAAAGCGAGGAACGTTTTGCCCAGCAATCACTCGATCGCGCTCGTCAGCTGGAGGAGGAGAAGATCCGGCTGATTGAACGCCGGGGTGATATTATAAGATCCGTTGAGGATATTGAGGCGGAAAGAGCTGGGCCGAGCGCTGAGCTAGAGCTGCAAACGCAAAGAGCAGCCGCCGCCGGTGCGGCCGCTAGGGCGGCCGCTGCAGATGGGATTGACCTATCAGAACAGGAGGCCGTGCTAGAGGCACAGCAAGAGGCCGCCCGATTGCAACGAATGCTGGAATCTAATTTAACCCGCCGTGGCTTTGACGATCAAACGGCCGCTCGTATGGCTAGGTCGCAAGCCGCCGGCATTGCGGGTGCGCTGCCAGGGGCCGAGTCGCTGCGTGACATCGCTACCAGACCAGACGTGAACACGCCGCAAAAAGTAACTTTAGAACAAGTGCCGCAATTAAGCGACGTGCTTAACAAGCTCGACACGCTCATCCAAAAAGCGGGGAGCTTTAACTAATGGCACGGGGCTCTGGCGGCGGTGGCGGCGGATCTGGTGCACCCAGCGGGGCAGTCGTGGAAATGTTGGGCGAATCGGGCGAGATCAACGCTCAAGGCAAGGCTAAGATTCGCAAAAAATTCTTTGTCACAAACATTGCTGACCTAACTAAAATACCAGAATTTCCAGGCTACCGCGCGGTCAACGTTACCTACAACCAGATCGGCGGAGGCAACTACGAACAAAACGTAGAGTACGCCGCGCAGGTAAATGCGGCCCAAGCGACCGGCTTAGTCGAAACCCTGCAGGGTATCAGCGGCACGTTTGAAATGTTTACCAGCTATGAAAGCCATCCGATTGAGCTGCACCCTAAAATTGATAAATTGACCGTAGATTTTGGCGGATACTACACGCCAGACGGCTTTGCTAAATGGCCGCCATCTTATAACGTTGCCGGCGGATCTGGCCTATCTGGAGGCCAGCTCGTACGCAATCCGCTCTTTGGCGTTACCCGGTACAAGGAGGTAAGCATGATTTTTCGTCATACATTTTATCAAAAGACAGTGCAGCGAATTATTTACGACAAAGCGGGAAAAATTGTCACTAATTTACCCGCAGGCTTTCCCACGCCTAGGGGCCCAACCGATTCGAAGGGCAATGAAATAAAACGCCGCTGGATGATGCAAATGCCGGCCGTCTCCCGAGAGGGTGATGCTTATCGAGTGGTGCAGGAATACGTTCTGCTGGATTCCTCCGCCATCGGCGACGGCTTGTACGAAGTAACTACCACACCAGGCAACGCTGGGGGCTAGGCCGTGGCTATCCCGTCCGAGCTGTTAGCTAGTCCTGGCGACAGCATCCGCCAGAAGTACACGCAACTACTGGCGTGGATTGATGCGCAAAAAATGTTTTCACAGGACGACCGCGTCACGACCAACCAGACGCCCAACGGCCAGTTTGTCGTCATGAACCAGCGGCCGCCGTCCATCGTCACCCCGCTTCAAGTTGCGCAATCTGGCAAAGACGGCTTTGTCGTGCGAGAGGGGTACGTCAACGGCCGGCTGCCGCTCATTGCAAACAAGCAAGGCCAAGAGGAGCCGCTGGTCGATCCAGATGGCCAGCCGCACAAGCCCGCTAAATTGCCGCCAGATCGTCCAATTCTAGTGGTGGCAGAGGTTACTTTTACGCAAACACTAGCCTTAGAAAAAGTACTGATTACTACGAAAAAACCTAACGAGCTTTTACGCACGGGCGCGGCCAACTACTCAACCAGCACGGGCAAGGTCACTGGCCACATCCCTTTGGCCTTTAATCGTTCAGGGACGTTTATCCAATTTACCCTGCACAACCTACAGGCTCTCGCTTATCTCAACGAGGGCCAGCGCCGAGTTATCTACTGGCCAGGCTAATGTTTTATACTTCGCACAAGCGCCACAATCGCATTGCGGAAAAAGCCGGCACGTTTTTTCCAATCCGCTATTCGGAGCATGGCAACAGCAGCCGCTCCCACCCTTGGCAAGTAACCCCCGTCTGGCACATAGAAGAAAAGCTGCCCTCAGGCGGCTACTGGGCGGCCAAGGTAAACCCAGGCTTAGTCAACGGTATCCCGGCCGCCATTACGATGGCCTTTGAGGATGCGCCCACCGCTGCCAAAACAAGGATCGAGGAGGAGGCCAAAAAGCTAAACCAGAAAAAGCCTGCTCTTACCAGCACGCACGACGTGTTTTTAGACGAGCAGGCCGAGGTCGAGCTGGTCTGGCGCCGGATCGGGGCGGACGCATCGCCTACAGGCGCAGTTACGGGCGATGCCGACACGGGCGTGGTGACAGGCGTTTTTGAACCAGTGCCGCCCTTTTTTCAGGCACTAGGGGTGGCGTCGGCTAAAACCAATTTACTGGCCGAGCCAGCCGAAACCACCCGCTACCTGCGAGCCTGCGACCTGATCGTCAAGCAGCCGCGCCTTGCCTTTGCCAATGAAATTACCGTCGGCGCAGTAGTGGACGGATCTATCCTAGCCGCCAATCCTACCTTTACCGTGCCCAAGGATCGCCAGCCTAGGGTCGAGGCGTTGCCTAAATTTGTCGCACTTGCCGCGTCGCCAACGGCATTGGAGGTTTTAGTGCAGCGGTTTGCCGACGAACCGTTTGATCAGTTTTTACTGGCCACCGTTTACGCCCTTTCCGCACCCAATGAACAGCGCCCCGATCTGCTGACAGGCGGTTGGTCAATCTACACGCATCAGCAGGTGCACTGGAATCTGGCTCACGCCACCCCGCGCATCGAGGAGCGTAAGGTTTTTACGCCCCTCACGTTCTTTAGCCCGCTGGCGGCTGGGGTGGGTAACTTTTTGATAAATTCAATTTTAGCAGAAAATAACGATTTTACCCAAGCCCTGTTCGATCTTAACCAGCAGACCAATCTGCGGGGCAAGTTTTACGCCGTATGAGCCTAGACAAAACGAAGGCCCGCCAGGATCGGGTGCGCAAAAAGAATAGGGAACTACGCAAGGCGGGCGTGCTAACGCTGGGCGAGCCGGGGCCGTGGTTTTCTATACCGAAGGCGTTCCAATTTGACCCTGCTTTCTTTAAGGATTTTGGCACAGCCAACCCGCCTGCCGATACGAAGTTTATTGGGGACACTAGCTCTATTTGACAACAACTGCCCAAAAGTAACCATGGCCACATTTCTTTACGGCAATCTCTCTACTAAAACCGCCAGCTACTCCATCGAGCCTGGCACGATTGATCTGCCCAAGGTGGTGCAGGGGGACACCTTTACCGTAGCCGTCCGCCTAACCGAAACGGCCGACGGCACCACCGTCGCCACCACGCCCAGCATCTCCTACGCCCGGCTGGCCTACGGCCCGGTGGACGTAGCCCCTACCTCCGGATCATTCAAGGTGCTGGTCAACGCCGTTACCTCCAGCGTCATTACCCTGGGCTCCAGCGCCGCCAGCGTGGCGGCCGTGTTTAACGGCATTGCCGCCGTTACCGGGTGGAGCGTGCGGGAAGATCAGGGCAGCTACATTGTCTCGCGCACGGCCAGCTACGCGGCCACCAGCGGCATCACCATCGTCGCTAACGAGCTGATCCCAGAGAGCTTTGTCCGGGTTACCAGCTACAGCGACGGCGCCACCTTTTACCAAGAGCTGCGGCCCATGCAGTCGCCGCTGGCTTACACCAGCGCCTTTGGCCTAATCGTTCCACCCGCCCCCACCATCACCCGCGTAGTGACTGGCTACTCCGACGAAACCACCGGGGTATCGGTTAACGAAGTACAACGCCTATACGTGCCCCCACAATTCGACGGCGTCTTTCAAATTTTTAAGGGCACGGCCCGCACCCAACTGCTCGACAAGGACGACGGAGCGCCCGAGATCCAAGCCGCCCTGACCGCTGGCGTAGTGACGCAAGGCAGCGGCGAGACTTTCATCGTTACCAACCCCAAGAGCAACACCGCCGACATTGAGTTTGCCGGTACGCTGGGCGGCCAGCCGCAGGATTTGCTGACGATCACTGTGCCCGAAAGTCAGCAGGGAGATCTTACCTTTGACCTGGATCTAAACACCCAAGGCATGCTAGCGGCCTTGCGGGGCGATTTTGAAGTCACGCATCCGCTGACCTGTGAGGTGGGGATTAACTACGGCACCGCCGCCACGCCCGACATTCACTACATCACCGTCTTTCAGCAAAACTTAACCGTGCAGGCCGACGGCGCTTGGGCCGGGCTAGCCGCCGCCCAGCGGATTAACTGGCTCAACCCGCCGCAGCCGGTCAACTATATCCCTTTTACGACAGACCAAGTCATTACCGGCATCCAGAGCTTTACCGCCGTGGTCACAGGCGCAGGCCCCTGGACGATCGCCCACAATCTAGGAACGGAGGCGATCCACGTCACTTTGCGGGAAAACATTTCAAGCGGATATCTGCTAGGGAACGACATCGACTTTAACGTCCAAACCGCCACCAGCCAATCAATCGTCGTCACCAAGATTACAGGCACCGTGCCCACCGCTGGCTGGGCCGTGATGATCTCCAGCGCCGGGCCGACAAGTGCGTTCCAAGCGCACACGCATACCATCCAGCAAATCGTAGATTTACAGGATACGCTAAACAGTCTGGGCACTCGCCTTGGCGACCTAGAAAACGTGCTGCCCAACAATGCTGGCATCATCAATCAGCCAGGCGTAAACACCACACCGCTGACTATTACCATACCAGGCCGTGAAGAAGTGCTGTTTGCCGACATTGAAAAAGCGTGGGGCGAGAAGGGGATCGACCGCGCTAAACTACCCCGCCGGGGGCCGAGCCTGTTGCGGGCCATCTCTACCGCCACCCCGGTGAACAGCCCCGTTGCTACTGCTCCCACCGCCGCTGGCGTCTTTATTTTCTCAGGCGGGATTGAGCTAGATCCTATGGGCTACATCCCCGCGCAGACCGTGCCGCCATCTGGCACGGTGGCCTACGACGTCGGCCGCGTGTACCGGGTGCGGCAAGAATATCTGAAAAACACCTACTTCCCAGTGCCCTACGAAGTCGAGCTGTTTCGCGTGCCGATAAACTCTAACCAGTTTCGCGTCGGCCGCACGTTAAGCGTGAATTTTGGCATCGTAGCGCAGATGCTGGCCGAGACAGAGGCCCAGTGGCGCATTGTGATTGATGCGGCCAATCTATCCAGCGCCACCAATCCGGCCGATCAGGGGCTGAATATTACCGCGGCCGACTTTAACCAAACGCCCATGCTGGATCAGCGCATTATTTTAACTGAGGCACTGACGCCCCATATCTTTGGCGTGCAGATCCTGCGTCGGCTAACCGACGGAGAAATTGCAGTTACCGCCAACAAAAATCTATACGGGACGCTAGAGGGCACTAGCGGCGCACCCGCCACCAGTGATTTTATTGTACGAGCAAGACTCATGCACTTTGATATTGCCGAGGACGGCGGCGACGTGCGCGGCTGGGTGGGCTACAAAATGTCGGGCGTTGAGGGCGACAATCTCAGCGGTGACATAAAGGTCACCATATCATGAGCCTGTATTTTGGCACACTAGCCGGCACCGCTGGCTCTCCGGGCAGTACCGACGCCACTGGCTCTGCCGCTAGGTTTAAAAATCCCTACGGCGTATCGGTCGATACGGCTGGTAACGTTTTTGTGGCGGACATCTTTAACCACACAATCCGCAAAGTAACTAGCGCTGGCGTAGTGACGACACTAGCCGGCACTGCTGGCTCTACGGGCAGTACCGACGCCACTGGCTCCGCCGCTAGGTTTTATTTTCCGCATGGCGTATCGGTCGATACGGCAGGTAACGTTTTTGTGGCGGACACCTTTAACCACACAATCCGCAAAGTAACTAGCGCTGGCGTAGTAACGACACTAGCTGGCACCGCTGGCTCTACGGGCAGTACCGACGCCACTGGCTCCGCCGCTAGGTTTTATTATCCCCACGGCGTATCGGTCGATACGGCTGGTAACGTTTTTGTGGCGGATTACAACAACCACACAATCCGCAAAGTAACTAGCGCTGGCGTAGTAACGACACTAGCCGGCACTGCTGGCTCTGCTGGCAGTACCGACGCCACTGGTTCGGCCGCTAGGTTTAATTATCCCCACGGCGTATCGGTCGATACGGCTGGTAACGTTTTTGTGGCGGACACCTATAATTACACAATCCGCAAAGTAACTAGCGCTGGCGTAGTAACGACACTAGCCGGCACTGCTGGCTCTGCTGGCAGTACCGACGCCACTGGCTCCGCCGCTAGGTTTAATCTACCCCACGGCGTATCGGTCGATACGGCTGGTAACGTTTTTGTGGCGGACAGAAATAACCACACAATCCGCAAAGTAACTAGCGCTGGCGTAGTAACGACCGAAGCGGGGCTAGCTTCAAATTCAGGCTCCAACAACGGACTAGGCTCCGCCGCTAGGTTTAATTTTCCTAGCGGTGTTGCCGTCGATACAGCTGGTAACGTTTTTGTGGCGGACACCAATAACCACACTATCCGCAATACAGTCACCTCGGCCCCCGCTACCGTTACTCTTGGAAATTTAACGCCCGTCTATAACGGCACGGCTCAGACTCCTAGCACGACTGTCTCTCCCTCAGGCCTGGCGATTCAGCTGACGTACACCGGTACGGCCGCTAGCTTATCCGCTCCAGTAAGTGTGGGTTCCTACGTAGTGACGGCCAGCGTAGTGGATGACTTCTATTTCGGCACGACCAGCGGCGTAATCACCATTAGCCAAGCCAGCCAAACGATTACTTTTGCCAGTATCCCGACCAAGTTTGCTGGGTCGGGCGCTTTTGTCGTGGCGCCTAGCTCCACTTCCAACCTAACGGTCGCCCTAACGTCCAGCAACGCCGGCGTGGCCACTGTGTCGGGCTTTTCAATTACGCCCCTAACCGCTGGATCTACCACCATCTCCGCCACCCAAGCAGGCGACACGAACTACCAAGCCGCCGCCACCGTGACGCAAGTGCTGACGGTGGTAAACACCCCCATTGCTCAAACCATTTCTTTCCCAGCTTTGCCCGCACGCCGGGTGGCCTCATTAAAAGACGTTTACGCCCAAGCCCAGCTATTAGCCACCAGCACCAGCCTATCCTTTGCCGACGCCACCTCCGTGGCCCAAGCGCAGGCCCGCTCGCAAGGCTCTTTTCAGCTGGTAGCCACCGCCAGCTCTGCCTTGCCCGTTACCTTTACCAGCACCGTGACGGCCGTGGCTACCGTAGTCGGCAACCTTTGCACGCCCGTCACCCCTGGCGTGACCAACATCGTGGCCAGCCAAGCCGGCAGCAGCGCCTACAGCGCCGCCAGTGCGGTGACGCAATCTTTGGTCATTGTCGAAAAGCAGTTTGCCTGGCTGGACACCCGGTGGGAATTAACCGACCTGCAAGTGGACGCTCGCACCAGATCCGTCTCCAGCTCAAAGGCAAACGGCACTACGCTGACCATACGCCAGGGCGACGCCCATAGCCTGGCCATTTTCTTTATTGATCCAGCTGGGGCCGCCATCGTCATGGCGCCCAGCGCTCTCAAGGTAACCATCCGCGAAAAAACAAACCGCGATCCCGTTATCCTAGAAACCACCGCCTTTACCCCAGCCGACTTTGGCGGCTTTGATAACTACTACCTAGTCGAATTTACCGCCACCAGCGATTCCCTCCAGCGTTTCGTGGCCTTTAACGGTGCGGACAATAACTCTGATGCGATTGACGCCGTCGGCCAAATTGAATGGATCTACGACAGCAAAGTGTACAGCTCCAAGCCCTTTACCGTTTCCATCGTGCCTGAGATTGAGCGAGAAATATCCGACGTCTAGGCCATGGCCGCCACTTACAACATCACGATCGAGCAGGGGACGGATTTCACGCGGGATCTGTTCTTAACCACCGCCACCCAGGGTGCGATTGACCTTACGGGCCGCACGTTCTCCGCCCAGATCCGGCAGATGCCAGGGGGCACCGTCGTCACCCAGATCGCCACTAGCGTAGTGTCGGCGGCTGGCGGGCAAGTACGCCTTACCGTTACCAGCGCCGCCAGCCTGTTGGTCCCCACCAGCGGGGCAAAGTACGACCTGGTGCAAGTCACTAGCGCAGGAATTGCGACCCGCTTGCTGGAAGGCGTGGTGACATTGTCTCCTAGAATAACTGTAACCTGAAAATGCTTAACCCCTTAACCCCTTAACCCCTTCCAAAAATGAGCGATATTTACCTACAGATCACCGAAACGCCCACCGTCGTTACCTTGTCCGCACCCGTAATTTCTGGCGCACTGTCTAGCACCGTCACCGTGGCCAACACCGTCACTGTGGCTCTGGACAGCAACAGCCTAAGTGCACTGGAAAACGTCACCGTGACCGTGGGTGCGGCAGTTTCCATTAGCAATTTTCCAGCATCGCAAGCGGTCACATTTTCCGCAGTAACCATCTCAAACTTCCCCGCCACCCAGCCAGTTTCGATTGCGTCCGTAACCATCGGCAACACGGTTACGATTGCAGGAACAGTCACCGCTAACCCTACTGGAACACAGACGATTGCTGGCACGGTGACGGCGAATGTTGGGGATAGTTTATTTTTTAATTATAGCCGAGGAGTAAGCGACGACGGCGGTTCAAGACCTAACTTGGGTATTCAAATAGGCTATACAGACAACGCGGACGATGAGTTTAGGGTTGTTTCGGACACCGCACCCCTCCCCATCTCTGGCACAGTCACAGTCGGCAACAGCGTTACCATCGGCTCTCTGCCTGCCATCTCTGGCACGGTGACGGCGAATCTATCTACTGCAGTAAGCCCAAGTATAGGTAGCACTTATGGGGATGGCGACCGTTATCCAGTTGGAACAACAATTATTCCAGTCGGAGGCTGGACAGCCGA
>Ga0247834_1004127_pt1 | contig 18788 bp, 13 predicted proteins | sample LaCruzMarch2015__8_FD_187118 | JGI IMG/M metagenome (GOLD analysis project Ga0247834, IMG submission 187118) | Freshwater microbial communities from meromictic Lake La Cruz, Castile-La Mancha, Spain - LaCruzMarch2015_12m | ecosystem: Environmental > Aquatic > Freshwater > Lake | place: Spain...
AAAGCAAACCGACTTCGGCAAAATCACCGGCGAAGAGGTCCGGGAGGTTCAGGAAATGCTCAACGACCGCCCGAAAAAATGTCTTGGCTGGAGAACCCCGCGGGAGGTATTCTCAGACCAAGCCGCTATCGTTGCACTTCCGGGTTGAAACCGCCATGCAAATCAAAAAAAATAAATGCGCTGGTAAAAAAACTGATAGATTCGCAAAGATCAATATGACAAACCAAAACCAAAATTCAACAACTTGTAAAATCTGTGGCGCGCCACGTGATCCACTCAACTCAAACTGCAAGTTCTGCGGCACAGCTTACGCGATGGATAAAATAACTGATGAGGCCTACATCGCAGGCTTACAGACGATACTGAGAACAATTGAAGAAGAGGCGGCGGCGGAAAGATCAACGCAATCTTTCCTAGATGAATTGACAAGCAAAGGGCAAGCTTCTAACCAGTTGGGAGTCGCTCAACGCCAAGCGAGTGCGATTTCAACTTTTGCGATGCCCTCAGATGTTGAGAGCCTTCTGCAGTTTCTTGCTTTCTGTCACGGCAATGCTCAGATGGCCGTAGGATTAGGTGATTACGCCGGAGACCGCGTAAATGGAGCTTGGCACGGCAAAGCCAAAATGGCTTTCACCCAACTCAAGATGAAAACGATCGCAAACCCGTCCCTTGCTCCCTACATAGCAGAATACGAGCATCTTTATGGGGTCATGGCAAAAAAACCAATGTCGGCATATGCCAAATTGTTGATCGGGTTGGTCGCGTTTATGGTCGTGTTTGGGACACTTATAGAAATAATGGCAAGTGGCGAGTCGAAGGATGAAGCAAGAGAGAAAGATCGCCTCGATGCCATAGTTCAGATAGTTCAAACTCAAATTGCAGCGAGACAATATGAGTCTGCAGAAGCGAAGTGCGCTGAAATCAATTGGCTTTATAGCCCTGCATCCAATGAAGACGAAATCAAACAATATGATAAAATCCGTGAATCATTGCTTTCTCAAATACGAGCCTTAAAAAATTAACAGCAGATAGATTATGGCACTCATTGACATCGTAAAATTTGAGGGAAACGATTCGGAATTCGTCTGGAAATTCCCCTCGGAAAATCTCCGCTATGGCACACAGTTGGTGGTGAAGCCTGGGCAGGTCGCGTTTTTCGTCAAGGGTGGTAAAATTCTTGATGAGTTCGGAGAAGGCACAGTCACGATCAAGTCAGGCAACATTCCGTTTTTAACCACACTGCTCAGTCTGCCGTTCGGTGGCGATACGCCTTTTCAGGCGGAAGTGTGGTTTGTAAATCTCACTACCAAGCTTGATACGCCTTGGGGCACGGCCTTGCCCATCCAGCTTGAGGATCCAAAATATGGTGTGGTTGTGCCGGTGCGTGCGTTCGGTCAGTTCGGCTTTTGCGTGGCAGAACCGCGCAAGTTTCTGGAAACAGTTATAGGCACGGCTAAGGTTTTCACCGCATTGCAAATTACGGATTATTTCAAAGGCGTGTTGTTGTCGTCGGTAAATTCCAACGTCGGCAATGCGGTGATTAAACAAAATATCAGCCTCTTGCAAATCTCAGCGTTTCTTGATGAATTGTCGGGTCTCTGCAAAGAAGATATTGCGGTGGATTTTCAGCAGTTTGGCTTGGAAATGGTTAACTTCTATTTCCATTCCATCAACATCCCAGAAGACGACCCCAGCTATATCAGGCTGAAGCAGATTAAGGAAAAGGCAGCGGAGTTAAACGTGGTCGGTCGGGACATTTATCAGTTGGACAAGAGCATGGATGTGCTCAAGACCGCCGCCGGCAACGAAGGCATGGCAGGTTTGATGATGCAAACCGGCATAGGCTCAGGTATGGGCATGATGCTCGGAGCGCAACTCGGAGCACAAGCAGGGCAAATGATGCCAACCTTGCCTCCTCCCGGTATAGGTGCACCGCCTCCTGTGTCGTCAGCGCCTGTAGCGCATTACCATGTGGTGCTCAACGGTCAGCAGCTTGGGCCTTTTCCAATAGAAGTGTTGAAACAGATGATCCCAGCTGGAACTTTGAGCGCAGTGTCGCTAGTGTGGCGTCATGGCATGGCGGATTGGCAGGCCGTTTCTACTGTGCCTGAGTTGGCGGGCTTCTTTGTGCCTGCTCCTTCATCAACTCAACCCCCTCTGCCGCCGCCAGTTCCACCTGCGCCTCCATCATAACCAATGGTTCTTTTAGTGAATTCCTCCGAAATAAGTTCCTAGGAGCCAGCTTCAGGACGCTCAAGCTCTTTTGAATCTAACAACAAATTTTTGTCACCATGTATACCACTCTTAATGACCTATTAATTCTTGCTTCTGTAGGCATGTTTGGAAAAATAGCAATTTGGACATTCGCAATAATATTGTGTATTCCTGCCATGATTTTAGTTTGGGTAATACATCCTTATACTGTCGCACCGATTACTTCTTTGATTTCAAGTCCAGTGCAGCTCCTCTTCTCTCGATTCACAACGGCCATGCTAGGTCCTTTATGTTTATTGCTCCTTGCACATTACATGACCAATGACGAGTTACAGCAGGACACAAGAAAAATTGAAGATTCTTCAACTAATCCGCCAACATACGAACGATAACTACACTACTAATATAAATATAAGTTTGTTAAATTAATTGTAAAATTTTTTTATACAAAAAGTCCTACCGAGTTCAAATCTTGACTTAAAAGGATGCCAATAAATTATATTTATCATGAGAATCCTATACATCCATGGCTATAACGGATCACCAACTGGTCAGAAGGTCGCAAGAGTAAGACAGGCTTACCCAAAGGCTGAAGTCATCGCGCTTCAACACGACAGCGTTCCTGAGCATGTCTTTGCTTTACTGGATCCTATAGCATCCAAACTTGATGCGCTGGAGGATGCCGTCATTGGAAACTCACTAGGTGGATTCTGGGCAAACTACTTTTCATTACGCTATGGGCCAGCAGCTCTCTTGATCAATCCTGTTGTCAGTCCAGTGAATACATTGAAAAGATTAGGTTGTGATTTTGCTGAATCTTACTCACCTTACGAACAAATCGATCGTGAAGTGATTTCGACTCGTTCAGTTCTCTTGGCACAGGACGATCAAGTTCTTCCGTTCCAAGAAGCGTATCAATACTTCAAAGATACCTGCGAAGTTCAGCTCCTTAAAAGCGGCGGCCACTCAATGAACGATGAGGAATCATTGAACGCGATGATTCGCTCTTTCGATAAACTTATATGCAACCGACATGAGAAATCTTGTTAAAAGATCTGGCTACAGCCGAAGCCATAGCACACATTACATCAACTGTTTTTTCTCGATTAGATTGTTGTTATATCAGAGCATTTTCTTAATTGATTCCTTATTTTATTCTAACTCGATACGCCGCCGCCATCCTGACCTGCTCAAGGTCATACTTTCTGGTTCCCTCGTCGAGCTCATCATAGGGCACAAGATTGGGATGGATTTTCAGTTCGTCGTTGCGTTCCCCAGCGGTCCATCCGGCCATCCACAGTGGGGCAGCCCAGCGCTCGTGTTCCATGCGGCTTAGCATGTCGAGTTGTTGTGCATCAAGGTCGTCCCAGACCTCGCTCAGTGAAGACCCAAGATCCGGACCGAGGTCTGCGGCGCGAAACTTGATGCTGATGTGATCTGCAGCGAGCCGGTTGGCATCTTTCTGCTCCTCGGTGAGATCCTCCCAGGTACGATAGGTGTCTTTTTCACGGTGTTTTTTGGCTGTCTCATAGTCGCCATCTGACTCGGCTTTGAGGATTCGCTGATCAGTGCCAAGCTTCCATGTTTCGTGAATCCTACGGGCGACAGCGTCGAGCGATTCCTGAAATACGGCATTTCTCCCAACCGCGGCAGTCAGCTCTGGGAGGAATTTGATCCATGATGTGAGATTGGGGTTTTTAGTTACAATGTTGCGTATCACACCATTGCCTTTAGCATCAATCAGCACTCGGAGACACGGGCCGTGTTTGAGCTGCTCGCCAAGCAACAAGGCATCAGCCAAAGCGGCTTCGGGATTACCGCCGAGAAGCACCGTGATCAATGAATTACCGCTCCAACAGGTCGCGGCTTTTGCTACGGTTTCCACGAAGTCATCGGACTCCTCAAGCGTGGTAAAATCCAAATTTGCGCAGTTGCGGAAGCCCGGATACTCCTTGATCAGCGCCGACTCGTCAGACTTGGCACGTATCGACACAAGATGCACGCGCAGCTTTCCGCCGTGACGAAAATGCCCGATGTGCGCAGCCTGAACCACCATCGCCTTTTCAAGAGGCCCCAAGACACCGAGAACAAGATGGACTTCTTGGTCACGCAGGCCGGTGCGTGGATCCCATTCCAAAGGACATTCCTCGAGGACGATACGCGCCCGGTTGGCATGACAATTGAAAAGCCGAATGCGGTGCGTAAGATCATTTTTCAAATCCATAATATGGCTTCGTTGCAAGATGTTGCGTCTTGCCACATCGCTCACGTGGGTATGGATCTCAAGTGGCCATGATGCGCGTTCTGCTGGCAACGAATCTGCAGCAGCCAAGGTGATGCCGATATTGGTGCTATCATCTCCGGTTATGCAGACCAAGCGTGAAGCACGCGATAGGCCGACCTCTTGCATGATTGCGGAATCAGCTCCGTCACCCTGAATCACCAGAACTCCTTGCTTGCGTAAAATCTCGATGGCTGGCGATTCCACCAGATCAACTAGCACCACTTGCGCGCCACTTTCTTGAGCAAGCTCAGAAGCAAACGCGCATCCTTTTTCACCACCTCCACAAATCACGGTATGACCACGTATCCAGCGAAGCCGTAAGCTGCCCCACAGCTTTGAGAAAAACGCGTGGGCCGCGGTATAGATACCTCCAAGGGTTGTCGCTGGAGCCAGCCAGCGTGCGATCTCCACACCAAGCGGTATCGGCCCTGAGATATTGCCACCATCAAAAGTGAACAATTTTAGAGCCATATAAACTCGTGTCGCGATCGAGTAATTCTCTTTCACCTCTCCGAAGCCAATCAATGCGGCCACGAAGGAGAAGACTGAGGAAAGAACCAGCAGAGTGATGGAAATGCGAGGTTTCATGAGTGTTTTGTCATCTGTTACCTGCCGTTAATGGAATGCTTATTACAGGTGCTAAAGGTTTGCGCCCGCTTCTTTTAAGAGAGATGCACTCGAGCTCAACAGGCGATCTGCCTGCTGGTGCAGCTCATCACTGATTTTACGGAGGGTGGCTTCTCGGTCGTGTTGTAAAGAAGCAGAGATTTGCTCGATGAGCTGGGATGGGGCAGAGGAGGAGGGAAGGAGGGCAATGAGTTCGCCGAGCGCTTCGGGAGAATCTTCCATAGCAACGACCAAGCGCTGCATGGCAACTTCTGACATCGAATACTCCGGTATCGTGACTAATTTTTTAGCCAATTTGCGGCGGGTGGTAGGAGCTGCTATGAGTAGCAGTTGCGCAGAGGCGTGCTCAGAGGCGGAGGCCGGATAGGAAGAAATGAGATCGGCTAGCACTGGATCTCGCAGACTGGGCGACTCGATGGCAAAAACATGTGACTCGGCGGCATCGAGGTGGTTCAATCCTAGCTGGAAACCCGCAAGAGCGGCATGAACAGGATCCAGAGCACCTGGGTCCGAGGGATCGGTGAACGCTTCCAACCAGCGGCGCAGGGATTCTTTTAAACCCAATCTGGCGTGAGCGAGGCAGATCTCCGGTGCCACGGAGAGAAGGTTTTTGGCATCGCTCAAGCAGGCGATCTCCAGTGACATCAGCCATTGGCGCGACCATTCAGGCTGATCTTCATAAGGCAGTGTCGTGCAGGCGCCACCGATCGCGCCGGGGAGCATTTGGCTCACCGCCACACGCTCCACACGCTGGCGGTAGAGGGTAAAACCACTTTCCTTGAGCGTTCCCCCAAACCAAGCCTTCCATGGGGCGGATGAAAAATCAGGGCGACCATCCAAGAATGCCTCGTAGTCTTCTGCGATCGGGTCCTCACCGAGCAGGCTGAAGGCATCGCCTAGTGTGCTGGCGAAACGGTCTTGTAATGATTGCGCTCCACTCCGCCAGTTTTTTGCCTCAGTAAGCCAATACTTATGACTAACAATGATGAATGCTCTGTCCTTCCTCAAGCAAGCCGTGTGAGCGAGGAGCTCTGCTACTTCAGGAGGATTAAATTTCTTCACTTTACGCAAAGTCTGAATCCCTCTTAATGCTTCGATGGACTGAATGCGTCTGCTGGTAAAGCTCAATGAATTGATCGATTTCAAGCCATGGAGCGGAGAAAGATCACTGATAAATTCACAACCATCCAAATTCAAATTGGTCAAGCTGACCAAAACAGAAAGCGCAGAAATATCGACCAAAGATTCGCACAAAGTAAGATTTAAGCTTGTCAGACTACTCAGACCAGAAAGAGCAGAGATATCGATCAGAGAAAAGCACTGTGAAAAATCCAAACTTTTCAGATTGCTCAGGCCAAAAAGCGGAGAGATGTCGAGAAGAGATTGGCATCCATAGAAATGCAAGCTGGTTAGATTACCCAGACTAGAAAGCGCAGAGATATCGACCAGAGAGCTGCACCAACGAAGCTTTAAACTGGATAGACTAACCAAACCCGTGAGCGCTACGATGTCGACCAGAGAGTTACTCGAAGATAGATTCAAGCTTTTCAGACTGCTTAGACCAGAAAGTGCTGAGATATCCGTCAAAGAATCACAAAAACTACAATCATAATTACTAAAGTTTTCCGGACATGAAAAATCTAAGACATCGTCCAAAGATGCTCTCGCCGAAAGGTTCAAGGTGGTAAGATTGGACAGACCTGCGAGTGCTGAGATATCGCCCAAAGAGGCAGTAGATGAAAGATTCAAGCTGGTCAGACTATGCAGACCAGAGATCGCTGAAATATCTACCAGAGATTTACACCTAGATAAATTCAAACTGGTGAGACTGCTCAGGCCAGATAGCGCTGAAATGTCGACCAGTGAGTAACACCAAGAAAGATCCAAGCTAGTCAGACTTCCCAGACCAGAAATCGCTGAAATATCGACTAGTGATTTGCACTCAGATGAAACTAAACTTACCAGACTGCTCAAACTGGAAAGCGCTGAGATACCGACCAAAGAGTCATTCGAAGAAAGATCCAAGCTAGTCAGACTTCTCAGCCCAGAAAGCGCTGAGATATCAATCAGAGATTCGCACGAAGAAAGATTCAAGCTAGTCAAACTTCTCAACCCAGAAAGCGATGAGATATCGACCAGGCAGTCGCACCAAGAAAGATTTAAGCTAGTCAGGCTGCTCAATCCATAAAGCGCTGAACAATCTATCAGAGATTTGCAGAAAGAAAGATTCAAGGTGGTTAAACTGTTTAAACCAGAAAGCGCTGAATAATCGACCAGTGATTCGCACCCAGAGAGATCCAAGCTATTCAGGCTGCTTAGACCGGAAAGCTCTGAAATATCGATCAGAGATTCGCACGAAGAAAGATTCAACTTGGTCAAATTACTCAAAGCAGAGAGACCAGAGAGTTCGACCAGAGTGCCGCACGATGAAATATCCAAGCTTGTCAGATTACTTAAACCAGAGAGCGACCTGAGGTCATTCACTTCGTTTAAATGTTTTATAGACAGAACCCGTAAATCAACGGGAAGTTTTGCAATCATCTCCTCGGGGTGAGATGACTTTTTCAGCGAAGCGGCCCAGAACCAGTCCCCCACAGAGAAAAGGAGGAAACCCTCCTTTTCGATTAGACGGCAGACCCAAGATCTCTCCGTCTGGAGACAGTGTGGAACTGCTGTCTCCATGCCAAACAAGGTCACTTTGGTCTGAGCGGTTATCTCAAACTCCTGCACGTCAAAAAATTCCACCTCCTTAAGACCTAGCGATTTATAGAGGTCTCTGTAGAAATCTTTTTCCTCCGCGAGTGCAACGGAGTCTTGCGTAAAACGAATGGTTATCTTTGACATGGCGGAAATTATGGGGATGAGGGTTGTGAGTTGAGTTCAAGCATCAGGTGGATTGCTTCTTCCCACTCGGGCTTGCCTGTGGCTTTTGCCCAACGATGGGTGACGTCGCTGATCTGGCCACTCTGGATTTCGGAAAGAACACCCGGGGACTGGAGCAGCGCCCGGCAGGCGAGAAGGATGCGGAGTGAATTATCCTCCTGAGCACCGGCAATTCCGAGAGCCTCCTCCCAATCTCCGCTCGCAGCAGCTGCATCTAGCTGGCTACGCAGATGGCACTCGGGTTCCGTTTTTCCGACGAGGGCCTGGTTGGTAAGCAAGGCGGCTTCTCCAAGATTGAACTCTGCCTGTAAAGCCAGCGCACGCCGAAGGCGCGAGACATCCTCCTGGATTGCGGATGCCTGCCTTGTGCTTTCGACAGCCCGGTGGCGGTAGTTTTGATCCAAAATCATATCCGAGGCATCATCGACCCGCCGTATGGCAAGCAAATGGCGGATCCCGTATTCGAAGCCATAGGCGCGAAGGCTTGATCCGAATGCATCCGGCTCTTGCCAGCGGGTGACGGTCTCAGCAAGTCTGGCATGGGCTGTCTCAAGCTCGTGGTCCTCGTCGAGATATTCACGCCAGATGGCAGAGCGCAGGTAATCATGGAAGAAGCTCAGTTGTCCCTCGCGGCTTACCAGTGACTCCTCCAGAGCGAGATAGAGGGGTGCCCAGTAGTGCCGCGGAAGAGGCTCGCCAGACGGATAGGGCGACGCGGAGAGAAGCTGCAGGATCTCGTTTTCGGAAAGTCCGCGCAAAGCCACTCCCATCAGACCAAGAGCGCGATGAACCAGATCCGGATGCTCAGGAGGAGTGAAATCCCGCTCGAGATTTTTCAATACATGGACGAAGAGTGCCGCTGGGTCAGGACAACTCAGCATCTCATCGAGGTCTTTCTCGAGCGTGCCGAAGGCCGAGCGCACGCGTAATTCATCAAGCACGGTGCGCAGGAAGAGTGGGTTGGAAGTCTGCGGTGCGGTGAGGATGCTTTGTTGAAGGCTCGCCTCCATCTCACGGGCGAACAGATCCTTCATGTAACGGTTCATCATTTCGCGCTTCTCCTCGGGCTGGAATGGCGGAATGCGCAACACAAACTCTCCCCCTTTCCAACCGCGCTTTTCCATCGCACGGAGCGAGTCACCCGGCAGCGTGCTGAAAACGACACGAATGTTTTTCGGCCATTTGTCCGGCCACCACCAAAGCTCGCGGTCCCGCGCGGAGCCGAGCTGGTTGACGGCATCAAACAGCATGATGCCCCCGCCACGCTCTGATAGCTTCTCCAACCAAAAAGGAAGTAGCTCGGCCATTGCCTCATCAGTATGAGGAATCGCCTCGGAAGCCGACACGACCCCTCTGCTGCGCAATGTGGCAAGCATGCGCCGCAATAAAGAGGATGCGGAGATGCTCGATGGAGTCGCTCCTACGAAATGAAAAAACGCCACATCCTCATCCCGTCGCTTCAGCCATGCGGCAAGCAGCGCACTTTTGCCGCTACCCGACTCACCTAGGACAACGCGGACAGACAGGGGCGCGGGTGCGGAGTCCGATTCATCTTCCTGTTCGGCTTCATCAACTGAAGCTTCCTGCCTGAATGCCTGGTTGGGCAGGAGGACAAATTCGTCCAGTTTTTCAAAAAGTCCTTCCCGCTCAACATACGCCCGGGTGCGACTCTCCATGAACACGCGGTGCTCGAGACTCTCGCGTTCGAGCGCATCCGGAACAGAGCTGATCGGAAACAAACGATCGATGGCATCCCAAAGATCCAATGCGACCAGTGCGGCAAGATCCTCCGGCGTCTCGTAGTCTTTGGGATCCCACTGCAAGGAGGTATCGCGAATCCGGCGCTTCAGATCCCGCTGCTTCTCCTCATCGATGTCGGAATTTTCTGATTTGGCATTGGTAAAATCCTCCCGGGTGATCGGAGGGTTCGTGGCGGCGTGATACTTCTCGATCTTGCTCCAGTGCCTCTGCTCGTAGCCGTCCTGACGGAAGTAGAAGTATGCCTTGTCGCGCATCTCATCATTGCGCAAGACACCGTGCAGAATCTCAAGTTCGGTCACGCTCTTGCCCTCGACAATGTGCTCTTTGACCCATCCCAGCTTGGGATCCTCCAAAACATCGGGCTTGAAGTAGTCCTTCTCCGGTATCCATCCGTAACGCTCGCCCAGCAATCCGATGAAGAAGACCGGTGCGCTCGGTCGGCAGCGATCGATTTCCTCGAGACAAATGCGCAAAGTCTCGCCCCCCTTCGCCTGCTCCTCGGTAATCCCCCAGCGCAGATCCACCTCCAAAATTTCCACAAAACGCTCCTTCGCCCGACGCCGAAGCTCGGGGAATACCTTCTTCACCAACTCGTCCCGCTCCTGGATGAAATCGCGGAAGGTGGAGCTGATAAAGACGCGGACGAGTCGGGATGGAGTGGGCATTGGTGAAATTTACAAGGTTTGGATGAAGTTTCGGATTGCGGCAAAATCATCATCGACCAAGGTTCGGAGTTTCCGCTCTGGGTGACTTGTAAAATGCTAAGTGAAGTGTTCTTAAAGCGGCGGTTTCAACCCGGAAGTGCAACGATAGCGGCTTGGTCTGAGAATACCTCCCGCGGGGTTCTCCAGCCAAGACATTTTCTCGGGCGGTCGTTGAGCATTTCCTGAACCTCCCGGACCTCTTCGCCGGTGATTTTGCCGAAGTCGGTTTGCTTTGGGAAATACTGCCGGATCAGGCCGTTGGTGTTTTCGTTGAGACCCCTTTCCCATGAGTGGTAGGGCTGGGCGAAATAGCCCGTCGACCCGAGAATCTCATCAATCAACGCGTGCCTGGCGAATTCTTTGCCGTTGTCGTAAGTGAGGGTGTGAACGCTCCCGCGGTGCGGGTGGAGGGCGGTAACAATCGCCGCGCCGACTTTCAGCGCACTCCTGTCGGATGCCTTTAGGATAAAGGTGAAACGGCTTCTCCGTTCCACCATTGCTACTAGGACTTCTCCCGAGGGCTTGCCGATCACGGTGTCCATCTCGTAGTCTCCGATACGCTCGCGGTGTTCGATTTCGGGCGGCCTTTCACCTATCATGCGCTGACCCGGAATGCGGCCGCGCCGCTCCCTGGGCGAGCCTCGCTTGCGGTAACTGCGGATCTTGTGACGCAGGTGCGTGTGGAGATCCCCGCCCGCCTTCTTGTCCGCCCACAGACGCCGGTAGATGGACTCGTGGCTGATCGGGGCGATGCCTTCAAGTTTCATCCTGTTGCGGATCTCCTCGGGACTCCACTGCGCGGTGCGCAACTTTACCTCAACGTATCCCCAACGCTCCTGGACGATGCGTGAGGCACGGCAGGAGGCTTGCGCGGAACGCTCTGCGGCTGCCTTGCCTGCTGCTAGGGCGGTATAGGCTCCCGAGGGGGTGGAGTTGCGTTTGAGCTCACGCCATACCGTTGTGCGGTGGCGGTCGGTCATGGCTGCAATCTCGGTGTTGGAACGGTTCTTGCGCTTCATGCTGGCGATGGTAGAACGTTCTTCGTGGGTCAGGTGCTTGTTGGACATTCGTGCTTGGATTCGATTTTGAACGAGGAAATCAAAGCCGTTCATCAAGCCCTGATCCACCCTATTCCGATCCGTTGCAGTTCCGTGTTGAATTCAAGCTCGAATAAAAAAGCACGCGAGTTTAAAAGCTTCGTGGTTGTTCCAATAAGATCAGTAGTTTGAACATAATGTGCGATAATAAAGTTGGCTGGAACATGGTCAAAGTAGAAATGGATGAGCAAGGCACTCTTAACGAGTCAGGAATACTTTATACAGAAAATCTTGGCCCTTGTATTGGTCTTTGTGTAGCGTTCGGCAATTGGGCAGGAATCATACACTCTTCGCATCCTCCTCATGACGAAAAGGAAATCAGAGAACTAATCGCCGAAGCAAAGAAGATTATCCCGCAGGAAAAAATTTGTAAGATACAACCCGTGATTTGTGGATCTGATCCCTTTTGTGAATGGGATAACCCTAATGATTACAGAAATAAGAGATTTAGGGCACGTGAAAAAATTATTAGTATTCTTAAAGATGAGGGTTTTGATGATCCTATAGCCCATTGGTCGAATGATAACGAAACAGCTGCTATTTTTGCCAATCTTGAAATAAATCAAATTATTGTCGAAGTGGACTACAGAGATTATTTAATACCTATTTTCAAGAATATATGAAAAGTGTTCTCTTTAAGTAATAATTACTCGTTCCGCCATTTTTGAAATAAGTATCTGTGCTTGAAAGTTTACCAAACTTTGGCACCCACGTTTCCTCAAACCACAGCCCCGTATGTGGTGAATCCCGTCGATTCCTTCACGGCGATATCCAGAATCTCTCCAGTGAGTTTGTTCTCATCGCCTTCGAAAATGACGATCTTGTTCTGCGGCGTCCGGCCGGAGAGGGTGGAGGGGTTATGTTTTGAAGGCCCCTCGCAGAGGACTTTCTGGACGGTGCCGACGATGGCGGCGTTCTTTTCCTTGGCGAGGCGATCCACCACGGCGAGCAGGCGCTGGTTGCGCTCCTCTTTCACGGATTCCGGGATCTGGTCGTCCATCTCGGCGGCGGGGGTGTCTTTGCGCTTCGAGTAGCGGAACACGAAGGCGTTGTCGAAGGACAGCCGTTCTACGGTTTCCATAGTAGCAAGGAAATCCTCTTCGGTCTCGCCGGGGAAGCCGACGATGATGTCCGTCGTGATTGCGAGATCCGGCCGCGCGGCTTTCATTTTCTCGCAGATCTCGACGAACTTCGCGTTCTTGTAGGGGCGCCGCATCGCTTTCAAAATCGTGTCCGATCCGCTTTGCATCGGGAAATGGATGTGAGGCATCAGCTTCGGCAGGTAGGTGAACGCCGCCACAAGGTCGTCGCGGTAACCAATCGGATGCGGGGAGGTGAAACGGATGCGCTCGATGCCCTCCACGGCATGCACCGCCTCTAACAACTGCACGAAGGGCGATTTCCCATCGATCTTCGGAAACTCCGTGCGCCCGTAGAGATTCACGATTTGGCCGAGTAGAGTGACCTCCTTCACGCCCTGTCCGGCGAGGAATTCCACTTCCTTCACGATGTCCGCGATGGGCCGCCCGCGCTCTTTGCCGCGCGTATCCGGCACGATGCAGAACGAGCAGCGCATGTTGCAGCCCTGCATGATGGAGACGAAAGCGGAGGCGTTGCGCGCCTTGGGCATGTGGTCGCGGATCGTGTTCTGGGAATCCGTTTCCTCCGCGATGTCGCAGACGGAACTCCCGCTCAACGAAAGCGCCGGATCGTCCATGCGCGCCTCCATGCGGCTTTTCAGGATGCCGTCCACGTATTCGAAAACCTTGTGGTATTTTTGCGTGCCGACGACGAGATCGAGGTGCGGGATGCGCTCGAAAAGCTCCTGCCCGCGGGATTGCGCCATGCAGCCCATGAAGCCATAGACCACGTGCGCGCGCTTCTGCCGCTGCGCACCCATGATGCCCATTTTCCCGAGCGCCTTCTGCTCCGCTTGGTCGCGCACCGAGCAGGTGTTGATCAGGATCGCGTCGGCGTCCTTTTCCGTCGGCGTCAGGGTGTAGCCGCCCTCGGTGAACATCCGCGCCACCTGCTCGGTGTCGCGCTCGTTCATCTGGCAGCCGTAGGTCTTGAGATAAACTTTCGGCATCAGCGGGAAATGAATGTCACGCCAGTTTCAGGCGCTCGTCGGATGCGAGTTTCTCGGTGAGCGTGGGATAGCCGCCCGCGAACTGCATGTTGAAGCAGTGGAGATAGAGGGTGAAAATCTTGGGGTCGAACACATCGACGAGCTTGTCCACGGTCGCGTCGAGGCGCTCCTTGTCGAGGCCCTTGGGAAGGTCTCCGACCACGGAGCCTTTGCCGTCGTGGGGGATGCCCATGCCGTCGCAGAACATGCCGAGCATGGATTGCTGGCCGGCCATCAGGTAAGCTTGGAGGATCTGCTCGCCGATGTCATCGCAGGCCTTGACCTGGAGGGTCTTGTGGATCCACGCGTATTGCTCGGCCAGGGATTTCTGTTGGATGAAAACCGGGCGCAGCTTGCGCCGGCCCGCGAGGGTGGAGACGGCGGTTTTGTAAACGTTGCGGTCGTTCGCCCGGAACCAATCAAGGATTTCGGTGACAACGGCGGGATCGACGGCGGAGAAAATTTCGTGGGATTTCAAAACGAGTGGGGATGGATGTGGGGCAAAGTCAAATCGCTCCGTCTCCGGAACGCAACCCTCTTCACACTTCCACTTTAGGTTTAAAACTTAAAGTTTATAGTTTAGGAAACCCCCATGCGCAACCCCGCCCCCCTCATCGCCACCCTCTGTCTGGGGCTGCTGGTCGTGTTCCTGTTACTCCGCACCGATCCCCCGGAGCCGACAACGCCCGCCATCCCCGAAAAAACCGTTCCCCCGAACCCCACCGCCCTCTCTCTCCTCGCCGAGAACCCCGACTGGACTACCCTCGAAGCCTACCAGCGCACCATTTCCCGCAGCGATTTCGAGAAACTCCTCACCGAGATTTTCACCACCGACGAAACATGGCGCGAGTTTATCGTGATCCGCGACGAGCAGGCCGAGATCATCACCAACCCCGATCCCGCCGAGTCACCCTTCGTGCTCCACTTCGCCACCCCGGAAAACACCCATCCCACCCCGCGCTTGTGGAAGGACACCGCCACCCGCCCCATCCCGCCCGAAGGCAAACCTTTGGCGAACCTCCACATCGCCATCGACCCCGGCCACATCGGCGGCGAGTGGGCGAAGATTGAGGAGCGCTGGTTCCAGATCGGTAGCGAAAAGCCGGTCACCGAAGGCGACATGACCCTTTACGTCGCCAAACTGCTCAAGCCGCTTCTCGAGGAACTCGGAGCCACCGTCACCCTCGGCCGCAGCACTGCTGAACCTGTCACCCCGCTGCGCCCGGAAAACCTTGCCTCCCTCGCCGCCGAGAGCGCCACCGACGATGCCGCCTCCCTCCGCAAATTCGCCGAGCGCCTCTTCTACCGCACCGCCGAGATCCGCGCCCGCGCCGAGCTCGTCAATGAAACCATCAAGCCCGACCTCGTCCTCTGCCTGCACTTCAACGCCGAGGCCTGGGGCGACCCCAACAACCCCACCCTCATCCCGCGCACCCATTTCCACATCCTCCTCAACGGCGCCTACACGCCCGATGAAGTCCGCCTCGCCGACCAACGCTTCGCCCTCCTGAAAAAGCTGCTCCAGCGCACCCACGAGGAAGAGGCACTCGTCGGGAAAACCATCGCCGAGACCTTCGCGGAAATCTCCGGCCTTCCCGCCTACACCTACCCGCCCGGCGGCAACAACGTCCGCCCCGTCCCCTCCAGCCCTTTCCTCTACGCCCGCAACCTCCTCGCCAACCGTCTCTACGATTGTCCCGTCGTTTTCATGGAACCCTACGTCATGAACTCCATTCACGACTACGCCCGCATCCAGGCCGGCGACTACGAAGGCCTCCGCAAAATCAACGGCAAGCAGCTCCCCTCCATCTTCCGCGAATACGCCGAGGCCCTCGCCAAAGGCCTTGCCAAGCATTACGAACGTTAGCGTGCCGCTTGCGGTCTTTCACCCTAGAATCCGCAACGGCAGGGTTCGAATGAGGATTTCCAACCACGGCTTGTCTTTGGCTGCGCGTATCCCGCAGAAACCGGCACATTTTCGGATGGCGCGAGGGCGGGATAGCGGAGAGTTTGGACGCGCGAATGATCCAACGACTCCCCTTTTCCCACGAAGGCACCGATGGCGACATCAGGCGGCTGCGGGTGTTGCTGGGCGAGGTGTTTTCCCTCGCAGGGTTGCCGTTTTCGGGAAAACTCGCGGTGCTAAATCTCGCCTGCGGGCGGGCGGATGAAACGGGCGCGCTGGCGGCGGCACTCGCTCCGGGTGTGATCGGCTTTTACCTCGGCATGGATCTGCGGGCGGATGCCATCGAGGAGGCGGGGCAACGCTGGGAACTGCCGGGCGGAGAAATCCATTTCCGCGAGGGCAACGCGGCGATGATCGGCCGGATGGAGGGGCTGCCGGAGTTCGACATGGTGTTCATCCGCCATCAGAACTACTGGCACGAGCCGCTGGTGTGGGAGGGCATCCTGGAGGAGGCGCTGGCTGCGCTCAAAGACGGCGGCCATCTCGTATGCACGTCGTACTTCGATCTCGAGCACGAGCTCATCCTCGCCAGCATGCGCGCGCGCGGGGCGAAGATCCTTGCAAATGTCCGCCACGCCGCCTCGCGCCCGCTGCCGGACGCGGACGGGAAAAGCGTGGATCGGTGGGTGGCGGTGTTCGGAAAAACTTAAAATAACCTTGCAATCGTGGACTTTTGATTCACGATTACAAGGATGTTTACCAGATCGCTCCAGGCTCATGCCGCTGATTTGCTCGGCCAATTTCCGGCTGTGGCGCTGCTCGGGCCGCGGCAGGTGGGCAAGACCACAATGGCTTTGGAAATCGCCAAGGAAACGGGGGCACTGTATCTGGATCTGGAGCTCCCGTCCGATCTGGCCAAGCTGGCCGATCCCGCCGACTATCTTTCCCGCCACGAGGACAAACTGGTCATTCTCGACGAAATCCACCGCGTTCCGGAACTGTTTCCGGTATTGCGCAGCTTGATTGACCGGGCGAAGAGAAAAGGGCGGCGCACGGGGCAGTTCCTTTTGCTCGGCTCGGCCTCTATTGATCTTTTGCGCCAAAGTAGCGAAAGCCTCGCCGGCCGTCTCGCCCGCGTCGAGCTCACGGGGCTAACCGTGACGGAAGTAGGGCGGGAGCGGCTGGAGGAACTATGGCTCCGCGGCGGTTTTCCCGATAGCCTCACGGCACCGGACGACGTCCTTAGCGCCCGCTGGCGCGAGGCTTTCATCCGAAGCTATCTTGAGAGGGATATCCCACAGCTCGGCCCGCGTATCGCGTCGGAAACCTTGCGGCGATTTTGGACGATGCTTGCGCACGAACATGGTGGACTGCTGAACGCGGCTCAGATTGCCCGGAGTCTTGCCGTTTCAGGGAAAACGCTGGCCTCCTACACCGATCTTTTCGTGGATCTTTTCCTGCTTCGGCGGCTTGAGCCATGGCATGCAAACACGACGAAGCGTTTGGTAAAATCGCCGCGCCTGTATCTGCGCGACAGCGGCCTTCTCCATCATCTGTTAGGAATCGGAACAATGGAAGCTCTTCTCGGTTACTCACGGATGGGCGCGAGCTGGGAGGGCTTTGTCATGGAGAATATCATCGCCTCACTGCCGGAAAGTTCGCGCGTTTCGTTTTACCGCAGCGCGGCGGGCGCGGAAATCGATCTCGTTCTCGAACTGCCTGGGCATCGCAAACCATGGGCAGTCGAAATTAAGCGCGGCCGCAACCCGAAGCTCGAACGCGGCTTCCACCACGCCCGCGAGGATGTGAAGCCGGAGCGTTGTATCGTGGTTTGCGGCACGGACGAAGCATTCCCGATGGGCGATGGGATTGAGGCGATGGGTTTGCCCGAGACACTGGAGCTGATCACACGTGGGCGATGACCTGCGCGTCCGGGAACCGCGCCTTGGGTGCCACGGCGTATTTGTCCTCCGGCGAGCGGTAGCCGAGGGCACAGGCGACGGCGGTGGCATAGCCGGTGCCGGAGAGGCCGATGATGGTGTCGTAGTCGGCGGGGGAAATGCCTTCGAGCGGGCAGGAATCGATGCCGAGGACGGCGGCGGAAGTCATGAGCTGGCCAAGCGCGATGTAAACCTGGCGGGTGTTCCATGCCTGCTTTTCGGCAGGGGCCATGGCGGAGGAGAAGGAGGAGATCATCCCGGAAAGCCCCGCCAGCGCCTCGATCGGGGTGCCTTGAATTTCAGAAAGGCGGGCGATCCATGAGTCGATATCGGCCTGGGTGAGATCGGTGCGGGCGGTGAGGACGACGAGGTGGGAGGCTTCAATAAGCTGAGGTTGATTCCAGGAAGCAGCCTTGAGTTTTTCCCGGATCTCGGGGTTTTTCACGACGAGGAATTTCCACGGCTGGAGGCCGAAGGAGGACGGCGTGAGGACGAGGGATTTCTCGATGGCGTCCCAGGTTTCGACGGGGATTTTCCGCGCGGGATCGAAAGCCTTGGTGGCGTAGCGGAAGCGGAGGGCGGCGAGGAGATCGTTCGGCTGGATAGTCATGGCACCGGACTATTCCGCATCAAGCTTGAAAGGCAAGGAGGCGGTGGGAAAATCTTTCAGCGTGAGGCTGAAAATCACGCTAAACTCGTCCTCGAAACGGTTGTCGCGGTGGCTGACGCCCATCCCCCCGACCCAGTTCCCTAGGTCGCGGTGCAAGGTGTATTGCTGGATTTCAAGCGTGCCGTCGTCCATCTCGAAGGTATGCTGGTTGCCGATGCCCCAGTTTTCCGTGAGGCGGAGGTAGGTGCCGAGGGCGATGCGGTTGGAGTCGAGTAGGACAGGATGGTTGTTGAGCTGGCGGTAGGCGAGGGAGACCTCCATGTCCTGCCAGGGCATGAAACTTAGGCGGGAATTGATTTCCGAGAAACCCGAACCGCTATCGAAGAGCGGCAACTGTGTCTCCAGATCGAGACCGAGCCATGGCAGCGGCTGCCAGCGGATGTCGTTGTAAAGGTTGGACCATTCGCGGTCGCCCTCGGGGTCATCGATGTATTTGTCCATGTAAGTGTCCATGAATAGCCATTCGAGCGATTGTCCGTCGCGGCGGGTGATGAGGTGGTTCCGCGCACCGAAGCGCAGGATGTTCCAGCTCTCAACCTCATCGATGGCGGTGAAACTCGTCGTCTGCATCGGC
>Ga0247834_1004131_pt1 | contig 18776 bp, 18 predicted proteins | sample LaCruzMarch2015__8_FD_187118 | JGI IMG/M metagenome (GOLD analysis project Ga0247834, IMG submission 187118) | Freshwater microbial communities from meromictic Lake La Cruz, Castile-La Mancha, Spain - LaCruzMarch2015_12m | ecosystem: Environmental > Aquatic > Freshwater > Lake | place: Spain...
GGCCTGTTCGTCACACCAGGGCTCAGTGTGTCATCGCCTGCTGGTGGCCGTTCCGCCATCCCAATCAGCCGACTGCTGGTGTATGTGCGTGACCCGGACCCAGGTGTGTGGCACGGCAACTCCATCTTGCGGCCGGCGTACAAAAACTATGTCCTGAAGGACGAGTTGCTTCGCATTGAGGCTGCCGCTGCTCGACGCCACGGCATCGGTGTGCCCGCAGCGTGGGCGCCACCAGATGAGTCGAACGACCCTGAGCGGGTCGCTGAATATCAGAAAGCGGCGTCGGCCTACCAAGGCGGATCCAGTGCGGGCATCGGCTTGCCCGCCGAGGCGCGATTCGAAATCTTGGGCCCGACAGGTTCACCGATGGATCCTCGACGGGCCATCGAATACCACGACCACCAGATGGCGTTGGTGGCGTTGGCGCACTTCCTGAACCTTGACGGCAAGGGCGGCTCCTACGCTTTGGCAAGTGTGCAGCAGGACACCTTCGTGCAGGCTGTTGGTGCTGTAGCGGAAAACATTCGCGAGGTCGCGCAAGCGCACGTCATTGACGACATCGTGGACTGGAACTACGGCCAGGACGAGCCCGCCCCCCGCCTGGTGTTCGACGCTATCGGTTCTCGCCAAGACGCCACAGCGGTCGCCATGCAGCAACTCGTCGCCGCTGGCCTGCTGACACCCGATTCAAGGCTTGAGTCGTTTGTGCGTCAAATGACTGGCCTTCCCGCATCGGATTCTTCTTACACCGAAGAAGCAGATGACGACGTTGAAGAAGCACCCGACACTGGACAGGTTGGTGTCGAACCGCCGCCGCAAACCCTGTCCAACAAGAACGATTTGAGGTTGTTTGATGTCTGATCAAGGTTTCGCTATCACCAACAAAGCAGGGTCAACGGAAGTCCTCATTTATGACGACATCAACTCGGCAACGTCCGGGCCGTTCGTCAGGGCCCTCAACGACCTCAAAGCCGACACAATCACCGTCCGCATCAATTCCTCGGGCGGCAACGTGTTCGATGCCATTGCGATGGCCAATGCGCTGCGCGATCACCCAGCCCGCATCACAACAGTGGTAGACGGGTTGGCGGCGTCGGCCGCATCATTCATTGCCACTGCCGGTGACGAAGTGGTGATGAACCGCAACTCCGAAATGATGATCCACAACCCGCGGGCAGCCACCGCAGGCGGATCGAACGACATGCGTCAACTCGCTGACCGACTCGACGCGGTGCGCGACAACATTGCGTCAATGTATGTGTCGCGGGCCGGCGGCACTGTCGAGCAGTGGCGTGACGTGATGGCTGCCGAAACGTGGTACAGCGCCGAAGAGGCTGTTGCCGCCGGTTTAGCGGATCGCGTCTCCGAGCAGCCCGCCGTCACCAACTCTTATGACCTGTCGACGTTCACCTACGCCGGCCGTTCACAAGCACCAGAGCCCCTTAATGTTCAGCCCATCCACCCCACCGACTCGGGCTCCGAGTCATCACCTAGAAAGGAAGGTGGCGCTATGCCCACCTTGCAAGAGGGGCTCGCGGAGCTGTTCGGTGTTTCCACCGACGCTGACGACGAGACCATTCTGACCGCAGCGAAGGACGCTCTGGAAGAGCGAACCGCCGCTGTGGAACCGTCCGCCCCGGCGGAACCGACCATTGAGCAGGCGGCTGCCATCGCGGCGAAGTCCGGCCTGACTTTGGTGAACTCCGAAACCCTTGCCGCGTTGCAGGATCAGGCCCGTGCGGGTGCTGAAGCCCGCGCGTTGCAGGTCCGCGAATCATTTGAGCGGATCGTTGACTCGGCGGTTACCGACGGCCGGATCGCACCGGCTTCTCGGGATCACTGGTTGACGCAACTGGCGGCCGACCCCGAGGGCATCCAGAACGTGATCTCGGCCCTGCCGGCTGTGATTCCGGTGACCGAGTTCGGTCACGCCATCACCAACGAAGCCGACGACGACGACAGCCTGTACGGCCGTCTGTTCGGCCTGAGCGCAAAGGACGCATCTCATGTCTGAGTTTTCCCCTCTTTTCAAGCCGGGTGCCGAGTTCACTCGTCCCACCTCGGCGGCCGTCACTGGCGGTCAGGTTCTCATCGTGTCCGGTGAGGGCACCGTGGCACCGTCCTCGGCGGCTTCGGCTGCCGTGTTGGGTGTTGCAGCCTTCGACGCTGCTAGCGGCGAGGACGTCACGGTCATCACTGCCGGTGTCGTCAACGTCGATGCTAGCGGCGCGATCAGTGCTGGCGCTTCAGTGGCGGCAGCTGCGAGCGGTGCAGTTGCGGCCCACTCGGGCACCAACTACAGCACCATCCTCGGGGTTGCGCTCGGCGCAGCCGCCAACAATAAAGTCCTCGTCAAGCTGACGCTGGGCTGACCGGCACACACGAAAGCAGGAACAGAACATGCCGTACACCTATCCTCCCGCAGCCCCGTCGCTGTCGGGTGACGTTTTATCCATCAACCGGTTCCTTGCGAACCCGACCTTGGTGGCCCGCCGTCTGCGTACCCTCGCTGAGCAGCGGTTCATCTCGGATGCTCTGCTCACTCAGCGTATGCAGGCGCAGGGCGGTTCCGTGCTGTACGAGACGGGGGAGTCGATCTACACCGACACCGCCCCGGATGGTGTCAGCCCCGGCGCCGAGTATCCGCGCACCGCGGTCAGCCACGGCACTGCGTCGCTGGCGAAAACCACCAAGTGGGGTTCGGATGTCGAGGTGACCGACGAAGCCATTTCACGGCAGTTGATCAACCCCGTCGACCGGGCGTTTGAGAAGCTCGTCAACCACATGGTGAAGACGGTCGACTCGGTGGCGATGTCCGCTATCAACTCAGCCATCACTCAGACCACTGCGTGCCTGGCGCCGTGGAACGGATCCGGTTCGTCTCCGCAGATTTTGCGGGACGTCGTCCGGGCGAAGGCCAACATCGCTGCACTCAATCAGGGTTTCGAACCCGACACCCTGGTTGTGGACGATGCGACGTACGCCAACTTCCTGTCCGACACCGCTATCGCGGGGCTCCTGCCGCGCGAGCAGACGAACACCCCTGTGCAAACCGGTTCCTATCTGGTCGTTGCGGGTCTGCGCGTTCTGGTTTCACCGAACGTTCAGAACGGTGGCACCAGCGGTGCCATCGCACTGGTGGCGGATTCGCGGGCACTCGGTGGCATGGCTGACGAGAACCTCGGCGGCCCCGGCTACGTGTCAGCGAACGGTGTCGGTGTTCAGGCCAAGACGATCCGCCAGGACGAGGCCGATAAGTGGCTGCTGCGTGCGCGCCGCGTCACCGTGCCCATCGTTTTGGAGCCGTCGGCGGCCTGGAAGATCACGGGCGTCGCCAACGTCAACGGCAGCTAATGCCGGCTTATCGGGTGAGCGCCCCCCTCGTTTTGGTCCGAGACGAGGAGGGCCGCACCCACCACTGCTACGAAGGTTCAGTGGTGGATGTCGTTGACTCCGGTCATGCCCACTATCTGCTCAAGTCGGGCATGGTGAGCGACGTCAACGCACCCGAACCGTCACATGCGGTGGACACGCACACAACTGTCAGCGATCCTGACCAACGTGGTGCGCGTCCACCGCATGTGGCCGCAAAAGCTGTGTGGGTTGACTACGCAGTCGTGCAGGGATTTGACAGGGTTGAAGCCGAATCCATGACAAAAGAACAACTCGTCACAACATTGGGCTGACGGTGTCTGCCCCGGAGTGCGAGTTCGATCCCGAATTTGATGACTGGCCTCACGTTGAGGACACAGACGAGGCGTGGGTTGCGTTCGCTGTCAGCCGTGGCGTGAAACGTGACGCTGCGGCACGCATGACCAAGCCCGATCTTATCAAGTGCTTGACACGTCTGGACAACACAAGTGAGTGAGGTGAATCAACGTGCCTGAGCCGTTTGTGACTGTCGAGGATTTCGCTGACTCATTTCGGCCACTCAAACCCTCAGAGCAGCAGCTCGCGGAGTGGTTGCTGCAGGTTGCGTCCGACTGGATTCGGGACAAGAAGCCAACAATCTCTAATGACAGCGTGGCCGCTAAGCTGGTGGTCACTGAGGTTGTGTCGAATGCAATCCGTTACAACAAGTATGCGCCATTCAGTTCGTTCAATGAGCAGACCAGTCACAGCACCATGTCGGGTACTTTCAGCCTCGATTCGGCTGGTCTTGATTTCACTGACCGGCATCGCGACATGCTTGGTATTGATGTGAACTCTCCGCCTAAGTATTCGTTCACGGCATTCGATTACTGATGAGCCGCATCCCTGGCTCACTTGAAGTGACCATTGTGAAGAAGCCGCCTGGGACGACGGTTCGGAGCTTGCCCACCGACCCGCAGCCGGCGGCGCCGCAACTGATCGTCAAGCAGGGCTGCCACGTGGAAACGCAAAGCCAAATTGAGAACGTCGGACTGTCTGCTATCAACACTGAGTTGGTGTGGATTTTCATGCCACCTGATGCGGACACGGTGGCGATCACGTCGACGGACGTGTTGAGGTTCGCGAGCCGCGACTATCAGATGCAGGGCCCTGCGTCGGTGGAGTACGGCGTTGACGGCGATTCGATCCAGGTGTGGTGCATCGCACGATGGGAAGCGAGCTAAATGGCGCGCACGAAGGTCAAGGAATCGCCACGCCAAATACAGGACATCATCTTTGAACGGGCGCGGGAAGACGCTGCGATGCGCCGCGAACTGCTGCTGTTCTCGCGTCGGGTGCACAAGTATTGGCGACGCATCGCCCCCGTCGGTGACCCCAGTGGTTTGCGTTACGTCGAAAACTTCGGTGGGCCGCTACCCAAGCATTGGAACCAAACCGACAGCAACGCCGGATCCTATAAAGCTGGCATCGTTAACCGTAAAGGCAAACCCGATTCTGACGGTTTGCCAACCCGAATGATTTCCGCGACTGATCATAAGTCGCATTGGATTGAGTACGGGACCGGTGGTACGACACCAACACCGGAGTTTGCGTGTCGGCAGCGCACCGCCACCCGGTTCGGCGCAATGGGTGGTGTCACTGCACGTCAAGGCTTAGTCAACAAGTCGGGGCGTCGTGGCACGACTCGGCTGTCGATTGGCACTGGCAGCAATCGGCCCTCCGGCAGAGCTGGGCGGGCCCGAGGCTATGAACCGGTGGAGCCGGCCGCATGAGCGGCCCGTTGATGTATAGCCTGGCAGCCCCGGACGGCGTTGAGCTTTTAGTGACGTGGCTTGCACCCCTTGACGGCGGCGTTGGCCCGCAACGCTACAGCGGGCAGGGCTTGCCGTATCGGTGGGTCAGTGACGCACCTGGCGGCGCGGACGACAAGGTCACAGACCGTTCCACATTTTCAATCCATACTTTCGGCGTCGATTACTGGTCGGCCCGAGAGCAGGCACGGTTAACTCACCGCCGCATGTTGGCGTTGGGGCCCCCGATGGTTGGACAGTATCGCGTCCAACTTGCTGGTGGCCGAACCGTGTTTGTCGACGGTGTAGAAACCGCAGACCCGCCCAGTTGGCAGGACTACGGAGATAACACCGTCCATCGTTTCGTCGCTCGCTACACCATTGACCTTCGGTTCAGATCAGTTCCTCAAGGTTCGTAGCAGCACAAGCCCAAAGTTTCACCATCCCAAGTAAACACCCTGCGGAATTCCGTGGGCAACACAGATAGGAACACCAAATGCCGAATCCATCAACCGGCTCTGCGTGGACCGATGTCTACGGATTCAACCCGCTCGGTATCCGCAAGGGCATCATTGTCAACATCCTGATCCGCGACTACAAAGGCTCCACCACCAACCTGCGCGGCGGCGCATCGGGAACGAACACCAAAGGGCTGTTCAGCCCCTACGCAGTCGACGGGCTGTACCGCACCGATCTGACCGGCGCCAACTTCCCGGGCGGCCGTTTCTACGACGTCGGCGCGCTGTCCGAGGACGGCATCCGTATTACCCCGGACCTCAGCGTTGAGGGTGTCCGGGTCGCTCAGGCCCGCCGCGCCCAGCGGTTCGACATCGGTGAAGAGAACGACGAACTGATGTTCACGTGCCGCGAGTCCAACAATGTGGTCGACGCTTTGCGTTTCGACCTGCCGTTGGATGCCAACCTGCAATCGGTCGGTGCCACCAACTACACGGTGGTCAAGCCGATGGAAGCCAGCATGGTGGAACGTCAAGCCATCGCGTTCGCTGAGGACGGCGACCAAAGGTTCGCCTACGTGTTCCCGCGTCTGGCACGCAAGTCTGTCGGACAGTCGAACCTGAACCGTCAAGATCCCGACGACCTCGAACTGACCTACGGCGCCGTGCCGTGCCCGTATGCCGACACCCCGGTGTATCTGGTGCGTGACGGCGTCGGCTGGCGAAGCCAGGTCACCGTCGCAGGAGCCCCCCCCACTTCGGGTTCCTGATCTCCTGAACCTCGCTGGGCGGCGGTTTCATCAGATTTGGTTCGTCCGTCTGATGTCGGGCTGGCCGTCGCTCAGCGAGCCCCACCTGATGGTGGGGCTAGCCCTGTTAGAGCCCAAGAAAGGAAACAGCCATGCCCAACGAGTCAGTTTCGGCGGCCAAAGCCCGCCGCGAAGTTTCTCCCGCAGAAGCTCGGCAGCAAGCCGCCGAGTATCTCGGGTTCACTGCCAGCATCTATATCAAAGTTGATAACGGCGAAGTGTTTGAAATCCCCAACCCGGGTCTGCTAGACGACGATCAGCAGGAACGCTTCGAAGAGCTGCAATCGGAGTTGGAAACCTTTGACCACGACGAGGTTGAGGTTCCGGTCGTGGAGTACACCGTCGAGACACGATCCGACGGCAGCACCTTCAGTGAACCGAAAGTGGTCGGCCACCGCACTGAGCGTGTGCTGCTGACCAATCCTCATCGCAAGGACGGCCAGCCTGTCAAGCCGCCCTACAATGTGCGTTTGGCGATTGCTTTGTGGGGTCAGGAAGGCTACGAACGGTACAAGGCCGGCGGGGGGCGTTCCAACCAGATCGCGTTGGAGTGGACGCGGATGAACCGCGAGTTTTTGGCGAAGGATAACGCGGACCCAAAACCCGAATAGCCGTCGCGTACTTTCGGCGGTTTGCGAGCGAAATCCGACACGACCTGTCCCGATTCCACAACCGGCATGTCCGCGAGTGGCATCAGGGTGTGATGAGTAGCAGCGAGTTGCTTGACCTGTTGGAGTTCCTGCCCGAAGAGTCGGCCACCAAAACTGGTGAGCGTTCCGGTGACTGGTCGTCACATGAGTATCGGGCTGCCCGCATTGTCAATGAGTTGGCGTTGATGCGCTACGAACATGCCGGCGGGCAGAAACCGAACTTGGATCTGTCGCCGGGTGAGCAGTTTGTGAAGCAAGAAAAAGATGAGTGGCGGACGCGGCGGCACGCTGAGGTTTCAGCCCAACTACACGGCGAAAGGTGATGCTCTGTGGCTCGCAATGACATCAACCTTTCTATTGGCCTTGACCTAAACAGGATTGATCTGGTGGCCCGCCAGATGCACGACCAATTGGGTGCTGCTGGCGGCGCTGGCGGGCGCAGAGCCGGTGATCTTTTCAGCAGCGAGTTCGCAAAAGGGATGCAACTCAATGAGAAGCCGATCCGCCGCGCCTACGAGCGGGTTGTCGTTTCCATTAGCCGGCAAACCGAAGCTGAAGCGAAACTTGAAAACCAAAGCCGACGTACCCAAGCGGCAGCTCAACGTTTAGCGGAAGAACAAGCCAATCTAGCGCGAGTGCAAAACGACGCGTCAGCAAGCTCCGACAGGCTCAGCGAGGCACAAGAACGCGCACGGGCTGCTAGCTCTGAGCATTCAGCCGAGATCGCTAAACAGATCAGTTTGCGTTCGCAGTTGACCAGGGCAAACAACGAACACATTGCGTCGTTGAGTGGAGTGTCCGCTGCTCAAGAAAAAGTCATAGCTGACGCTGACGCAAACCTGTCGCTGCTCTCCATTGGTAAATACATTTCTGCTTTACGTGCCGTTGCCATCCCGGCATCTTTTGCGGTAGGTGCTTCAATTCTTGTTGAGATTGCAGGTGCCGTTGCTCAAGCCACGAAAGCAATCCTGGTTTTGCCTGCCGTGGCTACAGCGGGCGCGGCAGCGGTCGGAACTTTAACACTTGCAACGATGGGCTTCGGCGATGCCATCAAAGATATTGGCGATCCCGAAAAGTTTGCAACCGCTTTACAGAGCCTATCTCCGAACGCGCAGCAAGCAGCCTTGTCGATACAAGCTGTCATGGAACCTCTGAAAGAGCTGAAGAACGCCACACAGGATGCGTTGTTTGCCGATTTCGGCCCGATGATCAATCAACTGGTCAACGAGTACCTGCCGACTGTGCAACGTCTAACTGTTGGGGTTGCGGGCGCTTTCAGCGCGCTGGCTAGCGAAGCGTTCGATTCTTTGATGAGCCCACAGGTGTTCGATTCGATCACCAACACCGTCAACAACATTATTCAAGCGTTCCAAAACTTGGCGCCGGCCGTCGATCCGCTGATACGGGCGTTCACACAACTGACTGAGGTAGGTTCAGGATTCCTACCAGGAATTGCTAATGCGGCAGTTGATGCAGCTAACGCTTTCGCTAACTTTATAGATCAAGCCGCCCGCTCGGGCGAGCTTCAGGGTTGGATTCAAGATGGCATAACAGCGTTAGGGTTGATGTGGGACGCCGTCTACGCCATTGGTGAAGCATTCATGGCTTTGGCTAATGACGATTCATTACCAAGTATTGTTGAAGCATTGCAGCAGATAGACGAAATGATGCCTGTCATCGCCGCTGGCGCACGCATTGTGTTGAGCGCTTTTAGCGAAATAGGTCTAGCTGTCCAACAAATCGGTGGCGCGAGGACCATTGTCGAAAGACTCACGCTTACGGTAGCTCGGGGCCTTGAGGCAGCGTGCGAGAGGTTCGCGGGCGCTATTGATGGAGTTTTTGCGCCGATCAGATTCTTTATTGATCAACTCAACAGAAGTCCGTTAGCAAGGTTCCTGGTTCCTGGTGCTGGTGGCATTCCTCAAATACCGTCAGCCGCGGCACTGGGTAACGGTTTCGGTGCTGTCGGTTCAAACCTAGAGCGCCGCCTAGATCCGCGCCCCAGTGTTCCGCAGGGCTCGTTCAGACGGCAGGGCGGATCTTCGGGCCGCGGCGCGGGAACACTTGGCAGCGTCGATGGTTCATCGTTCAGCTCGTATCTTGAACGGCTGCGGCAGGGCATTCCGGGTTTCCCCCAAGGCGGCTATCCGTTGCCTGCACCGCCGCCGCCGGCTGGCAGTGCAGGGTCGGAGTCTTCGGCAGCAGAACCGCCACCGTACTTCGACCCGTCGCTTTACAGCGTTGACTCAATGCCAGTAGCTGGCGGCATCCCGATGCAGTCGCAACTGAAAGCCCTTGATGATGCGCTGCTGTCGAATGTTCCGTCAGGCCGCTACGACTCGGTGACGAAGGATTTGACGTTGGGGTTGGCTGACTGCACCAGCTCCGTCGAGGATCTCGTCAATATGTTGCAGGGGCAGTCCACTGTTGGCGGAACGTTGACGACATTTAACGCTGAGCAGTGGTTCACTTCCCGCGGGTTTATGCCGGGGTTGGCGCCGGGGGCGTTCAATGTTGCTTTCACCAATCAGGGCACCCCGCACATGGAAGCCACCCTGCCCGGTGGCACCAACTTCAACTTCGGCAACAACACTGATGCTGCTGCCGGTGGTCGCACCTCGTCTATGGGTGCCTATTCCCCGAACTTGGAGCAGAAGTTCCACCTGCCTGTAGTAACAGGAATGATGCCGAACGGTGCGATGCCAGGTGCAGGCTATTTCGAGCAGGATCCGCAAGCAATCTTCGACGCCGAATCTGCGCTGCTTCGATCAGAGAATGACGTTGAGCAAAAACGCTTGCGCCTGTTGCAGCTTCAGTCTGACAACACTGCCACCCAGCTACAACTGATGACTGCCCAAAATGATGTTGACGAAGCTCATCGTACCTATCTGTCGAATCAGACCAAACTGGCTGAGGCGCAGCAAGGCAAGTTTAAGCAACTCGATCAGGCTGTTACGGGTGCTGCAAGCCGGGTCGCATCAAGTATGGGTGAGATTGGCGCCGAACTGGCCGGCGACTTCGGGTTGTCTGAGGGTCTGCCCGGTATCGCAAAATTCTTGACCACAGCTTTAGCGAACATGGCGTTCGCCCCCATGATGGGTTCATTGGCCGCAATTTCGGCGTCAGCACCTATTCAGGGTGGGCACGGAATGTTCGGCATGATGGGTGCCCAAAACATGGCTGCGGGCGGCTCACCTCTCGGCCTCAGTATGCCCCCGATGATGCCCGGTGCGGCAATCCCACCGATGATGCCGGGACCGGTAATGCCCGGGACAGGTATCCCACCGATGATGCCTGCCCCGATGACCGCTCCTGGGATACCGATGCCGTCCATGATCGGCCCTGCGCCCCTCGGCGGCGGGATGCACGGCGGGGCTGCCGGTGCACCTCCCGGCCCGACGTCCATGTCTCCGGGCGGATCCGTTGGTGGTGGCGGCTTCCAAGGTATTGGCGGGCTGCCGATGGAAGCAATGATGGGCGCAACCGCAGGCTTGAACATGATCGCGCCGGGTGCAGGTCAGGCAGCGCAAGTCGGAATGCAACTCGCTAATCGTGCGGCAGGGTTCGCGGGCCAAGTGGCCGGTATCGGTGTTGGTGGTTTGTTGGAAACATTCCTGCCGAACAACTCATCTACTGCTGATCCTTCCAAGTCGTGGATTGGGAAGATCGCTTCCGGTGTTGCTGGGGCTCGGCCGGCGTTGCCGAACAGTGCAGGTTCGGCGCCCGCACAGCCGCCGATGCCTCAGCAGGGCGGTGCGGGGTCGGGTGGGCCGATGGTCAACATTGAGTCGATGGTCAATCAAACGCCTGACGGCGGTCAAGCGGTGGCGAACCAGATCGGCCGTATGCAGATGAGTGGTTACGGTGCGGGCGGCCCACGATGATCACTTATCCTCGCGGCGAAATCACCCCGATGGGTTCGCGCATGTTGTTGGAAGGCACCGAGCCGCACATCAGTTATGTGTCGTACAACGACTTGATGGTGTTTCATCTGATGGGCCCGATGAGCCCGATGCCTGGTGTGCAGGCCGGGGTCACTATCGCCGCCGAATCCATCAAAGGGTTGATTGCGCCGTGGCAGACGTTGGACCAGTCCGGGGCGAACCAGGACGGCGTCACGTTCAACGATGCTGTTTACAGCCCAGCCGAAATTGACATGCTGGTTGAGGTTCACGGACAAACACCCGAAGAGACACGCACCGTCATCCGTGACTGGATTGGCTCTTGGGATGCCCACAATCAAGGCGAGCTGCAAGTCCTCACACCTGAGCAGGGTTTGTGGTGGGCGCCAGTCAGGTGGTTGAAAGCCCCCACCGATGCGATGATGCGTGCGTCGTCTAACCGTCAACGGTTTCTCTGGACGTGCCGCGTCGATGACGCCTTTTGGCGGTCCTACGATTCGGTAGGCAGCTTCGGGTTCATCTACGAGGCCACAACAGACACATTCAACTACGGTTCTGCAAACAGCACAGACTTAGGGGCCAACTGGCCGCTGCGTTACAGCGGCGCTGGCGGCGGCTACATCTATGCCGATGGCTCCCAGGCACGGTGGAGAGACGACCCCGACGACCAGTTCACCACCAATCCCCGCGAGGTCGTCGCAGGGCCGTTGAAAGACTTTTACACAACAACCAATGACCAAGTCGTCAACATGGTGTTTGGGTCATTCACCGAGATTTCGTTCCCAGAGTCGGGGTACAACGATCTGTGGGGCCGGATGGGACGCAACGTCAACGGCACCTGGAACGGCTACGGCATCCGGGCGCGCATCGGCTTTGGACTGCTGGAAATATCGAAATTTGAGAACTTCGTCAAAACTGTTATGGCGTCCCGGCCGCTGATCGTTCCTCCCGTAATGGGCGAAAAGTGGACGTTGGTGTGCGGCTTTGAAGGCAATCCGCGGTTGTTTAAGATCCTTCGCAACGGCGGTGAAGCTCTCAGTCACAAAGACACCTCGTCGCTGTTCGGGCCAACCTATCGTGGCATCGGCTTCGGCATGTACGCGGCTGGCGCCCTAATCACGCAGGCTACCCCGGGCAGTGTCCGCAAGATCAGTGCCGGCGACAACACATCGGTAAGCCAAGAGGGGTATCTTTCGCTCACCAACAACGGTGACGTTCCTTCGTGGCCCCGCTACCTGCTGTACGGCCCAGGCACATTCTCTATGGGCAACGGACCCGAAAGCTCCGACGTGGTCACCTTGGGTCCTCTGGTGGACGGCCAGATTGTGTTGATTGAAACGGATCCGCGCCGCCGATCAGTGATCGACTTGACCCCGTCAGCGTTGGCGTCGAACACCCCGCAACTCAACTTGTTCCAGCAACTCATCAAAGCGTTGGTGTCGTTCGCCACCAACAACAACACCCCACCACTACTGGAAGAGTTTGAGTCACTGTTCGGCATCGCGCCGCCGCAGGGAAACTTGTACTCGCTGATGTCGGGCCGGTTCACTTCTCCACTCCCCGCTCGGCCGTCCGGTTCAACGCCCGTCACGTCGCAGATCCTTGTGCGGATTGATGACGGCACCGCTGACAGCAAGATCGTTGGCGCAGTCACCCCCCGGCGCAAATGGCCTTTGTAAAACACACCCTGTTCATGGTGCGTGGCACCGGAGCTAGAGGATTCCAGCAGTTAACGGGACAGGAAGCCTTTGAGACGGCCGGCCACTACGAAAACGTGGTGGGCAGCCGACTTGATTCAGACGTGTGGGATGTTGTTGACGTCGGCTATCCGGGCGACCTGATAACTATTGAGTCGTTCCTGCAAATGGGTCAGACCGCTGATCAAGGTGTCGATAACTTGACGGCCCTAATTGAGCAGTTACCGCTAGGGCGAAAGTTTGCGATGGCTGGGACGAGCCAGGGCGCTATCGTGGTGTCTCGGGTTTATGAAGAGATACGTTTCGGCGCACTGTCTGACCGTGATCCTGATTTGTTGGCTGCTGTGGTGTTTGGCAATCCGCGCCGCTACCCGGGCTGGTCGATTCCCGGTGGTTCGGCCCCGGGTGGGGTGAACAGTCGAGGTGCTTTAGGCAGCGACATCATGGCTCAGCCGGATTCGCGGTGGTGGGATTTCGTGATGACCGGCGACATTGTTGCCGACACTGCGTTCAACACGAACGCGGGCCAAGCCCAAGAGGTCATTTTTGGGTTTATGCAGGGCGACTACTCGGGTGCAGTTGATTTTCTGGAAGAGATCGTTGACCAGTTCAACGACGGCCTTTTCGCGGGCATAACGTTGGGCCTTGAGGACATCACCGATTTAGCTTCAGCGATGTTCCAAGCCTTTTTGATGGCGGTCGCTGTGCCGCTTGCTCAAGACCCAGTTTTGAACAACAGTCCGCATATTCAATATCACTGGCCTTACACGAACCTGCCCGGTAACAGCACCGCTTCGGCTGTCGATTTGGCGGTCAACTATCTCACCGAGGTAGGCGAGAATGCCTTGCCGCCCGCACCGATCCTATCGCGGCAGCGCAACGAAATACGTTCCCTGCGCCGTGCACTAAAAGGCGACGGCTACGAAGCGATCAACGAAGCCAGCATCGTCGTTGCCCGCCGCGCCTCGGAAGCACCGGAAATCGTTGTCACCGTGTACGACAAGTTCTGGCGGCCCATAGCCGAAGCCGGCGACTACATCGAACTGACTGCATCAAAACCGCGGAACAACATTCCCGTTCTGATGATGACGTTCAAGGGGTCTGATCCACTTGTGCCGGTGATGCGTAACTGCCGCAACGAAGTCATCGGCATCACTGTGGAAACCGGTTCAATTCGGTGGGCGTACACCGTCGAAGAAGCCACCATGAAACTCAGCGACGGCCAGCGTACGTTGCAAATCAAAGCTCACGGCCTGTTCGACTACCTCTCTTACCTGCTAATCTGGCCCAATTTTCTGCTGCCAATCCAGACACAGATACCGAACCGGGCCGTGTTCGTGGGCCCTATCGTCACCGTCATAAATGCCATGATCGCTGAGCAAGCGTTTCGTTTGCAATCAGGTCTGTGGGAATTGCTGAATAACGCGGGCTCGCTGAACTTTGATTGGCGTGCCTGGTTCGGGACGGTCCTTCAGTCGCGAGGCAATTTCTTCGACATGCTGCACACACCTTTGTATGTGTGCCACGTCAACCCGTTAACGGACACCAGCCCGTTGGTTGCAGTCACGTCGCGCATGGAAACCGTCGCCACCGTGTTGGATAAACTGATCACCGGCTACGGCGTGACCGTCGAGGTGGAGTTGTGGCTGCCGGGGGATCCGCAACCCGACTCCAACGCCAGACTGTCCGTGCCCACCTACGTCGTCCGGGTCACCGACCGCAGCAATGTGACAGGCCCTACCGGGACGATCATCGACTCGGTGATCAAGCAGCTAGTCACCCTTGAAGGTTCGGTGTTCGGCAATGCGCTGGAACCGTTCCTTAACCCGGACGGGGTGTACGCGCCAGACGGGGTGTTTATCGCACCGACTATCGGCGTCAACTATGTGACCCCGTGGGCGATCCTCGTTGATCATCCCCGCGGCCCGTTGGAACGATTTGAGATCGTTGACCATCACCCGCAGGGATGGCAGATCATCATTGGCGGACGCTCGCCCAAGTGGCTGAACGACCTCATCAACGCAACAACGTCGTGGATTCTCGACTCGTTAATGATCGTCCTGGGACTGACCGGTGTGCCTTCTAACCTTCTCGATGGCTTGTTCAACGACGTGCTGTTGAGTTTCCAATTGACGCAGAACTTCGAACGCAGAAACAACATGGGCCCATACGGTAAGCCAGAAAAGTTCGTGGCCACCGGGGCGGCCCCCTACCAAATCGACGCCCTGTTTTCCTTCATTACCGCGATGTGGGATTCACGCGGCTACCGCTCAGCCACCGCACATTTCAGAAACGGATACCCGTATGCAGTCGGCCGAGACATATTCCCGGGCGCAATGATGTCAATTGCCGAAGGTGGCGTGCTGTACACCGACTACATCGAATCCATCATCATCACGGACAACCGTCAAGAAAGAGCAAAAGTAATAGTTCAGATCGGTGACGGCCAAGCAGAGGAAGCACCGATAGCCCGATTCCAGCGACTCATCACGGGCATACAGGAAACCGTCAACGTCCTTACGCTGGCCCCGCAATAAAGGAGATTTCGTGATGGCATCGTGGACAACGGACGACGACCAGTACTACATTTGGAATGGCGAAGTACGCATCCCAAGGACATTTGACCCGGCATCGAAGGCCGCAGTGATCATGCTCGGCCCGCCCGGTGGGATTGCACAAATCCCTGCTCTGGTCAAGGGCGATCCTGGCCGGCACGCAGAGATAGACCCCACCATTGTGTTGAACGCTTTGGAGTGGGACGACCCCACGGTGGACTCTGCGACCTGGACGACCGTCACTGCGGGATCCGATGAGGTTTCGCCCGTTTACCGGTTGACGTTGAACTTGCACAAGGGTGAGCCCGGTGTTGAGGGCGGCACCACGGTGCTGTCCGCTGACGACCTTGTTGGCGCGGCCACCGATGGCTACGTGCTGACCAAAAACGTTGGCGCTAATACCGTGCAGTTTCGGCCGGTAAAGGTGGGGGATCAGTATTGGCCTGCGTCGCTGTCGAACACCACTGGTGCCGACGGCTCTAACCGCACCTTGGCGACGGTCACTATTGGGGCTCAGCCGTTTGATTACCGGCTGCGGGTGTTCGGGCAGTGCATCATTTCGGGCACCGCCAACACTCGGGTTGATGTGCTTGCCCGGTTGAACAACGCAACCTCGGGTGACATTGTGGCCCGCTCCTTCGGGCAGGTCGGTGCTACACCACCACCGAACGTTCTGGTGTCAGGTGTGCCGGCGGGGTCGGCGTCAACGGTGGGCAAGGTGTTGGCCGGCCAGTCGGCGGTGGTGTATTTGCGCGCCGAGCAGCAAGCGGCCACCGCTGATGCCTTCACAACTTCGGCGGCGTCAACGTCGTTCATGGTTGAGGTTGCGCCGATTGCTGCGGCGGCTGCCGGGTCGTGACCCAACCCAACTTCGGGCGGATCAACCCGTCGCCCACAATCCACGATCCTCCCCCGCCGGTAAAGCCCGCGTCGCCGCAACTGACGGCGCAGCGCATTGGCCTCATCGGCTCAGTCATCTTGGATTTGGTGTTGGCGCAGGTCGCTTTAGCTTTGGGGAACGTCACCATTCTTGGGCAGAAGCCGTTCGGCTTTTTGGCTGAGTGGGGCCGCGATTTGCAGCAGCGGGCTTTGGATGCTTACAACAATGCGGGGTACGCGCAATCCTCAGCGAACTGGGCTAACAGCCAGTTAACGATTTTGACTGGCGGATCCCTGTCGAGCGAAGTTGAAGACGGTGTCGCTGTCAACGACCAGTTCAACGGAGGGTCCGCCAACACGTTGGGGGCGTCGTGGGATCGTTTCTCTGACGGCTCGGGGGGCGGGAACTTCGGGCCGAATGGGACTGGTCGGGCAGTGTGGAAAAAGTCTGGTGGCCTTGCACGTCGACACATCAACGTGTTTACGACACCGTTGGCTACGTCCTACCAAGCGGTGTTCTGCATTATGACCCAGCCGCCGCAGGGACCGTACCTCGGCTCTGATGCTTACATCTATTTGGTGGCGCGGTGCAACGACGACGCCAGCGATTTCGTGTACGCGAGGATCGGCAATAACGATGTTGCTGTCGGCAAACGCGCTGGGGGCACCTTTTCGACTCCTTGGGAAACTGTGGTGACGACCACTAACCCGGGCGATCAGTGGACGTTCCTTGCAGGTACGGACACGAACACACGGCAGTTCATTGTGAAGCAGAACGGTGTAGCCCGCATCACCGTCACAGATTCGACCTCGTCTGCGATGGACGAGGATCACCTCTATGTCGGGTTGGGTGCGTTGGCAGCCGACCGAGGCTTTCTGATCATCCCGTTTTTTGAGCAGACCACACCTGGCGAAATTGATTTGTGGTCTGCCGCTGACCGTCTTCCGACATCAATCTGAGGAGCCCCTATGTCTGTGTCGTTGAATCGCAAACCGGTGCCGTTGACTGCGTGGCAGCTGACTGATCAATCGCAGATGCTTGACGCTCTCGGCTTCTTGAGTGGTGATGGCTGGCGCGGCGCAATCAGTTTCAATCCGACGTCCGAAGAGTGGCGTTTGGAGTTGAACGCAGACAACCCCGACCGTCATTTGGTTGCACACAGCGGTGAGTGGCTGGTCGTGGATATGGGGCTGCGGCTACTGAGTGACTCGGAGTTCAACGACAACTATGAGGTGGCGGAATAGTGGCGATCATCAACTTCACCGTCCAGTATGACCTGTTGGCGAGTAACACTGATTCCAGCGATGAGGGTGTTGACGCAGACATCATCCCGTTGATTGGTTCAGTACTCTTTGAGCCCGTCACCGCTGATGATCGCGCTGTGTTGGCTCCAGCCTATTCGCCGCGGCCGGCTGGGTTTAAGTTGCGGAGTTTCACTGGGTTCATTGATGTTGACGGCAGGTTGAAGTCGTCGCGTAGTGGGGCTGTGGGTGTTCGTTTGTGGGCGAACGACCCAGTCTTAGACCTAGACGAGTTGACGTACAAGGTTACGTTCAATCTGACGACGCCCCTTGGTGAGCCTGTTCGGGTGGATGGTGGCTACTTTGAGGCACCTTCTTCGGACACTACGATTCAGCTTGCCGACGTTTTGCAGCCAGCGGGTTCTCCTTCGTCACCTCTGACCAAGATCGCCCCAGGCGCGGTACGCCTTGAGGACGGCGAGATCGTATTCAGCTTTGCCGGCGTCGACATCGCCGACGCGATTCCGTTCGAGCCTACGTTTGACGCCGCTGAGATCACCGACTCTGGCGTGATCGGCCGCGAGCTAGTCCAAGCTGAGACGGCCGCGAGCGCCAGGGCGACGATTGGCGCGGTCGGCAAGGGCGAGCTTGTCTACAACGTCAAGGATTACGGCGCCGTCGGTAACGGCACGACCGACGACACTGCCGCGATTCATACCGCGCGTGACGCCGCCGGAGTCAATGGAACGCTGGTATTCCCGCCGGGAACGTACAAGATCGTCGGCAACAACAACGGCACTGGTGCTTTGCAGGCCAATGTTGCAGGCCAGGTGTGGAACATCGCGCCGGGTGCGACTCTCATTCAGTACAACCATGCGCGTGCATTGATAACCGTGAGTGCTGCCAACGTGACCTTGACGGGCGGCGGCACACTGAATGGTGGACGTAGCACCCTCGGAACGGACGGCGCCGGCGTTGCTCTGGGCGACAACGCCTATAACGTCCTCGCTGTCATTTTGGGGAAGATCGAATCAACTGATCTGACAGTACAAAACCTCAAAATTACGGAATCGTCCCACTGGGGAGTGTGGGGACAGGGCAATCGAACCAGGGTGCTGGGCTGCACCTTAACGAAGTGCTGGGGCGACTCAATCACCCTTTCGTCTAACTACCTTGCTGTTGGTCTCGGGTCCACGATGCAGGACACCTATGACATGGAGGCGTCGTACAACTTCATCGACCGAAGCGATCAACCTTCTGCGACAGCAGACCACCTCGGAATCCGTCTTCGCGGCAACGGAGGTTCTGCGACACCTGGCGACGACCCCAAGGTTGCCTATCGCCCCAAAGCTCTCTATAACACCATCCTGCTGGCCGTGAACCCCGATGAGGTGACAGGGCGGGTTATGGGAATAGAGGTCTCTT